>Ga0256843_1002552_pt1 | contig 13191 bp, 14 predicted proteins | sample AlvinellametaG_FD_191572 | JGI IMG/M metagenome (GOLD analysis project Ga0256843, IMG submission 191572) | Pompeii worm associated microbial communities from hydrothermal vent at the East Pacific Rise, Pacific Ocean - Alvinella | ecosystem: Host-associated > Annelida > Integument > Unclassified ... | reverse complement strand
CGACCAAGTGCACGGATCGTATACTTCTCTTTGACTTTCGCAAGGATCTCTTTTCCATGCATCCCCCGAAGGTCAATGTTCGCATGACGATTCTCCATATACTCGATGAAACGTACTTTGATATTACGATCCATGCAGTACTGCATAACATCAAGGATCTCATCGTCATTGATACCCTTAAGCGGTACCATGTTGATCTTCACCCCCAGCCCTACTTCCAAGGCTTTGTCTATCCCTTTAAGCACCTGCTCCAAAACATCTTTCTGAGCGATCTTATGTGCCACTTCGGGTGTAAGAGAATCCAAAGAGATATTCAGACGCTTCAATCCCGCATCTTTGAGTTTTTGTGCCGTCTGCGGAAGCAGATAACCATTGGTCGTCAAAGCAAGATCGATATCGGGCTTGTAATCATGGATCATCTTGATAAAGGTATCAAGATCTTCACGAAGCAGTGGTTCACCGCCCGTAATTCTGATCTTGTTCACCCCTTCATCCATTGCTACTTTCATAAACAAAAAAAGCTCTTCAAAAGAGAGGAGATTCTCTTTTGGAACCCATGAAAAAGGTTTCTCAGGCATACAATACTGACATCTGAAGTTACAGCGTTCTGTCACCGACACTCTTAAATAGTTTACGGTTCTACCGTGTCCGTCTATTAGCATAACAGTCCATCGTTTTAATTTTTATTAGGGTATCGAAATGTAGATAAAAAGGGGATGATTTAGATTAAAAAAAAGATGGGCAGATCGAATGATCTGCCCTGTGGTCATAACAACCGGTCAGGTCAACTTAGTGGTGACCTTTCCAGATTGATTTTTTCCAGAGATACGCAAGAATCGTAAAGATAAAGAAGTACAGAAGAACCCATGGTCCTAGTGCCTCTCTTTGTGATTTACTTGGATCACCGGTCTTCTCAAGGTATGTCATTACCTCTTCTACACCTTCTTTGTTAAGTCCTACTCTCGGCATAGCCGTTCCAGGTAACTGAGACTGAGGATCTTCGATCAGTGTTTCAAGGAAGTGCTTACTTCTCGCTCTGATAATAATAGAAAGATCAGGTGGAAGTTTACCCATATAGTCAGCCAGTTTGTTCTGGTACTCACCAAGGTTTTTCTTGAAGTCAAGTGCTGCAAGATCTACACCGGTTTTGATGTTAGACTTGGTCTTCGGCACTTCACCGATCTGAGTCCATTTGTCATAACGATTCGCATGACAACGTCCACAAGCAAACTCATATGTCTCTTTCGGTGTCACCTCTTTCGGTGCGATAGACTTGAAGTACGCTACGATATCTGCTGCATCCTGAATACTTCCTGCACTTGGTGGCATAGCAAAGTGCTTAGACTTTGTTACCTCTGCCGGATTAAGCAGGAAGTGTGCAAAGAATTTATCATCAAGTACTTTTCCTGCAAGACTTAAATCAGGTGGGTTTACCCCATATGTCTGTGCAGACATCAATGGATCCATTGGTGCAGGCATATTCTTCACTTTAATAGAGTGACATCCTACACATGCTGCTGCCAAAGCTTCACCTTTAGCTGCATCACCTTTCGGTGCTGGTTTAAGATCACTGTATTTGAACCCTTCACCCTCTACATGCTTATGCATTTGAGAGTGTGCGAATGGTTCAACACCCCAATAGAGGATCAGAGTAAAGACAGCTACAACTCCTAGTATTTTCAGTTCTTTCATGACTTTACTCCTTATAGTTTCTTTTCTTTAGCTGTAATGATAGGCAATGCAATCCACAGACCGATAAATGTCAATGCGGCAACAAGCCCAACTGTACTCCAGATACCTTCAGGAGGTAGTTTACCCATGAAAGTCAGGATGATCATATCGATCAACAATGCCCAGAACCAGTACTTGAATGCTCCTCTTCTACTTGCAGGTGCCACATTCGGGCTTCTGTCCAGGAAAGGAAGCATAAAGAAGATCACCTGTGCAAATGCAAATGCGATCAGACCAATATTGGTAGAGAACGGTCTAAGTACCTCATAACTCCACAGGAAGTACCACTCAGGGTAAATATGCGTTGGGGTCTTTAGTGGATCTGCCGGATCAAAGTTTACCGGATCCATTGCAAATTCGAAATGGTAGAATACCAAATAGAAGAACAGGATAAAGTAAACTGCCATCACAAAGACATCCTTACTCAGGAATACCGGGTTAAAAGGAATCACTTTAGACTCTTTGATCTTACCTGCTTTATAAAGTTCTGCAGCTTCATCAAAGTCGATCTCTTCACCATCCTGGTTATTTACGTGAGGAATTCTCAACGTACCAAAGTGAAGCACAATTACACCGATGATCGCCAATGGGATCAACAGTACGTGTAGCATAAAGAATCTATTCAGGAACGCCTGACCAGGTACATAATCCCCTCTGATCCATTCAACAAGACCGTCAGCATGCAGTGAACCACCAGAGAATAGGTTGGTAATAACCATACCTGCCCAGTAACTCATCTGACCCCATGGAAGCATATATCCGGAGAACGCTTCAGCAGAGAAAAGTACGAAAAGAAGCATACCGGAAAGCCAGATAAGTTCTCTACCTCTCTTGTATGAACCGTAATAGATCCCTGTGAACATATGGATATAGATGATCAGGAAGACAACCGATGCACCGACACCGTGAATGTGTCTCCAGAGCCACCCATAACCTACTTCGCTCATAATTGTATAGTTTACAGAGTCAAATGCCAGGTTGACATTTGGCTGGTAATACATCAACAGGAAGATCCCTGAAATAAGCAGAACACCGAATGTTGCTGCCAGTACCATACCCATTGCCCAAAGGAAGTTAATGTTCTTCGGGATCCAGTATTCCGTAGAGAGAACACGCTTGAGCGTATCGATCGCCAGTCTCTCATTCAACCACTTATGGCTGAACGGTTTTGCATTTTCATCAAAATGTGCCATTCATTCCTCCTATACTTTCAATGTTATGCCGTCAGCCAACATTTTCTCATATTCCGGACCTGTTTCACCAAGAACAAGCTTCTCACCATCGATTCTAAACGGAGGAATATCCAAACCTCTTGGAGGCGGTGCTTTGGTCACTTGTGCTGTAATATCATAAATCCCTCCATGACATGCACACAGGAAGTCATTCTTCTCAGGACGGAATCCTGGAATACATCCAAGGTGCGTACAGAGTCCTACACATACAGTATAGTGTCCATCACCAACCTGGATCAATCTTTTCAGATCATCCGGCTTCTCTTTTTTAAGCTTTTCGACCGTCTCCGGAGACTGCTTCAGTACGAAAATTGGTTTCCCTCTCCATTTTTCTACTACAAGCTCTCCATCTTTATAGTCTTTCATGTTCAGCGTTGTAAAACCTGCCGCCTTGACACTTGGCAACGGATCCCATGTACGCTTCATCGCATACAATGCGCCGATACCGCCAAGCGCAGTAAACCCGCCTAGCGCCATACCCATAAAGTCTCTACGACCTTTAGTATTGTCAGCCATAACAATTTCCTTTCTTTATTATAATTTTAACTACTTATTATAGGGCAAATGTTTTAAAAATAGAATGATTTAAATCAAGAGAAAGCGCATCTTTGAGGAGTGTTACTGTAGGTAAATTAAGAGAATTATTGTCTTAATTTACCTGTTGTTTTAAGGAAGGTGTTAAAGGTTTTTTAATAGGTCCGATTCATCGAACGGTTTAAGCCCGGTCGGTTTTTCCGATGTCGCTTCTGCCAAAGCACTCTTGACTGCTTCAATATCCAGTCCGGAAACCACTTTTACCCCATGTTTTTCCAGTATGTCCAATGGATATAACGGCGTTTCTCCCTCCAGCTTAAGGAAAACCACTTTTGCACCACTGACCCTTGCTTCCAGTGCCGCCTGTGCCGATGCCGTTACCACAGTCGAACTTTCACTGATCACATCCATATACTCTTCAGGTTCATGGAGTGTGGAGAAGCGTTTTGCAAGATCATCTTCATATTTGACGAAGAAATAATGTCCCAGAAGCAGCTCCATATCGAATGCGTTGAAAAAGTCATCATTGTTTAAAAGTGTTTTCTGGTGATCATGGTCTCTTAAAAAGAGAAGTATTCTCTCCTCTTTCTTGTGCGTTCCAAAGTAATGATCGTCAATAATCACTGCTTCTTCACACGCTTCATCATTGCATTCAGGTCGGAACAGGATCTCTCCGTGTACACTTTTGTCCTCTGCATCATGGGCAAATCGCCATACATGTTTAAAATCAGAGACATATTTGACCAACCGTCCATGATCATCTTCATTCGAGTCTATGATGGCACTGTCTCCCATCTGTGCGATCGCATCGATATCCTGGATCGTCTCGATGGTCACATATTCACGAAGTCCCTGCTCCTCTTTCATCGCTACACCTGCACGAAAATCATTGACCAGCATTCGCATATCAATACCGTGTGCTGTAAGTTTCTTCATTACAGTCATTCCGCGTCTGGCACGTTCCAAACCTATCTTGTGTCCTGTATGTGCATAGTAGTACAACATTTACACTCCCTTTTTTCTTTAGTTATAACCCAATTTCTCAACATCACCAAGTTTTCTCTATGAAAACAGCGATCACTTCCCTTTTTGTGCCATTTTGATATAGACATGGATGATCTCCAGTGCTGCAGGGGTCACTCCCGAGATCTCAGAAGCAGCAAAAAGTGTCGGTGGTGTCGCTTTTTGAAGCTTTTCAACGATCTCGTTGCTGAGCCCCTGTACTTTGGCAAAATCAAACCCTTCCGGGATCTTGATCTTGAGCATGTCTTTCATCTGTGCAATTTGCTGCGCCTGTTTTTCAATATAGCGGTAGTACTTCGCCTCGGTCAGTATCTGCTCCATGACGTCATCATCATACTTGTCAAATTCAGGCAGCAGCGTCACCAGTTTTTCTCTGTTGAACTCCCCTCTGGCAATCACATCGACCCACAATGTTTTATCATTGATCTTTTGCGCCCCTATGCTCTCAAGCTTGGCAAGGAACTCTTTCGTCGGTGTGGCATAGTTCTCTCTTAAATATGACATTGCCTCCTCAATCGCCACCTCTTTCGCTTCCACTTTGGCAAGATAGGATTCATCCAGCAATCCAAGACGTTTGGCATGACCGAGCAGTCGTCTGTCTGCATTGTCCTCTCTCAAAAGAAGACGGTATTCGGCCCGGGAGGTGAACATACGGTAAGGCTCTTTGGTTCCTTTGGTCACAAGGTCATCAATGAGCACCCCAATATAGGCTTCATCACGTCTGAGAATAAAAGGTTCTTCACCTTTGACAGAGAGTGCGGCATTGACACCGGCAACCAGTCCCTGAGCTGCAGCTTCTTCATACCCTGTCGTACCGTTAACCTGACCGGCTGTATAGAGTCCAGCAACCTTTTTGGTCTCAAGTGTATGTTTCAGTTCCATAGGATCGACATAGTCATACTCTATCGCATAGCCGTAACGGACGATCTTCGCATTCTCCATACCTTCGACCGAACGTACCATCTCAAGCTGCACATCAATAGGCAGTGAAGTACTCATACCATTGATGTAGTACTCTGTCTCATCCATCGTCTGCGGCTCGACAAAGATCTGATGTCTTGGTCTGTCACGGAAACGGTTGACTTTATCTTCAATACTTGGACAGTAGCGCGGCCCTACCCCTTCGATCTGCCCACTGAACATCGGTGCTCTGTAGAAGTTACTCTCAATAATTTCATGCGTATGCTCATTGGTATAGGTCACATAGCACGGCAGCTGCTTTGGATTGAATGTTTTTCTGTCTGTTCTGAAGGAGAACGGCGGCGGTGGTGTATCACCCGGCTGTACCTCCATCACAGAGATATCGACAGACTTCGCATCGATACGTGCACAGGTACCGGTCTTGAGACGACCGATATTCATCCCCAATCCACGAAGATACTCCGCAAGCTCTATGGAGGCAAATTCTCCCTGTCGGCCTGCAACCTGCTGCTTGTCACCAATATGGATCAGTCCGTTAAGAAATGTTCCTGCCGTAATGATCACCTTGGAAGATTCATAGCGGTTACCAAGCTGCGTTGTTACACCTTTGATCTCTCCCTCTTCAATGATCAGTCCGTCAGCGATCTCCTGCTTGACATCAAGATTCGCCGTATTGAGCACTACTGTACGCATATACTCACGGTAGTCATCCATATCGATCTGTGCACGTGTACCACGTACAGCAGGGCCTTTGGAAGCATTGAGTGTTCTAAACTGTATCCCTGTTGCATCGGTACAGACACCCATCTCACCACCAAGCGCATCCACTTCACGTACCAGGTGTCCTTTGGCAAGTCCTCCAATGGCAGGATTACATGAGCTCGCACCAATCTGCTCTACCAAAATAGTGATCAGGAGTGTATTCACTCCCATACGTGCGGAAGCCAGTGCCGCTTCGATCCCTGCATGTCCTCCACCGATGACGATTACATCATAATTCATTTTCAAACTCCGTTTGAAAAAAGTGAAGAGTGAAGAGTGAAGAGTGAAGAGTAAAAGATCTATATTTCTACTCAACGCTCAGCGCTCAGCGCTCAACGCTTTTCTGCTATAATTAAGCGAATTATATCCAAATAAATTGAGGTACCATGTTTACAGGTTTGATACGAGAAATCGCCACTGTTAAAAGCTACAGAAACAACATTTTGACCATCCAGTCAACCCATAAAGCAAAACTGGGAGACTCCATTGCCATCAATGGTGTCTGCCTGACAGTTATCAAAGTCAACAGTGACGGGTTCGATCTGGAGCTGGCAGATGAGACCCGATCTATCATCGATGAGAGCAAGATCACCGGAAAAGTACACCTTGAACCTGCCATGCAGATGAACGACCGGTTTGAAGGACATATTGTCCAGGGGCATGTAGATTGTGTAGGGGAGGTAGAGAAGATCGTCAAACGTGAGAATGCTACAGACTTTTTCATTAAAGTTGACTCTCAATACATTGCCCATATCATTCCCAAAGGCTCCATTACCATCGATGGTATCTCACTGACAGTCAATGATGTGTATGACAACAGTTTTCGACTGACCATCATCCCCCATACTTTGGAAAATACCCTGATGAAAACCTATAAGGTAGGGACAAAGCTCAATATAGAGACCGATCTCTTTGCAAGATACATCGATCATATTCTGGCACATCGAAGTAAAAAGAAATCTATGGGGTGGGACGAAGTGGATGCCATCCAGATGAGTTTTTAATATGCCCTAAAACCATCGTGTTACATTCAACAAATGTAATATATAATCTATAGAATATCGCAGTCCCTCAAACTCTTTCCATCGGGATTGCGCTGCTTCTTCAACTCCATATCGATCCACTCCAGACTCTCAATCTTTTGCGGTGATGCTATAAGTGAGCGACGCGTATTGGGTGCATCAAAATAGTGCAGTTCAAATCCATTCTCATACAAGCCCATGCGCGTTGCTGCCGCAGTTGAGTAGGTGGTCAGAACCGCATCATCACTGCAAACCGAGCGTATATCTTCAAACCACTCCCTTGTCCACAGAAGCGGATTTACCTTGGGACTGAAAGCATCCTGATAGACAATATCGAACTTGATATCTTTTCTCTTTAAAGAGGGAATACTCTCTCTCGCATCTCCTATCATCACTTCTACTTTAAAGTGTTCATCCTCATAGTTGAAATTCTCACTTATGGCTTGAATGACAGGCTGGAGATCATCAAATTCCGAGGGATAGTCAAAATCTTTCAGTGACCGTACCAGCGCTTCATCAAATTCCGGAGAGATGATATGCAGTTTGACAGGAAGGTTATTTTTTTTCACATGATAGAGTGTTGCCAGGGTGTTATAGCCCAAACCGTAACAGATGTCGAGAATGGTTAATTCATTTTTATTACAATGTAGTTCAAATGCAGGATAGACATGTTTTTGCAGACTCTCATTGAGCGCTCCGTCTTTGGGAGAGTGGTACGACTCGTTGAACTCTTTGGAGTAGAGTGTGACACTCCCATCATCTGTGGGAATAAGCTCTTTTTCGTTTCGTAGCGTTTCATCATAGAGTTTCATTTTTCTCTCAATACAAAAAAGGTAGGCAATTGCCCACCCTACAATTTTTATAGTCCGATCTCATCGAGTTCTTTGAATTTAAACGCTTCGATAATATCTTCGATCGTCTCCTCTTCCCGGACCACAAGCACCATCATTCCTTCATTCATGTAGTCAAGATAGTTCTCGAATTTGTTGGCAAGAATAATAAAGTCAACCCACTCTCCGCCCAATGCTTCGATACTGTCATAGAACTCCAGTGATTTAATAGTACCTTCATCAAAATCGACCAGTGCCCACTTTTTGGCTTCCACTTGTGGTACGATCTTTGAAGCTTTGTCATTTGCACTCTCTACAGGTATCCAGATTAGCATATTAAAGTCCCTTAAGAAGTTTTTTACTGAGTTTCAGTTCATCGTTTTTCATCACACCGATCCCTCTTTCAAGTACCTTCTTCGCAATCTCTTTTGCCTCTTTGAGTGAATGCATCTTATAGGTTCCGCACTGATATACATTGAGCTCAGGAATATCTTTCTTGCGCTTCACTTTCAATACATCTTTCATCGAAGCTTCCCATGCTTTGGCAACTTTCTTTTCAGATGGCGTTCCCAGAAGAGACATATAAAAACCGGTACGACATCCCATTGGAGAGATATCGATGATCTCCACTTTCTTCGAGTTCAGATGCTCTCTCATAAAACCGGCAAAAAGGTGCTCCAATGTATGAATTCCTTTTTCAGAAAGGATCTCTTTGTTCGGTACACAAAAACGCAGATCAAATACAGTAATATCATCTCCACATGGTGTTTTCATTGTCTTGGCAATACGCACGGCAGGTGCAATCATTTTGGTATGGTCAACGGTAAAACTGTCTAATAATGGCATAGTGTTTTCCTTTTATAATTTTTCAAATTATAACGGAAAAAGTGAAGAGTGAGGAGTGAAGAGTGAAGAGTTTTGGAAAAATTGACTTTGGTAATTTGAAATGTGACAAAATATATCCATACCGTAGAATTTAAAGATTTCTTGTTAGTTTGCAGTAAATTGGGATTAATGGGAGTTTTGGAGTGAAAGAGCTTACTTAGAAGTAAGTGACTGAACGGAAAAACTTCCATTCAGTCCAAGATGCTGTGAAATAACAAGAAAGATTAAACTCTTGCTTCTTCACGTCTTTGTAGCATCTCCCAATACTCATCAATATTCTTCTGAATTTCATCGATAACATGTCTGTTTTCTGGTTTAAAGAGATGTCTGTAACGTCCCTGTGCACCAAGATAATCTTCTACTTTAAGAATATTTTTTGGTCTGTACAGAATATTCAATTCATGACCGTCAATGATCTCATAAATAGGGAACATCAAAGAATCTGTTGCCAGGTCAGTGATATTAATAGTATCTTTCGGATCAAATTTCCACTCTGTAGTACATGCAGAAACTGTATTAATAAAACATGGTCCTTCAGTCTCCAATGCTTTTTGGAAACCTTTTGCCATAGACTTCCACTTATTAGGTGCAAGCTGTGCAACATATGGAGCACCGTGTGCCGCCATGATCGCTACGATATCTTTTTTCTTCTGTTTTTTTCCATAAGAGTGTGTCCCGGCCTGTGCAGTGGAAGTATGTGCACCGATAGGTGTTGCAGATGAACGCTGTCCACCTGTGTTCGCATAGTTCTCGTTATCAAGACAAATGTAAGTAAAGTCATGACCTCTTTCCATCGCACCGGAGAGCCACTGGAAGCCGATATCATATGTAGAACCATCTCCACCAAATGCAACGAATTTAACCGGTGCATCAGGGTTAGGCAATGTTCCTTTACGTTTTCTTGCTTTGAACATGGATTCCGCACAAGAAGCAGCTGTTGCCGCATTTTCAAACCCAATATGGATCCAAGATGTATCCCATGATGTATATGGGTAAACGGCAGTAGATACTTCCAGACACCCTGTATTTGAAGCAATGACAAGATTATCATCAGTAGCGTTCATCAACTCTCTTACGATCATAGAGTGCGCACACCCCGGACAGAGAAGGTGAGACCCTTCGAATCTATCATTCGCTGTTGAAAATTCTTTCAAGTTCTTAATTGATGTAATTGCCATTCTTAACCCCTTCTCGTTTCAAAAAATCCAAGTTTCGGTCCTCTAACACCAGAGAACTGCTGGATCGGTGTAGTAATATGACCTGCGTCTACATGCGCTTTCTGCTCTTTAAAGATACGTTTTGCTTCATCGACCGCAAAATCTCTTCCTCCAAGACCATAAATATAATTGGTAATCATTGGTCTTGACTCTGTTGTATATGCCGCAGCAGATACTTCATTGAAGAGTGCCCCCATTGCACCTCCCGGTGCCGATTTATCCATACAACATACCGCCTTCAGTGATGGTACATCCAATGCATCTCTGACAAGATCATACGGGAACGGTCTGAAACATCTTGGTGCTACGACACCTGCTTTGATCCCTTCTTCTCTGAGCTCTTCAGCTGCCAGTACCGCAGTCTCTACAGAAGATCCAAGTACAACCAGTGCAACTTCGGCATCATCCATATGATAAGTTTCTACTCTTTTATACTCTCTTCCTGTCAACTGATTGAAATCTGCAAGCACTTCATCGATCACTGTTCTTGAATCCATCAATGCTTTATGCTGTTTCGCTTTATGCTCAAAGTGCCAATCTTCTTCAGTCTGTGCACCATGTGTTACAGGTCGGCTAAAGTCAAGCATGTCATTTACAGGTACATAATCACCGACAAATTTGTATGCCACTTCATCTTTAAGTGGTGTAACATTCTGTGCTTTATGAGATGTGGTAAATCCATCCTGATGGATCATTACCGGTAATCTGACATCCAGATGCTCACCAATACGGAATGCGCAGAGAGTAAGATCATAGGCTTCCTGAGGGTTGAATGCATCAAGCTGTATCCAACCACTGTCACGTCCCAAATACATATCCGAATGGTCACCACGTACATTAAGTGGTGAAGCCAGTGCTCTGTTTACGACAGTCAGTACGATAGGAAGACGCATACCCGATGCCTGATAAAGAACCTCTACCATCAATGCAAAACCTTGTGAAGATGTTGCCGTTGCAACACGACCACCGGCAGCAGCTGCACCAACACAACCAGACATTGCACCATGCTCGGATTCTACCATTACGAATTCACCGTCAACATAACCGTTGGCTACATAAGATCCATATCCCTCAACAATCGGTGTGGACGGTGTAATCGGGTAAGCCGCCACAACATCAATCTGCGCCTGTCTCAGTGCTTGGGAAGCGGCATAGTTACCATCCCACACTTCTACTTCATTCAATTCAAATTCTTTTGCCATATTCGTCCTTTAGTTCTTCTCTTTTTTCTGTTTTTCAGGCCAGTTAGCAAGCACTTCATCATTATCGTCCGCTTCTGCAAACATGAGAAGTGATTTTGGATTGGTTGGGCAAACTTCTACACATACACCACATCCTTTACAGTGATCATAGTCGATCCCGAGCATCTGCTTGTCTCTTGAGATGATCGATGTATCCGGACACCATACCCAACAGTTCTGACAGTCAATACAAATATCTCTGTTAAATACAGGCTTAATGATTCTCCATGAAGCTACTGTAGCAGTATAGGAGTTAAAGTCAGAGTAGTTTCTCTCTTCTGCTTTCTGATGTACAATATCAGTAGCATCTCCTTCAAAAGAATCCAGTACAACACCTCGTGTTACCTCATCCCAGCCGACTTTCTCTTCAGCACCAAGTTCTCTAATCCCTCTTTTTTCAGTTCCTAATACACCTGTACTCATCTGATCTCCTTCTATTTCACTTCGTTGTAAGCTCTTGTGATCGCTGCCATATTGGCATCAATAATCTTCTGCGGAAATTTTGAAAGTACTTTTTTCATATTTTCCAGAAAGAAATCCAGCTCATACATTTTCGATACTTTCATAAATGCACCGAGTATCGGTGTATTTGGCATCGCTCTTCCGATTGTATCAAGAGAGATCTGCATACAGTCAACCACATATACTCTGTCTGCTTTGTCCTGAAGTGCAGGAATCTGCGCAATAAGCTCCTCTTTAGAGAGGTGCGTTGTAATAATATACTGTGTCTGAGGTTTGTCATTCTTAGTAATATCATCGGTAAATGCCAATGCAGGGTCAATCACAAATACATAATCCGGAAACATTTTTGTCTCCTGATTACGAATAGGTTTGTCATCAATTCTGTTGTAAGCATTCATAGCAGCACCACGTTTTGCAGAGCCATACAGCGCATAAGCCTGTACCTGCTTCCCTGTTGTAGCAACAACTGTTCCCAAACCTTTCGCACCGGTTACGGCACCTTGACCTGCACGGCTATGCCATCTGATCTCTATCATAGTTTCTCCTCGTAATGGTTAAGTATCCGAGTATACACTCAAAATACTAAAAATTGTCTCATTGTAATGGTGACGCTCTTAAATTGTGCTTGAAATTAGAATTTTTTTAATCTAATGTTATGATTCGACGATAAATTTCACAGCTTCATGCGCATTTGAGGCAAGCTGGTCAGTATATTCACACAATACTTCTTCGTTTGCATATCCGCAGGTGACTGCCACACCTTTGATCCCCGCTGCATTGGCTGCAACAAGATCCATGGGTGTATCGCCTATCATCCAACACCTATTTTTATCAGCTTTTAACTTTGATATCGCTTTGAGGATAGGCTCCGGATGGGGCTTGGGATGCGTCACATCTTCACGTCCTATCAAGATGTCAAAATAGTGCATAATCCCCATATATTCAAGCATCTCACGGGAATATTCTGCTGTTTTTGTCGTAACAATACCAAGTCTTGCATGTTCTTTGGCAAGCTTAACCGCTTCCAGTGCATCCGGCAGCAAGAGAGTTTTTTCACAGGAGATCTTTCTGTAGTGCTCTTTATAGGCATATACATGATCCCATACACTCTCTTCAGATACACCAAGTGTTCTGAACATACTGTCAAGAGGATGTCCTATCTCCGCTTTGATCGCTGCTTCATCAGGTAACACTTCACCAAATTTGCCAAGTGCTACTTCAAAACTCTCCAAAATCGCTTCGGTTGAATCGATCAGTGTTCCGTCCAGGTCAAATAAAATTGTCATTTTTCTCTCTTATAATGTAATATCCGGCAGTTTCGGTGCCGCTTT
>Ga0256843_1002551_pt1 | contig 13192 bp, 16 predicted proteins | sample AlvinellametaG_FD_191572 | JGI IMG/M metagenome (GOLD analysis project Ga0256843, IMG submission 191572) | Pompeii worm associated microbial communities from hydrothermal vent at the East Pacific Rise, Pacific Ocean - Alvinella | ecosystem: Host-associated > Annelida > Integument > Unclassified ... | reverse complement strand
GGAAATTATGAAATTTATTATTCTTTCTTAAATATTACTACAAAAAAAGGGATAGTTATAAAATAACTATCCCTTTTTTAATTGTACCTAAGATTAATAATTCTATTTTATTCTATCTACTATTTTCATCAAAAATTCAGCAGAATTTTTTGCACTTGTTTCTAAAAACTTATCAAAATTAAATTCTGCATCCATATCAGCTGTATCACTAATAGCTCTTAAAATAAGACAGGGTACTTCTAAAGCATCACATACAACTGCAACACTAGCACCTTCCATCTCTAATGCATCTGCACTAAAAGTATCTTCTATAAACTTTTTTCTTACCTCATCACAAACAAACTGATCACCAGTAGCTATAGTACCTTCGATTATCGATATATCATTTTGTTTTGCAATTTCTAAAGCTATTTGAGTTAACTTGGGATCAGTTTTTACAAATACTTCACCTCCAGGTACAAATCCATAAGGGTGACCAAAAGCCGTTATATCTAAATCATGTTGAGAAAGTTTAGAAGCTACTATTAAATCACCAATTTTAAGTTTTGGATTAATTCCCCCTGCAACACCACTAAATAGTAATGTATCACAACCAAATTTTTGTATCATAGTTGAAGCTGTTAATGTTGAAAACACTTTCCCAATTTTGCTATAAGCTATAACTACATCAAGATTATTTAACTTACATTCATAATAAATATTGTTTGCATAAGTTGTTTTTTTTATATTACTAAAGTATGACAATAAAGGTACAATCTCTTCTTCCATTGCACCCATAATTGCTAATTTATTCATTAATCTTTCCTAAAGTATCTTCAAGAGTTTTCATATCACTTACATTTAATGTAGGTATTGATTTAACAATCTTTCTATTCATACCTTTTAAAACCGTACCATTTCCAAACTCTATAAACATATCAACATTATCACTTTGTTCTACTATTGAATGTTTATATTTAACTGGAGATACAAGTTGTTTACCTAAAAGTTCTACCGCTTCTGCTTTAGTTGAATATGGTTGTGCTGTTACATTTGATATAACAGGTACTTCAAAATTATCAGTTATAAACTGCTCTAAATAAGGATTCAATTTAGAAACTGCACTATTTAGTAGCTCACAATGACTTGCTACACTCATATCAAGTACAATTGCTCGTTTAGCACCAGCTTCTTTAAAGGTATCTGCTAAAGATTCTAAATCTGCTTTTATACCAGCCACTACAATTTGACCATCCATATTATAATTTGCCGCCCAGATCTTTTTACCAGCTTCTCTTTGCTCTTTTGTCATAGACTCTACAACTTCATCGCTTAGACCAATTAATGCCATCATACCAGCACCCGCACCAGAACAAGCTTCGTTCATAAAAGCTCCTCTTTTATGTACAAGCTCTACTGCATCAAGATAATTAATAGCTCCACTTGCAACTAATGCTGAAAATTCACCAAGAGAATGTCCTAAAACAAATTCAGGTTTTACATCACATTTTGACTTAAATATTTCAAGTGCTATACAACTTACAAGTAATATAGCAGGTTGAGTAAACTGTGTTTGACCTAAATCATCATTTTCTTCAAAAAGTAGTTTTTTAAAGTCTACTCCAATTCTTTGACTTGCAGCAGATATCATATCTTTTGCAATATCACTAGATTCAAAAAAATCTTTTCCCATACCTACAGTTTGGCTTCCTTGCCCTGGAAAAATAAAACCTATCTTTTTCATTTTTTATCCTTATATTAAAAACTAAAAAACTCCCATTAATTAAAATGAGAGTTAATATTTAAAAACATTGCAGATTAACTACAATGTCCACCACCACAACAACTATTTGATTGTACTTCTGGTTCATCTGTTTCACAAGAACTATCACCACAGCCACAACCTCCATGAGCCATACCTCCAACAATTCCAGTTGCTAATTCTTCTTCTGTCGCATCTCTAACATCTACAATCTCAACTGTAAATAATAATGTTTGACCAGCTAAAGGATGATTGTAATCAATGGTTACACTCTCGTCATCAAACGATTTTACCGTAACTTGAACTGTTTCACCATTTTCACCACTACCATATAAAGTCATACCTTCTACCAAATCTACATCAGCAAACTGCTCTTTTGGTAAAGTTTGAATAGCATCTTGATTTATTTCTCCATAAGCATCTTCTGGATTAACTAAAATATCTGCTTTTTCTAATTTATCCAATTTTACTAATTCTATTTCTAATCCTGGAATAATTTGTTCTTTACCTACTATAAATTCTAATGGATCTCCATCTATATTACTATCTAAAATATCTTTTGAGTTTGCATTTACTAAAGTATATTTAATAGATACTACCTTATTATTTTCTATTGCCATTTGTTTTCCTTTTTAATTTTTTAATCTTATTGAAGCTTCTTGTGCCTCTTTCGTCTCTGGATATGCATCCACAAGTGTACTATAAAAATTTATAGCATTTTCTTTATCTTTCATATTATCAAATGACATTGCACTATGCAATAATAATTTTGGAATATATGAAGCTTGATCATTTTTCATCATACTTTTTTTATAATGATAAATTGCATCTTTATATCTTTTTTTATAAAAATATATCTCTGCTAAATAAAAATTACTTTGTGCTGGTTTATAATTTTTAGATACTAAATTTTTAAAATAAGGCATAGATTTAGTTAAATAATTTTTTTCAAATAACTTTTTAGCATATTTAAATGCTTGATAATCAGACATCTTTTTAACCGATGAAGAATTATTCTTCTTTTTATTATTTATATATTCTACCAATTCATCAAATTGCTTTTTAGTAACATACCTTTTATTAATATTATTTAATAATATATTTGTAGATGTTAAAGTTTTTAATATTCTTTTATTGTTCTCTTCTTGTAGATTAATAAAATTTTCTAATTTTTTAGTAAGTTCAAGAATAGACTTATGATTTAAATCAATTTGTTCATCATATTTTTTATGTAACTGAGTACTTATAGATATCATATTTTTTAAATTTGGTATCTCTTTTTTCAAAGAATTAATAGTTTCACTATCCATTTCATAAACAGATTCTATACCTTCTAATTTTTGATTAGTATCATCATATGATGTTTCAAGTTTTGTCACTATATTTCGTAATTTTTTTATATTTTTACTATTTTCTAAAATCTCTTTTTCTGATTTTGTTAAACCATAAGGTGAGGAAGATGTAATATCTCCAGCACCAAATACAGAAACCTCTTCTGCATATAATGACAATATAAAAAAAGTAAAAAGTAAAAATTTTAACATTTTATGGTAATAACTTATAATCTACTCTTCTATTTCTCTTCCAACATTTTGCAGTTTGAGCAGTACATACAGGATTACTCTCTCCATAACTAACTACTACAATCTTATCAGATGAAATTCCACTATTTACTAAAGCTGTTTTTACACTTTTTGTTCTTTTTAATCCCAAAGCATAATTATATTCATCAGTTCCCCATTCATCACAATTACCTTCTAACTTAATTTTAATATCATTATTAGTATCTAAAGTATTTTGTATTTTTACTGCATTTTTATTTGATATATCTATCATATTTCCTGTCAATTTATACTTATCAAATCCAAAATGAACCGATTTTAAAACTATATTCTTACCATTTACTACACTAACTACTTCATTTATATATGAATCTTTTTTACTTATACTATTTGTATTGTCCTCTGATACATTTGATTTTACTAATGTATCACTTTTTTTCGTCTTAATATCTGAAACTTTATTATCAACTTTTGTTTGAGATTTTACATTTTTATTAGTAAATGCTACATTCTCATTATTAGATGCACAACCAGCTAATAATCCAATCAAAACTACTGAACTAAACACTTTCATATTTATTTTTTTCATTACTACTCCTTTTATTTTAAAGTATTTTACTATAGTGAAACTTAATATCTTCTCATATTATTACCAATCAATAGATTGTAATTTTCCAGTTTTAAGTTTAAATAAAAAACTTTTATTATAATTTAATCTAATTATCCCTAAATAACTTTTATTTTTATAATATTTTATAAATAATACAGATTCACCATCTCTTGAAAATTTAGGAAATTGATTTAAACCTGATGTTGTTAATCTTCTAATAGAATCACTTTTAGTAGAAATTAAATATAAATTAAAAGTATTATTACCAAATTCATTTAGTGTCTCTCTACTTGAATATACAATATAATCATGAAAAGTTGTTGATTGACTATTATTTCTACCATGATAAACTAATCTTTCCACTCCCCTTGAACCTATTTTTTTTGCAAAAATATTTGGTTTGGATAATCTATCTGATACAAATACAATTTTAGTATCATTTTCAACAAAATTACCACCAACATCTATACCACTATATTTTGTTAATCTTGATTTTAATTTTGTATTTATATCATATAAATATATATCAGGTTGTCCATTTGGAGCCATTGTTACTAATATTTTATTTCCATCACTACTAATATCTGAACAAACTATCATACCATTTGATTCTAATATTTTTCTAGATCCTGATGTATATAAATTTTGTTTAATTAATGCAGGATATAAATTATCATAAGAGGTATAATAAAAACTTGTTTGAGTCGCATCTGCCCATTTTGGAAAAATATTTAATCCTCCAGTTACCACAACTTTTTGATATGTAAGTGTATAATCAGAAACAACTATTTCACTCTTTTTTGCACCTATATATCTTGCAAATATTATAAATCTATCCATCCATTTTATTGTCGGTGCTTTTAAATAATCATTTATGCCTATAGCAATTTTATGAGATAAAAAAGGATATCTATTTTTATTACTAATTGAATATATTTTATTAAGCACCATCTCTTTTTTATTTATATCATATAATTTCATCTTTAATAATATATTTTTACTCTTATTATATGTAATATTAAAATTTAAAAATAAATCAATCTTTGAAAACTTTTTATCTAAATAAGATATTGAGTTAGAAATATTATCCATTGACATATTTATATTCTTTACATCAAAATGACCACTTACTAAAAAATCTTTCTGTAATAATATTTTAATATCTTTTGCTAATTTGAAATCTACAGTATCTTTTGTATATGAAATAGCAATTGTTGGGATTGTTGATGCTTTTCTTATAATATCTAATTCTGCATCAACAGCATAAAGATTTATTATCATAAAAAATAATATCGTTATCTTAAACATAATGTAAATTCCTTCTATTTTAATTCTGGTTTAAAATTTATTTTAATAATTTTATCTTTATGATCTGGAGGGATAGGATATATAAATTTTGTTTCATTTGACAAAAATAACTTAATAGCATCATCAACAACTAAATCTCCAGAAAATGACAATATATGATAACTAAACTTTCCTTGATTATCTATTTTTACCTCTACAATTACCAAATATTTACCAACTTTAAATAATGGATATTGATACCATCTTGATAAAATTATACTGCTTATTTTAGAGTAATATTTATCATAGTTTCCTTTATTATTTGATATATTTATTTTTTTTGTATTCATTTTAGATTTAACATCTATTAATTTTGACAAACTAACATTCTTCTCTTTTTTTACTTTTGAATACTTTGACTTAAATCTACTATTAACATCATTACTTCTAATATTCATAACTTGTTTTGTTTTAATTTTAGATGATTTCGTTGATACTCTTGCAAATAATGATTTTAAGTTAGTAGTTCTTTTAGCACTAATAGATTTACTTTTTTTTATAATTTTATTAACTTTTTTATAATTCTCACTTCTACCTTTTAAATTTTCTTTAGTTATATTATCTTTTAACATAACTAAATCTAATTCTAAGACAGTATTTTTAGATATTGCATCATATTTCTTTGTATGATTATTTGATATATATGAAACTAATAATAATATTATTAAAATATAACTACAAAAAGCTATTATAGCTGATATTATAAAATTAAATTTTTTATCCATCAGTAATCAATGCAACTTTATAAAATCCAGCTTCTTTGACTGTCTTTAATATATAAATAACATTATCATACTTCAATCTTTTATCAGCCCTTATATGTACTGGTGTATTTCTATTTATATTTTTAGTAAACAATACAAAATTATCAGCAAAATTATTAAATTTATATCTTTTTTTATTTATTAATATATCTTTATTTTGCAAAACTATAATATCTAATTTTTTAGTTAATTGTACTTTTTTACTATGGCTACCTTTTGGTAAGTTTATCGGTTCTTCATATTCAATTACAGGAGCTGTAACCATTAAAATTGCCAATAAAACTAACATTACATCAACTAAAGGTGTAATATTCAAATCAGGTTTTTGATTGTAATTATACAATATTAACTCCTAGAGAGTATTATATTTATTTGTGATTTTAGATATGTATTTAATATATAAATTTTTCTATTTAATATTTGATGAAAAGTATAAGCAAATATTGCTACAAAGATACCAGCTGCGGTAGCTACCAATGCTTCGCTAATAACTGGAGCTATTACAGAAAAACTAACTTTTGTAGATGTTGAAAATTTTGCAAATGATTCCAATATACCAACAACAGTTCCAAATAAACCAATAAATGGTGCAGTTGAAGCTATAATAGATTGCCAAGATAAACCTGAACTTGCTTCTCTTACTAAAGAAATCTCACATACTTCTAAGAGTTCTTTACTAATAGGTTTTGTTCCAATATATTGCCCAATAGTAGATAAAGGGTTAATATTAGATTCTCCAATCAATAGAGAATCTAATGAATTTATTTCTTGATTTATAGCAGAATTTAATTCCAAAAATTTATATATAAAAATCCAAATTGTTAAGACAAAATATATCGAAAGGAAAAGCACTACTCCTAGTGTAACCAATCCATTATTTTGAAAATAATTTAATGCTATATCAATCATAATTATTTAATATTATGCAAAAGAAGAAACTTTAGCCTCAACTGCAGCCATTGAAACACTTGAATCTTCAACAGAAGCAACTAACTTTTTAGCTTTTTCTATATTTTTTGCAATTACTGATGAATCACTACCGCTTAAAGAAATAGCCCCATCAACTAAAATATCAACAGAAGTTTCATTTACTTTTACATGTCCCCAATTTATAGTAACAGCTTCTACTGATGCATCCAATTTAGTAATTTCTATAACACCAACTGTTAATGATGAAACTAAAGATGCATGATTTGGCAATACACCAAATTCACCATCTTTACCAGGTAAAACCACAGATTTAACTACATCTGAAAATATTTCACCTGTAGGAGTCACTATTGATAATTTAATTGTATTATCCATATTTTATCCTTTAAGATTTCATACTTTCTGCTTTAGCAATTGCTTCATCCATACCACCAACCATATAAAATGCATTTTCTGGCATATCATCATACTTACCATCAAGGATACCTTTAAATCCTGCAATAGTATCAGCAAGTTCAACATATTTACCAGGACTTCCTGTAAATACTTCAGCAACAAAGAATGGTTGAGATAAGAATTTTTCAACTTTTCTTGATCTATCAACAACTAATTTATCAGCTTCACTTAACTCATCCATACCAAGGATAGCAATAATATCTTGAAGATCTTTATATTTTTGAAGTAAAGATTGAACACCTCTAGCTACAGTATAATGTTCTTCACCTACAACATCTGCACTTAAAATTCTTGAAGTAGAATCTAGTGGATCAACAGCAGGATAGATACCTTTTTCTGCAATTTTTCTATTAAGAACTGTTGTTGCATCTAAGTGAGCAAAAACAGATGCAGGAGCTGGATCTGTCAAGTCATCCGCTGGTACATAAACAGCTTGAACAGAAGTAATAGAACCTTTTTTAGTTGTAGTAATTCTTTCTTGTAAAGCACCCATCTCTCTTGCTAGTGTTGGTTGATAACCAACAGCTGAAGGAATTCTTCCAAGAAGTGCAGACATTTCAGAACCTGATTGTGCAAATCTAAAAATATTATCAACAAACATAAGTACATCAAGACCTTTTTCATCTCTAAAGTACTCAGCCATTGTAAGACCTGTAAGTGCAATTCTATTTCTAGCACCTGGTGGCTCACTCATTTGTCCATAACATAGAGCAACTTTATCAAGTACATTTGAATCTTTCATCTCATAATAAAGGTCATTTCCTTCTCTTGTTCTCTCACCAACACCTGCAAATACAGAGTAACCATCATGTTTAAATGCAACATTATGGATAAGTTCCATAATAATAACTGTTTTACCAACACCAGCACCACCAAATAGTCCTACTTTTCCACCTTTAGAATAAGGAGCAAGTAAATCAACTACTTTGATACCTGTTTCAAACATCTCTGTTGAAGTTGATTGTTCTTCAAAACTTGGTGCTTCTCTATGGATTGACATTTTAGGAGTTCCCTCTGCTATAGCTTCACCATCATCAACTGGCTCACCAATTACATTAAAAATTCTACCTAAAACATTTTCACCAACTGGAACCATAATAGGATTACCAGTAGCAACAACCTCTTGTCCTCTTGTTAAACCTTCTGTCATATCCATTGCAATAGTTCTAACTCTACTATCACCAATATGAGCTGCCACTTCTAGTACTAATCTTTCTTTTGTACCAGGTACTTCTATCGCATCATTAATTGCAGGTAAGTAGCCATCGAATTCTACATCAACTACAGGACCCATAATCTGAATTATTTTACCATTCATATATCTATTCCTTTCTTTTTTTATTTCATCGATTCTACACCAGAAATAATTTCAATTAATTCTGTTGTAATCGCAGCTTGTCTAGCTTTATTAAATTCAACTGTTAAATCATTAACTCTTTCTTTTGCATTATTTGTTGCATTATCCATTGCTTGCATTCTAGCACTATGCTCAGCTGCAAGTGAATCAATCAAAGAATAATACATATTAAAGTCAACATATTTAATAGTTAATTCATCTAATATCTCTTCATCATCATCTGGTTCTATTTCTAAAATAGAAGATCCATCATGTTCTGGTATCTCAGGTAACTCAATAGGTAATAATGTTTTTGTTCTTAACTCTTGTGATAACATATTAAGAAAACCATTATATACCAGAATAACTTTATCTGTAACACCATTATTAAAATCTTCAAATGCTTTTACAATAAAATCAGATGCTTTTTCATAAGTAGGAGCTGAAGTTAATCCAACTTCACTATCATGTAAATCTACACCTTGAAAATTAAAATAATCAATACCTTTTCTTCCAGCTGCTCGTAATCTAATACTAGCACCCTTATCTGTATATTTAGAGATAAGATTTCTAACTGCCTTGATAGTAGTCATATTAAAACCACCACAAAGACCTTTATCAGCAGTTACAAAAACAATATCAACTGTTTTTGGATTATCATTTGGAATAAAAGCACGATTTGTATTTTCTTCATCATGCATATGTCTCACTCTATGAGAAATATCTGACAATACATCATTAATTTTTAAAGCATAACTCTTAGCTTGTTCTGACAACTGCTGTGTTCTTCTAAGTTTTGCAGAAGACACAAGCTTCATAGCTTTTGTTGTCTTCTGTGTATTCTTAACACTTTTTATTTGTCTTGAAATGTCTTTTAAGTTAGCCATTTTATGTCCTATTCAGCTTTAAAAATTGTTTTAAACTCATTTATTGCAGTTTCTAAAACTTCTTTAATATCATCATCAACTTTCTTTTTAGAAGCAATATCTGTCAATAAGTTTGGATACTTTTGTTCAATAAATGCGTGAAAATCATTTTCAAATTTAACAATATCAGCTGGATCAATATCATCAATAAAACCATTTACACCTGCATATAATACTGTTACTTGTTTTTCTATTACAAGAGGTTTATTTACACCTTGTTTTAGAAGTTCAACCATTCTTTGACCTCTTTCTAATTGAGCTCTAGTTGAAGCATCAAGATCAGAAGCAAATTGTGCAAATGCTTCAAGCTCTCTATATTGAGCAAGATCAAGTTTCAATGTACCTGCAACTTGTTTTGTAGCTTTAATTTGAGCAGCACCACCAACTCTTGATACAGAAAGTCCAACATTAATAGCTGGTCTAATACCTGAATTAAATAGGTCTGTTTCTAGGAATATTTGTCCATCTGTAATAGAAATTACATTTGTAGGAATATATGCAGCAACATCCCCTGCTTGTGTTTCAATAATTGGTAAAGCAGTAAGTGAACCACCACCTAATTCATCATTAACTTTTGCAGCTCTTTCAAGAAGTCTTGAATGTAGATAGAAAACATCCCCTGGATATGCTTCTCGACCTGGAGGACGTCTAAGTAATAATGACATCTCTCTATATGCAACAGCATGTTTAGATAAATCATCATATACAATTAAACAATGTTGACCATTATCTCTATAATATTCACCAAGAGTAACACCTGCATAAGGAGCTAAAAATTGTAAAGCTGATGATTCAGAAGCATTAGCTGTAACAATAGTTGTATATTCCATAGCACCTGCAGCTTCTAATGCACCAACAATATTAGCAATAGTTGAAGCTTTTTGACCAATAGCAACATATACACATTTTACATCTTGACCTTTTTGGTTAATGATTGCATCAATAGCAACTGTTGTTTTACCAGTTTGTCTATCACCAATAATAAGCTCTCTTTGACCTCTACCGATTGGTACAAGTGCATCAATAGCTTTAATACCAGTAACTAATGGTTCATGAACAGATTTTCTTGCCATAATACCAGGTGCTTTTTCTTCTAACAATTTATATTCAGAAGCTTCAATTTCACCTTTACCATCAACTGGCTCACCAAGAGCATTTACAACTCTTCCTAATGTACTAGGACCAACAGGAACTTTTAAAAGTTCTCCAAGTCTTTTACAACTTGTACCTTCTCTTAATCCTTCACTACTTCCTAAAACAACAACACCTACTGCTGATTCTTCTAAGTTTTGAGCTAACCCCCTAGCTCCATTTTCAAACTCTACAAGCTCACCAGCCATAACATTATTAAGTCCATAAACTTTAGCAATACCATCTGCGAAAGATATAATTTTACCTGTCTCATTGATATCTACATTTAATTCAAAATTATCAATTCTTTCTTTAATTATAGAACTGATTTCATCTGCTTGAATCTTTGTACTCATCCATTTTCTCCTTTTATTTTTTCTAAACTGCTTTTAAAATATGATCAATCATTTGAGCTTTTAATCTCTCTTGTGAGAAACCTATTTCAATACCCAAATCATCTATATCAACTTTTATACCATCATAATCACAAACAACATTTTTCAAAGATAGTTTAATATTAAACTTTTTAGAAAAACTACTTTCCATATCAGTTAAATAACCACTTGATAAACTTTCGTTTGAATATACAACACCTTCATAACTATTTGTTAAAACAGCTATTTGTTTTTTTAATTCTTTTGAAATATCAGGAATAAGATTTAATCTTCCTTTTTCTCCTAATAGTTCAATTAAATTTTTAACAGATAACATAGGTGTATCTACAAATGACAATATCAATTCTATCTTTTTATCTACATCAACATCAACAGATGAGATAATTGATAAAAATTTTTCACTACAAAATGCACTTTCAATTGTCTCTAATTGTTTATCAATAGACACTATATCAGATACATCTCTATCTTTTATCAATGCTTTTACATATCTTTTTGCTACTAAAATACTCATTATGCAACCTTTTTAAGAATAACTTTAGATAAGTCTTCTTGAGACATATTAGAATTATTATCATTAAATAATTCATCCAATACCTCTGCAACAACTTTTTTATTCGCTTTTTTTGCTTCAAGTTCTACTTTATCAGTATAACTTTTTTCTAAATAAGCAATTTCATTATCACATGCAAGATTGATCTTCTCTTTAATAACATCTATATCTGAATGAGCATCTTTTACTAATTCTTCTGCTATAGCTTTTGCTTTTTCAAGCTCATCTTTAGCATCTTGAATTTTCTTTTCAGATTCCTCTTTCAATGACTGAACTTCATCTAATTCTGCTTGAATCGATTTAGTTCTATTAGCAAAATAACTTTTTAATTTATCTGCTAATAAATAGTATATAATAGCACCAAATATTAAAAAGTTTACTGTTCTTGGTAAAATATCAGTTTGCACATCACTATTAGCAAATAATACCAACGGACTTAATATAAAACCTAAAAATAACATTTTCTTCATATTCACCACCTATATTGAACTTATCTTAGAAGCCAAAGTTTCTCTAAATTGAGGCATTTGGGCAACTAATGATGATTTAAGATTTTCTGTTTCTTTTTCTAAATTTGATACAAAAGAAGAGTAATCATCTTCTAATTTTGCTTTAAACTCAGAAATTCTAGAATCACTTAAATTTTTTGCTTCAGTATAAGCACTTTCACGAATTGAAGAAGCTTCGCTTTTAGCTTTAGCAATAATATGTGATGCCTCTTCATACATACCATCTACATCAGCAGCATTTTTTCGTGCAGATTCTAAATCATCAGAGATAGATTTAGTTCTGTCCTCAATATGCTGTGTCAATGGTTTGTAAAGGCAACTATTTAGTCTTGCAAGCACAACTAAAAATATTAATGCTGAGCTAATTAGCAACATTGGACTTATGTCTAACATTTAATTCTCCATACAAATTTTTACAGTTTAGAAATCCAATTTAAAATAAATTGGACAAACTTGTGAATATTATATCAAAAATTAATTATAGATTAGATTAATTTTTATCTTTTTTATTAAAATATTTTAATAAGTTTTCAATATCATCTTGTGAAGTAATTTTTATATTTATACTATCTTTTGTAATTCTTACATTAAAATTATCATCTTTTAATTCTTTAATCAATGATTTTAAGGGAGAAAAGTCATATTTCTTTATCTCTTTAGTATTGTTTTTACTTATATTATCTTTAGATTTTATATCTCTTACTAGTTTTTCAGTTTCTCGAACACTTAATCTTTGTCCAATAATTGAATCAACTACCATTTTTTGTTCATCTTCAGATAAACCAATTATTAATTTTGCATGCCCATGTGTAATTTTATTTGCAGAAATCATTTGTTGAGTATATACACTTAAAGATAATAATCTTAATATATTTGTTACGGAACTTCTACTTTTACTTACCATTTTAGCTAATTCATCATGGGTAATATTA
>Ga0256843_1002548_pt1 | contig 13197 bp, 16 predicted proteins | sample AlvinellametaG_FD_191572 | JGI IMG/M metagenome (GOLD analysis project Ga0256843, IMG submission 191572) | Pompeii worm associated microbial communities from hydrothermal vent at the East Pacific Rise, Pacific Ocean - Alvinella | ecosystem: Host-associated > Annelida > Integument > Unclassified ... | reverse complement strand
CTCTCATTTAACTATCCTTTCAATTTAATCGTAGTATAATCACGCAACTTTTAGGAGGTGCTATGTTAGATATAAATCCAATACTACTTTTGGCTACATTTGTTGTATTTGTTTCGCTTATAGCCGTTCTAAATAGTTGGCTTTATAATCCGTTATTTAGTTTTATGAATAAGCGTGACGAAGATATCAAGAAAGACCTAGAAAAAGTAGGTAATAATGATGCGGAAATCAACGAGCTTAATGCAAAAGCTGAATCAATCATTATGAATGCTAAACTAGAAGCTGCGGCCCTAAGAGAAAAAGTTATCGCGGATGCTAAAGAATTAGCAGACAGTAAGTTAGAAGCAAAACGTGCTGAACTTGCACAAGAATATTTAGAGTTTGAGCAATCACTTGCCAAATCTAAAGAAGAGTTGACTAATGACTTAATGAGTCAAGTTCCACTGTTTAAAGAAGCTGTAAAAGCTAAATTTAGTCAAATATAAGGGTGTGATGTGAGTAGAATTTTAGTACTAATACTAATGATATCAACTTATGCATTAGCATCTGAAGCTGAGCATGGTTCAACGGATATAGTTCAAAGAACTGTAAACTTTATACTATTTGCTGGGCTTGTTTGGTATCTGGTTGGGGAACCTGTAAAGAGTTACTTTGCATCAAGAAGTCAGGGTATTGCTGACAGATTGAAAGAGGTTCAAAAGAAGCTTGATGAATCAATTGCTCTTAAAAAAGAGGCACTTGCTAAAATCTCTGAAGCTGAAAAGTTTGCAGAAGAGTTAGCTGCTGCTACAAAAAAAGAGAACAAGATCATCAATGATAACATTATGTCTCAATGTGACGCTGAATTAGAAGCACTTGTAAAACAAGCTGAATCTAAGAAAGAGTTTGAAGAGAGAAGAATGGTTCGTGAAGTAGTTGAAGATGTACTTCGTGAGACACTCGCTCAAAGCTCTGAAAGTTTTGACAAAGAAGCTATGGCAAGTGTTATTTTAAAGAAGGTGGCATAGTATGGAAGAATTAATCGCAAAAAGATATATAAAAGCTTTAAAAGATGGTTCTAACATAGCATCAATGCAAAATGTAACATCTGTTTTCTCTGCATTGGCAGAATCATTTAAAGATGATAAGTTTGTTAGCATTGTTGCTAATCCAAACGTTAATGCAAAAGAGAAGTCAGAGATATTACTAGAAGCAGTAAAACCTGCTAACTCTGATAAACTAAACAATCTTATTAAACTTTTAGTTGAAAACAAGCGTATCAGTATAATTCCTGCTATGGCAGAAGAGTTACAAAGAGATTTAGCTAAAACAACTAAAACATATACTGGTGTTGTATATAGTGATAGTGATATAGATAAAAAAGTAATAGATGAGTTAAGTAGCGGTTTAAGTAAAAAATTCGATTCAACTATCTCTTTAGAGTTCTCTAAAACTGACTTTAATGGTATTAAAGTAGAGGTAGAGGGTCTTGGAATTGAGATTAATTTCTCTAAAGATAGAATCGATAGTCAAATTATAGAACATATAATTAAAGCAATTTAACTTCAAGAGAGGAGAACAATAGTGGTAGCAAAAATTCAAGCTGATGAAATCAGCTCAATAATTAAAGAACGTATCGACAACTTTGAATTAAGTGTTGATATTAATGAAACAGGTAAGATTGTTTCTTATGCTGATGGTGTTGCTCAAGTTTACGGACTTAGCAATGTAATGGCAGGAGAGATGGTAGAGTTCGAAGATGGAACAAGAGGTTTAGTTATGAACCTTGAAGAGAGCAGCGTAGGTGTTGTTATTCTTGGTTCTGGTAACTCTTTAAAAGAGGGTATGAGCGTTAAACGTCTTGGTAAACTTTTACGTGTACCAGTTGGTGACGCACTTCTTGGTCGTGTTGTAAATGCACTTGGTGAGCCAATTGATGGTAAAGGTCCAATCGAGACAACTGAAACTCGTTTCGTTGAAGAGAAAGCTCCTGGAATCATGGAGAGAAAATCTGTTCATGAGCCATTAGCAACTGGTATTAAAGCAATTGATGCATTGGTTCCAATCGGTCGTGGTCAACGTGAGCTTATCATTGGTGACAGACAAACTGGTAAAACAACTGTTGCACTAGATACTATCATTAACCAAAAAGGTAATGGTGTTGTTTGTGTATACGTTGCAATCGGTCAAAAAGAGTCAACTGTTGCTCAAATTGTTCGTCGTTTAGAAGAGCATGGTGCAATGGAGTACACAATTATCGTTTCTGCTACTGCTGCTGAAGCTGCTGCACTTCAATTCTTAGCTCCATATACTGGTGTTACTATGGGTGAGTACTTCCGTGACAATGCACGTCATGGTCTCATTGTTTATGATGATTTATCTAAACATGCAGTAGCTTACCGTGAGATGTCACTTATTCTTCGTCGTCCTCCGGGTCGTGAAGCATATCCAGGGGATGTTTTCTATGTTCACTCAAGACTTCTTGAGCGTGCTGCGAAACTTTCAGATGAAGAGGGAGCAGGTTCTTTAACTGCACTTCCAATTATTGAGACTCAAGCGGGTGATGTTGCGGCATACATTCCAACAAATGTTATCTCAATTACTGATGGTCAAATCTTCCTTGAGACTGACCTATTCAACTCGGGTGTACGTCCAGCGATTAACGTTGGTCTTTCTGTATCTCGTGTTGGTGGTGCTGCTCAGATCAAAGCTACTAAGCAAGTTGCTGGTACATTACGTCTTGATCTTGCTCAGTATCGTGAACTTCAAGCATTTGCTCAGTTCGCATCTGATCTTGATGAAGTTTCACGTAACCAGTTAGAGCGTGGACAAAGAATGGTAGAGGTTCTTAAACAAGGACCATTCTCTCCACTTTCAGCTGAGAAACAAGTTGTTATTATCTTCGCTGGTAATGAAGGTTTCTTAGATGATTTTGATGCATCAAATGTTGTTCGTTTTGAGGCTGAATTATATCCATTCATCGAAGCTTCTTATCCTCAGATTTTTGAGAATATTAGAAGTAACAAAAAAGTAGATGATGATACTAAAGCACTATTAATGAAAGCACTTGAAGAGTTCAAAGCTAGCTTCGTAGCTAACTAAGGGATACTCAATGGCAAACTTGAAAGATATTCAAAGACAGATTAAGAGTGTTTCAAACACTCAAAAGACGACTCGTGCAATGAAACTAGTCTCTACTGCAAAGCTTCGCCGCGCAGAAGAGCTTGCAAAGCGCTCTCGTCTTTATGCACAGAAAATGAATCAGGTAATTGCCGAAATAGCTGGACGCATAAAATGTAATAAAGTTGGTGGATTAGAGAATCGTTGTTTTGCAAAGATTGAAAATCCTAAAATGGTAGACATTATTTTTGTAACTGCTGATAAAGGTCTTTGTGGTGGTTTTAATATTCAAACTATTAAAGCTGTTAACAAACTTTTAAAAGAGTATAAAGAGCAAAATGTAAAAGTGCGTTTACGTGGTGTCGGTAAAAAAGGTATAGAGTTTTTCAACTATAATGAAGTTGAGATGTTAGACACAGTTGTTGGTCTAAGCTCTAAGCCGGATAAAACAAAATCTGATGAGTTTATTCAAACTTCTATTGAGGATTTTATCGATGGTAAAATCGATGGTCTTCATATCGTGTATAACGGGTATAAAAATATGATTACTCAAGAGTTACACGTTAATAAGATTTTACCTGTTGATAGTGAGCAGTTTGACTGCGCAGATGCACAGAGTAAATCTATGTTAGAAGTTGAAGCAGAAGATGAAGAGAAAATGCTTGATTCTTTAGTAAATAGATATGTTGGTTATAACATGTATTACTCTTTAATTGATTCAGTTGCTGCTGAACACTCTGCACGTATGCAGGCGATGGATACAGCAACGAACAATGCAAAAGAGATGGTTAAATCATTAAATGTTGAGTTTAATAAAGCGCGTCAAGCTGCTATTACTACAGAGCTGATAGAGATTATCAGTGGTGTGGAGTCTATGAAATAATGGAGAAAAATATGATTGGAAAAATTAGCCAGGTAATGGGTCCTGTTGTTGATGTTGATTTTGATGGTTATCTTCCAGTAATTAACGAAGCAATTGAAGTTAATGTTAATTTAGAAGGTAGTGAACATCGTTTAGTTTTAGAAGTTGCAGCTCACTTAGGTGACGGTCGTGTTAGAACGATTGCAATGGATATGAGTGAAGGTTTAGTACGTGGTATGGAAGCTAAAGCTACTGGTGCACCTATTCAGGTTCCAGTTGGTGAGAAAGTTCTTGGACGTATCTTTAACGTAATTGGTGAGACAATTGATGGTGGTGATCAAGTAGAAGATGCACCAACATGGTCTATTCACCGTGATCCTCCACCATTAGTTGATCAATCAACTACTACAGAGATGTTTGAGACTGGTATCAAAGTTGTTGACCTTCTTGCTCCATATGCAAAAGGTGGTAAAGTTGGACTATTCGGTGGTGCTGGTGTTGGTAAAACAGTTATTATCATGGAGCTTATTCACAATGTTGCTCATGGTCATGATGGTTTATCAGTTTTCGCTGGTGTTGGTGAGAGAACACGTGAAGGTAATGACCTTTACTACGAAATGAAAGAGTCAAACGTACTTGACAAAGTTGCACTGTGCTACGGTCAAATGTCTGAGCCTCCAGGAGCACGTAACCGTATCGCTCTTACTGGTCTTACTATGGCTGAGTATTTCCGTGATGAGAAGAAACTTGATGTTCTTATGTTCATCGATAATATCTTCCGTTTTGCACAGTCTGGTTCAGAGATGTCAGCACTTCTTGGACGTATCCCTTCAGCTGTTGGTTACCAACCAACACTTGCTCGTGAAATGGGTGCATTACAAGATCGTATTACATCAACTAAAAATGGTTCAATTACATCTGTTCAAGCGGTATACGTACCTGCCGATGACTTAACTGACCCGGCTCCTGCTTCTGTTTTTGCTCACTTAGATGCAACTACAGTACTTAACCGTAAAATTGCGGAAAAAGGTATCTATCCTGCAGTTGATCCACTCGATTCAACTTCAAGATTACTTGATCCACAAATTTTAGGTGAAGAGCACTATAACGTAGCTCGTGGTGTTCAACAAACACTTCAAAAGTATAAAGATCTTCAAGATATCATTGCGATTCTTGGTATGGATGAGCTTTCTGAAGATGACAAAAATGTTGTTGAGCGTGCTCGTAAAATTGAGAAGTTCCTTTCTCAACCATTCTTCGTTGCAGAGGTATTTACAGGTGCTCCAGGTAAATATGTTTCTCTTGAAGACACTATTAAAGGATTTAAAGGTATTCTTAATGGTGAGTACGATCATATGTCAGAGAACTCTTTCTATATGGTTGGTAGCATGGATGAAGCTATTGCTAAACACGAGAAAAACAAATAAACAAGAATGTTTAACTAAAGGACTGTAATGGATAAGTTTAAACTTGAAATCCTAACTCCTAACGGCGAAATCTTCAATGATGAAGTCGTTAGTGTTGTTCTCCCAGGATCTGAGGGAGAGTTCGGCGTCTTAGCAGGACACGCTTCTTTAACAACTCTGTTAGAAGCGGGTGTTGTAGATGTCGAAAAAGAGGATAAATCAGTCGAATCTATTGTTATCAACTGGGGTGTAGTTCAAGTTGATGAAGAAAAAGTTATCATTTTAGTTGAAGGTGCGGCTCCGATTCGTGGTGAAAACGAATCTGAGATTGCAAAAGCTCTTGATGAGGCTAAGAAACTTATTGAAGATGTTGCAGACTCAAGCTCTGCTATCGCTTCTGTTTCGGCTAAAATCGAATCAGCTGCTCAAAAACTAATATAATAGATGATTAACAATTTAATCGATTTTTATCTAAAAAGCCACCCGGTAACTATTGGTGTATTGATTCTTCTTTCAATATACTTTATAGTATTGAACTGGGTGTTTTTCTACCGCTATTTTTCTCTTAATAGTTGGCTTGCAAATGAGAGTGCTTCACTGGAGTCACTCCTTTTGGGAGCTTCAACTGTTAATGAAAACTCTTTTTTAAATAACTTTATAAAAACAAGTAATAATATTTCAAAAGAAGTTTTAGATTTGGGAATGTTAGCCGCAACAAAAGAGGCTACTAAAGGCCTTTCAATTCTATCTATATTTGCATCTACTACACCATTTATCGGTCTTTTTGGTACTGTTGTCTCTATCTTAGATACTTTTACACATATTGGACAGAGTTCAGGAAGCATGAGTATCATCTCTAGTGGAGTGAGTGATGCACTTGTTGCAACTGCTTCAGGTATTTTTGTAGCAATTTTCGCATATACATATCATCAAATTTTAAAGAGAAAATCTTTTGAGGTAATCTCATATCTTCAGATGCAAAGTGATGCGATAATAGCTCGTAAGGCTTAGATGATGATTTATGATTGGGATGAGAAACCTGAGTTAAACATTACTCCTCTTGTGGATGTAATGTTGGTTCTACTTGCAATTTTAATGGTGATTGCTCCCAATATCATCTATGAAGAGAATATTAAACTCCCACAGGGATCTGTTTCAAAACAACTCTCTAAAATACCTCCTGTACATATAGTCGTTGACAAAGAGCTCAATGTAAAAATAAATAAAGACTCCTATCTTTTAAATGTATTTTTAGATAATTTCTATCTCTATGCAAATAAGTTAGATAAAAAAGCAACAGTGCTTATCAGTGCAGACAAGAGTCTCGATTATGGAGTGGTTATGTCTATACTTGCAGCTGTTAAACAGGCTGGATTTACAGAGGTATCCTTAGCAACAAATGGGTAGAGAACGTCACTATTTCTACATAAGCGGATTAATATCAATCTCTCTGTTTCTTCTCTTACTGGGTTCGTTTATCTATATGATGTTTAGCAGTGCAAAAATTGAGACCTATGGTTTAAAAAAAGAGAACTATATCTCTGTCTCTATGGTTATTCCAAAAAAGATATCTAAAAACTATCAAAAAGCTCCATCGCCAAGTGCTCTGCCTAGTAGTGATACACCCTCTGAAAATATTGATGTCAATGATCTTTTTTCTGATGTATGGACGCAGAAAATATCTGAGAAAAAAGTTCAAAAAGAGGTTAACTCCAAGCGTATTCAAGAGATACAAAAAAGAATATCTAAAACAAAAGAGAGAGAGGTTGAAAAAATCTCGCAAAAACTCAATGCACTTGATACTCAAAAAAATAATAAAGAGATTGAGAAGGCATCAACGGCAAATGAGGTTAATGAATATTTAGCTAAAATTCAAGCCTTAGTTTATCAATACTTTAATGTTCCTGCAAACTCCGAGGGTAATAGTGTAAAAACTGTTATCGAACTCGATGCACTTGGAAGAATGATAGATTTTAGAGTACTTAACTACTCTTCAAATCAGGCTCTCAATGAGGAGGCCGACAAGATAAAAGATAGACTAAAAAATGTGGTTTTTCCAAAGAACCCGCTAAATAAATCTAGTAAGACAATAGTCATACTAATATCTGAGGAGTAAAACTTGAAAATATTTTTTTCACTGCTGTTACTATTTACACTATCATATTCGAATGATGCGACAATTGAGGTTATTAAAAAAGTAGATTCACTGCCAACTATTGCTGTAGAAGACTCCTCAATTAGTTATGATGATACATTTAAAATGCGTTTTTTCAAATCATTGATTGCCGATTTAAATGTTATCTCTATATTTAATGTTGATAGACACTATAGAACTACATACTATAATGACTCATCTGTATTGGTTGAGAATAAAGATATGAATTATGTTCTACGATACAAGATGTTTCAGGATGATAATGGTGCACTCAATATAGATATGAAACTTTTTGAAAAAGATGAAGAGGTTTTCTCAAAGAGTTATAGAGTAAGTAGAGATGATATCTATATGTTTGTCTCTCATGCAATAGCTTATGACATTAATGATTATATGGGTGAACCTTCGGTTGCATGGATGAAGAAAAAAGTAATTTTTGCTCGTATCGTTGCCCCTAAAAAGAGTGAAATTGTTATCTCTGATTATACTTTGACCTATCAACATACAATTGTTAAAGGCGGATTTAATATATTTCCTAAATGGGCAAATCGTGCACAGAACGCTTTTTATTATACATCTCTGGACTCTGCACAACCTACACTAAAATATGTAGATATTAAAACTGGTGAAGTAAAAAGTATAATATCATCTGATGGTATGATGATCTGTTCTGATGTAAGTGACGATGGAAAGAGACTTCTTCTTACTATGGCAAAGCATGGTCAACCAGATATATATACTTATGATGTAGATACACATCAGTATAGACGTGAGACGAGATATAGTGGTATTGATGTAAACGGACAGTTTATGTCAAGAGAGAGAATTGTCTTTATCTCAAACAGACTCGGTTATCCGAATGTATTTTCAAAAAGACTTGATACTAATGAGATAGAGCAGATGGTCTATTACGGAAGAAGCAACTCTGCATGTAGTGCTAATCGCAACTATATTGTTTACAAGGCTAGAGAGAGTTCTAATGCATTTTCAAAAAATACATTTAATCTACACCTTATTTCACTCAAAAGTGATTTTATTAGACGTTTGACAGCTACCGGAATTAATGAATTTCCCCGTTTTTCAAAAGATGGTGATGCTATAATCTTTATCAAAAACTATAAAGGTCAAAGTGCAATAGGGATTATAAGACTTAATCATAATAAGAACTATCTCTTCCCTTTAAGATACGGAAGAGTACAGTCGATGGATTGGTAGAATCCGTTTACTATTATTACAAATTTTTGGTATAATAGTTTCATATTAATACAGAGGAATAAAAATATGAAAAGTATAGTACTTTCTAGTGTTGCAGTAGCACTTTTAGTTTTTAGTGGATGTAGTTCAAAAGAACCAGTTGTTGAAGCACAAACAGAAGAGGTAGCAACACCAGCTACTCAAGAGGTTCAAGCTGTTGAAACTGAAACAGTTGCAAGTGAAGATAGCATGGTTAATTCTGCATCTAATGAGTTAAGTATGGCAGATATTGAGAGCAAGCTTCCAACTATCTACTTCGCATTTGATAAGTATGATATTTCTCCAGAAATGCAAGCTAAAATTGATGCAGCAGCAGAGCTTGGTAAAGCAACTGCAGGTGACTATAAAGTTAAATTAGAAGGTAACTGTGATGAGTGGGGAAGTGATGAGTATAACTTCGCACTTGGTCTTAAACGTGCAGATGCAGTTAAAAAAGCTCTAGTAAATGACGGTATTGATGCTGCTCGTATCTCTATGGTAAGTTATGGTGAATCTAACCCAGTTTGTACTGAAAAAACAAAAGAGTGTTGGGCTAAAAACCGTCGCGTAGACTTTAAACTTCTTCCATAGTATATGAAACTATGAAGAGTAGTATAAAAGTTTTACTACTTACTCTTACTTCACCAATTTTTTTACTGGCAGCCGAACCTTCAGCGTTTGGTGCCGGTGATCTTTCAAGCCCTGAACCTTACGGTTTAACATCCAATGAACAAGTTATATTAGAGACGAAAAAGAAGTTAACGCAGGTTGCGCAAAAAAGCTCTTCACAAGCTTCACAATTGGACTCTTTAAGAGAGAGGATAGATGGACTTCAAAGTATTGTTGAGAGTTTAAGTAGGAAATCACACAATAATAAGATAAATTTACAGAGTTTAAAAGAGGAGACAGATAAAGCTTTTGTTAACTCTAACGAGTATCAGACTCGAGTTGGTGAGTCAGTAGCTCAAAATACTCAAGAGATTGAGAAGTTAAAAATAGCTATTAGTGAGTTGTCTAAACTTCTTGATGATATTAATGCTCACTATGTAAGTAAAAGTGAGTTTAATGCTCTGGTTGATGATGTCAATAAGTTTAAGTCATTGATGGCACAAGAGTTAAAATCTAAGAAGAGAAGCAGTGCTAAAAGTTCTTCTAAAATAAGTAGTGCAGAGCTCTATAACCTAGCTAAAAAGAATTATGACAAGAAGTATTACACAAAAGCAATTGCGAACTATGAAGAGCTGATTCGCAGAAAGTATAAACCAGCTTATGCACACTATATGATAGGTGAGATGTACTATAAGAGGAAAGATTATGCAAAAGCTATCTCCTATTTTAAAAAGTCATCTAAACTCTACTCAAAGGCAAAGTATATGCCTACTTTGATGCTTCATAGTGCAATAGCAATGGATAAAACCGGAGATAAGGCACATGCAAAGGCATTTTATAAAGCTATAGTAGCTAAATATCCAAAATCAAAAGAGGCAAAAGTAGCTAAAGGGAAATTAGGTTTATAAAGAGTAGACTTTTTTTCAGCTTTAGAATAAATTTTTATGTTAAAATCGCGAAAAATAAACAAAGGTTAAAACAATGGCAATTGAGCAAAATCAAATCGTATCATTAGAGTATGAAGTAAGAGACGGAGATAAAATAGTAGATAGTAATGTTGGTGGACAACCATTAGTATTTATGTTTGGAAAAGGTCAAATCATCCCTGGTTTAGAAGAGGGAATTAAAAACATGAACATTGGCGAAAAAGGTGATGTTCTTGTAAAAGCTGCAGATGCTTATGGTGAGTATAATGCAGAAGCAACACAAGAGGTTCCAAAAGATCAATTTGCAGGAATTGATTTAGAAGAGGGTATGACTCTTTATGGTCAAGGTGAAGATGGTTCAACTGTGCAAGTTACAGTTAAAGAGATTAAAGATGATTCAGTTGTTATCGATTTTAACCACCCATTAGCAGGTAAAGATTTAATGTTCACTGTAACTATTAACAATGTACGTGATGCATCTGCTGAAGAGGCTATGACTGGTATCCCAGAAGAGAACAAACCAGCTGAAGATGATGGTTGTTGTGGAACTGGTGGCGGCAGCGGCTGTGGATGTCACTAGTTTTATAACGGCATCATTAGCTTCTAACCAAGCTAAAAAAACCGCTACACTTCTTAAGACTCTAACTGTTAATGCCCTTATAATGGGAGAAAATGGTGTAGGTAAAAGAAGTTTAGCATCTTTTATACTTCCTGATGCACCAGTTATTGATGCATCAAACTTTGATGAACTCCTAGTTACACTAGAGAGTTCAGATAAGATAATCATTACAAATATTGAGAATTCACCAAATATAAAACGTATAATTGATAAGATAAAAGAGAGATCAATTAGAGTAATTGCTACATCAAAAGAATCATTTAATAATGAATATATCGATGAGATATTTAGTGTTAAATTTGATATACCGCCTTTGCGTGATAGAGTTGAGGATGTAGAGTTTTTGATTGAGAAGTTTATTGATGAGGCTTCAGTTCTTTTTGGCGGAGAAAAAAGATTTGATATTGAAAACTTTAAACCAGATTTGAGTGAGAATGCAAACTCTTTACGACGTCAAGTGATGATTAGTTATCTTTTACAAGATATCAAAGATAGTGAGTTGATGGATATAATAGAGAACTATCTTTATAATAAAATGGGTTCAAACAGTGACTACCGTAACTTTTTATACCTCTATGAGGTCCCTTTAATTCGTGGGGGACTAAAGAAGTTTAAATCTCAACTACAGTTGGCAGATAAGTTAGGACTCAATAGAAATACACTAAGAAAAAAAATAGCAGAAAATAGAAAATATTTAGAAGGAGAATAGAATGAGTAAAATAGCAATGATATTTGCAGGGCAAGGGAGCCAGGCAGTAGGTATGGGTAAGGATTTTTATGAAAATTCAGAAGTAGCACGTGAGATGTTTGATAAAGCAGGTGAGAGAATAGGCGTTGATTTTAAAGAGATAATCTTTGAAGAGAATGAGAAGTTAGGTCAGACTGCTTATACACAACCGGCAATTCTTTTAGTACAGATGGTTGCATACAGACTCTTTAAAGAGGCGTGTCCAGATGTTAAAGCTGAGCTTTTCTTAGGTCACTCACTTGGTGAATTTTCAGCACTCTGTGCAGCTGGAGCTATTGACTATGTAGATGCTGTTGAGCTTGTTCACAAGCGTGGAGCACTTATGCAAGAGGCTTGTGAAGGTAAAGATGCAGGTATGATGGCTATTGTTGGTCTTGATGATGCTAGTGTAGAGAAGATCTGTGCAGATGCACAGGCTGAGGGGAAATCTGTATGGCCTGCAAACTACAACCAAGATGGTCAACTTGTTGTTGCAGGAAACAAAGCAGACTTAGCAAGCTTAGAGCAGACATTTAAAGATGCAGGTGCAAAACGCGCACTTCTTTTAAACATGAGTGTAGCGTCACACTGTCCTATCTTAGCCCCAGCACAAGAGCCGTTAGCTGAGCTTATGGAGAAGTACATCAAAGATAGTTTTGAAGCACCGGTTATCTCAAATGTTACAACAAAACCATACAGTACAAAAGCAGAGGCAGTAGAGCTTTTAAAAGATCAACTTGTAAAACCTGTGAAGTATAAACAGTCTATCCAAGCAATTGCAGGTGATGTAGATATGGCTATAGAGTTTGGAAATGGTGTAGTTCTTAAAGGTCTTAACCGAAGAATCGCAAAAGAGCTTAAAACTCTTAATATCTCAGATATGGCTTCACTGGAGAAAGTAAAAGAAGAAGTCTGCTCATAAAATGCGAGTAACATTAGCACAGAGTGCACCCAAACTCAACCGTACTAACTTAGAAGATCTTTGTGCACTTGTAAAAGAGCATAAGGCAGAATCAGACTTGATTGTTTTTCCTGAACTGGCTCTGAGTGGTTATATGCTTCAAGATAAGCTCCATGAAGATGCATGGAGTTTAGAGGAGTTGGATGCACTAGCAGCATTGAGTCAAGATGTTGATATAGCTGTAGGTGCTGCTTTGCGTGAGGGGAAACTCTTTCGTAACGGGGCACTTTATTTTAGTGGTGGAAAACTTCTCTCAAAACATATAAAAGTACATCTGCCAAACTACGGCATGTTCGAAGAGGCACGTTACTTTGAAGATGGCGATAGTTTTGAGGCTTTTGAGAGTCGTCATGGTCGCGTGAGCATGCTTGTGTGTGAGGATATCTGGCATGAGAGCGTTCATAAAGAGCTGCTTCGTTTAAAGCCTGATATTATCTTAGTACTTGCTGCATCACCTGCTAGAGGCTTTAGTGATGATGGTCTAGCAATAGAGCAGAAGTGGTATGGCATCATCAAAGAGGTTGCAAAAGAGTGCTCTGCAAAGCTTGTTTTTGTAAATCGAGTCGGTTTTGAAGATGGACTTGGATTTTGGGGTGGAAG
>Ga0256843_1002546_pt1 | contig 13200 bp, 10 predicted proteins | sample AlvinellametaG_FD_191572 | JGI IMG/M metagenome (GOLD analysis project Ga0256843, IMG submission 191572) | Pompeii worm associated microbial communities from hydrothermal vent at the East Pacific Rise, Pacific Ocean - Alvinella | ecosystem: Host-associated > Annelida > Integument > Unclassified ... | reverse complement strand
AGATACTCCTTTGTGGATTTTTATATATTTGCGTTTGAAAATTCATTGCTCGTATTGACATTTCAAAAAGAGGAATTGTAGGAACTTCTTTTTGAAAGTTACCTGGAACCATAAGTGTTGATTTTCTTAGTGTTGCGTTTTTTTCGATAATATCAACATTTTGTACGCTTAAGGTGTCTTTATTATTTTTGAATGAAGTATGCTCTTGTATGTGGGTATCTCCCGTTTCACTTAATGCAAGATCTAGACCGAGGAGGTAGATACTATGTTTTGTAAGTGAGAGTCCTACAGCATAAGCGGCTTCACCTACACTACCAACTTGAATTTGGTTATTATTTTGTTTATAAGAAGTTCTTTCTTCTAAAAGATAGATATATTCTTTTTCAAATGTATTGAAAAATATATCTGAAATTGATGCAGCGAAGATAAAAAGTGAATTATTGAAAAAATCTAAATGTTCTTTATGAAATTCAACTTCTTTATTTGCTACCTGATCTCCTTCATCTATATGAATAATAATATCCGGAATTATATTAAGTTTATAAAGGAGTCGTAAGGTCATGAATGGTGCGATTATTATAAATTTATTATGATTTTGTTGTAACCATTCTTGATTGTGCCCAAGAGAAGGACCGGCTCCAAGGATTAAAATTGGTTTATCTTCAAAGAACTGATGCTCTTTTGGTAGCATACTTAAAAACTTGTATCCTTGAGTAATTCTTCTCATAATTCGGAGATTTTTAACTAAAAGAGCATGGTGTTCATAGACTTTTTCTGGTCGTATTGTAATTTCAGTTTGAATTTTTTTAATATAATACTGATCTTTTGCAGTTAGAACTGAAAATTTTAGGTAATGGTTTTCTAAAAGAGCCTGTGTATAGAAGTTCTGAAATGTTTGTGAAAATTCCTCTTTGTTTTGAGCAATACTAAAGTGGATAGTTTTATTTGCAAAGTTTTTTTTATAATTACAGGTAAAGAGTGAGAGTCTAAATAGTTCTATATCATCTTCAATAATTAGATAAACGTCTGCATTTGTCTTTTTTACAATAGCTGGTAAATGAAGACCAAGACCTACACCAAAGAACATATATTTGTAAATACGAATAAAAGAAGAGTTTTTTGGAACATTTTGTGTGTAATAGTCAACTATAGGGGCTAATGATGCATAGCGTCTAAGTGGGTTAATATTTTTTAAGTCATCAAAAGTCATTTTTGGAAGATCAAATTGTAAATTTTGAAAAGTTGCAATTGTATGGTCATTTTTCAGTAGGGTAATGTTTTTTGTAAGTTTTTTTGCATGTTGAATAGAATTTTCATTGTATAGATAGTTCCCACTACTAAGTTCTTTTACATCAAAATAATCTTCTTTATATTCCAAATCATATTTTTGGGGATACTTGCCTTCTTCTAAAAGGGTATTAAGTGCTAAAATTTTATTATATAAGACAGGGTGTTCTTGACAGAGATAAGAAAGGTTTTCTTGAAAAGTTGTTAGTGCTATTGTTTGTATATCTTGCATAAAAATCCTTTATTGAACTACTTAATTGTGCAAGCATGAAGTATACCAAAAGAAAATTTTATGGTACCATAGTTGCTTTAGTACTTTTATAGTTAGTAAAAAGAAGGAATTAGGATTTGCAGTATGCTTAATGGTAAAAATATACTTATAACTGGTGGAACAGGTAGTTTTGGAAAACAGTTTGTAAAAACTATTTTGCAAAGATACAATCCAAAAAAAATTATTATCTATTCGCGAGATGAGTTAAAACAGTTTGAAATGGCACAAAAACTCAATGATCAGTGCATGCGCTATTTTATTGGTGATGTACGAGATCTCCCTCGACTTAAAAAAGCAATGGATAGTGTTGATTATGTTGTTCATGCAGCAGCATTAAAACATGTGCCTATTGCAGAGTATAATCCTATGGAGTGTATTAAAACAAATGTCATGGGTGCTCAAAATATTATTGATGCAGTTATTGAGAATGAAGTTCCTTATACAATTGCTCTCTCAACAGACAAAGCAGCATCTCCTGCAAATCTTTATGGAGCATCCAAATTAGTTTCTGATAAACTTTTTGTTGCGGCAAACAATCTACGTGGTAATCATGATATTAAGTTCTCTGTTGTACGTTATGGTAATGTTTTAGGTTCACGTGGTTCGGTTATACCCTATTTTCAAAAACTTATTGAAGAAGGAGCAACCGAACTTCCTATAACCGATCCTAATATGACACGATTTTGGATTACTCTGCAAGAGGGTGTTGACTTTGTTCTTAAAAATTTTGAACGTATGCAGGGTGGAGAGATTTTTGTACCAAAAATTCCATCTATGAAAATGACTGAGATGGCAAAAGCCATTGCTCCTCATTTACCACAAAAAATCATTGGAATCCGTCCTGGTGAAAAATTGCATGAAGTGATGTGCCCTCTTGATGATTCTCATCTTACTTTAGAGTTTAAAGATCACTTTGTAATTAAACCTAGTATTAATTTTAGTGCACCTATAGACTATAATAAAAATAATCTCGGTGAAAATGGTACAGCTGTAAAACAGGGGTTTGAGTATAATTCAAGAGATAATACTCTTTGGTTAAGTCATGAAGAACTTTTAGAAAAGATACAAAGTACACAAAAAGAAGAACATTAGATGTTAAGTTATTCTACACAACTTATAGAAGAGGATGATATAAAAACTGTTGTAGCAGTCTTAAAGAGCTCTTTTTTAGCGCAAGGTCCAAAGGTTGCACAATTTGAAGCGGACTTATGTACTTATACCGGTGCAAAATATGCTGTGGCTTTTAACTCTGCTACTTCAGCCTTACAAGCTGCATATAGTGTTTGTGGGATTGAAGAGGATGATGAAGTTATCACCACCCCCATTTCGTTTGTAGCAACATCCAATATGTTTGTAACACTTGGCGCAAAACCAATTTGGTGTGATGTTAAACTTGATGGTAATATTGATGAGAGTCAAATAGAATCGCTTATAAGTCCAAAAACAAAAGTGATAGTTCCGGTTGATTTTGCAGGTAAGCCAGTTGCCATACAAAAGATAAAGGAAATAGCAAAAAAGCATCATCTTTTGCTTATAGAGGATGCTTCCCATGCGCTTGGCTCTTCTGTAGAGGGTAAAAAAATTGGCTCTTTTTCAGATATGACGATATTTTCTTTTCATGCTATCAAGCCTATTACAACTAGTGAAGGGGGGGCAGTAGTAACAGACAATGAAGTATTTGCTCAAAAACTGCATCTTTTTCGTTCTCATGGGATTGTTAAAAAAGAACTCTGGAACTCCGATATGGTGAGTATGGGATATAATCTACGAATGACAGAAGTTGCTGCTGCACTAGGTTCTTCTCAGCTAAAAAAGCTCGATAGATTTGTAAGTATTAGAAATGAGATAGCGGAGTATTTTGATGAACGGTTTAAAGATGCAAAACTCTTTTTAACCCAAAAGTTAGAGCGAAATCAAGTAAGTTCCAGACATCTCTATCCAATCATTTTAAACCCTGAACTTCATTGTCTGAAAGAGGAGATTTTTAAAGAGTTACAAGAGAGAGGACTTGGTGTTCAAGTGCATTATAAACCTATTTATCAAAACTCATTTTACAAAGAGAAGTTTGGTGAAGTCTCTTTAGCGGTTGCTAACGACTTTTATCGTTCTGAGATTTCCATACCTTGTAATCAGACGATGAGTATAGATGATGCAAGATATGTAGCCGATACACTTTTAGAAGTGATGGAGAAGTATAGTTTTAGAGGATGTAGTTTCTAATGAAAGCAATAGCAATTATTCCAGCAAGAGGTGGAAGTAAAAGAATTCCTAAAAAAAATATTAAAAATTTTTTAGGAAAGCCACTTATTGCTTACTCTATTGAAAAAGCATTAGACTCAGGACTTTTTTCAAAGGTAATTGTAAGTACAGATGATAAAGCGATAGCTAAAATAGCACAAGAATATGGAGCCGAAGTACCTTTTATACGTTCATCGGAGTTGGCTGATGACTTTTCTTCTAGTGGAGATGTTATTGTAGATGCTATCGAACAGTTGCAAAAAAAAGGAGAAAGGTTTGATTATGTTTGTACAATTTATGCAACTGCACCACTTTTGGATGTTCGGTATCTTAAAGAAGGATATGAAAAGCTTAAAAATTCTGATGCAAGGATGTCTTTTAGTGTTACCTCTATGCCTTTTCCTATTCAAAGAACATTTAAAATAACAAAAGATGAACGTTGTGAAATGTTTTGGCCTGAAAACTTCTTGACAAGAAGTCAAGATCTTGAAGAAGCATATCAAGATGCTGGACAGTTTTATTGGGAGAAAATGGGAATAGAAGCAAAAGATATAACTTTTGGAAGTGAGTCAATACCTATTGTTCTTCCTCGTTATTTAGTTCAGGATATAGATACACCTGAGGATTGGATACGGGCTGAGATGTTGTATAAAATTGTATATGCTAATGAATGTGATTCTAAAAATAGGAAAATATAGATGAATAAACCTTATTTTATTGCCGAAGTTTCAAGTAACCATCATAGAGATTTGCAACGTGCAAAAGAGTTTATAAAAGTCTCTGCTGATATAGGATGTAATGCTGTAAAGTTTCAACTCTTTAAGATTGATGAACTCTTTGCTCCTGAAATTTTAGCAAAAAGTCAAGAACATATTAGAAGACGAGAGTGGGAGCTTCCTTTAGAGTTTCTTCCTGAACTGTCAAAGTATACGCACTCTCTTGGTTTGGCATTTAGTTGTACTCCTTTTTACATTGATGCAGTTGCTGAGCTAGAATCTTATGTGGATTTTTATAAGGTAGCTTCTTATGAACTTTTGTGGGATGAACTTATTATAGAGTGTGCAAAAACAGGAAAAGACTTAGTTCTCTCTACAGGTATGGCTACACTAGATGAGATTGCACATGCTGTTGCAGTCTTCAAAGAACATTCAAGTGCTAAACTAACGCTTCTTCATACTATTTCAGGTTATCCCACTCCTGTAAAAGAGGCAAATTTAGCTGCTATAAAGACAATAAAAGAAAAATTTAAGACTCCAGTAGGTCTTTCTGATCACTCAACATCTATAGCAGTTCTTTGTAGAGCTGTTCATAAATTTGATGCTTCTATGATAGAATTTCATCTCGATTTAGATAAAAATGGGGAAGAGTATAGTGCTGGGCACTGTTGGTTACCACACGAAATATCTTCTGCTATAAAGTTGATAAATGATGGTTTTTTAGCGGATGGCAACGGTCAAAAGGAGCCGATGCCAAGTGAGATGGCAGATAGAGAATGGAGAGCTGACCCAAGTGATGGTCTACGTCCTTTTAAACATTTACGAAAGAATTTTTAATGAAACAAAAAATTCTTATACGATGTGATGCCTCAAAAAAGATAGGTTTAGGACATCTCTCTCGCTGTTTAGTTCTGGCAAAAAGGTTTCAAAAAGAGGGTGCAAAAATCTACTTTGCTATAAGAGAAAATTCTTTAGCTATACAAAGACTTCAAGAAGAAGATTTTGAGTATTTTTTACCTAATACAAGCTCTTATGATGGATGGTTACAGCATCTAGTAGATAAAAATAGCATCAACATCTTTATAGGCGATACACGAGATAATCTTCCTGTTAATACCATAAAAACATTTCAAAGGAAAGGTGTTTTATGTGTAGCTCTTGATGAACCAAGTGAGTATGCAAAGGAGTGCGATATATGTTTTTACCCTCCTCACGCACAGATAGATAAACAAGAATATAAAGGAAAAGTCTATCAAGGTTTTGAGTATGTTATTCTAAGAGATGAGTTTTATAAAGAGCACATAAAAATATCTAACAAACGGCCTAATATTTTAGTGATGATGGGTGGTACTGATGCTCATAACCTTTCGTTAAATGTAACGCAACAACTCTTAGATAATAGTGATGATATAGATATATCTCTTATCATTAATCAAAACCATCCGGATTATAAAATACTCTCTAACCTTTCACCAAAAGTAAAATGCTATAGCAATATCAAAAATATGGCAACATTTTTAATGCAGATAGATTTTGCAATTATAACCTTTGGAATAAGCGCTTATGAACTTGTAGCTATGAAAATACCTGCTTATCATATCTGTTTGGATGATGACCACTATAATGCGAGTGAGTTTTTTGAGAGAAATGGTTATGCGAAAAAGTTTAAAAAAGGAGATTTTAAACTAAATGCTATAAACTTAGATATTCATTTTACATCTCCAATATATCATAACTTTATAACAAAGGCTATCTTGCATGAAACAAGAAGATAAAATGATTTTAGCAACCAAGAATGGATATGATATTGTTGATGATAAAAAGATGGGTTATATACATATTGAACCACTTCCAAGTGAAGAGGATCTCCAAAAAATTTATGAAGAGGAATATTATACACAAGAAAAAACAGAGTATATAGACAATACTATTAAAGATTTGGCTTGGTGGCAAAGTATCTATAGAGATAAATATGAAACTTTTGAAACACTTACCAAAGGTAGAAAACTTTTAGATATAGGGTGTGGTAGTGGATTTTTTATAAAATATGGTAGTGAGTATGGTTGGGATTGTATAGGAGTTGAACCATCAAAACAAGCAGCAAACTATGCTATAAAAAACAATCTTAATGTCAAAAATAAGTTTTTTAACAAAGAAGACTTTACTCCTCATACTTTTGATATTATACATCTCAACAATGTCTTAGAACATATTCCAAACCCTACAAAACTTATACAAGATATATATACACTTTTAAAAAAAGATGGTCTTATCTGCATTAGTGTACCAAATGACTTTTCCCCTTTACAAAATATGCTTTGGAAAAATATGGAGTTTCAACCATGGTGGCTCTCCCCACCACACCATCTTAATTATTTTACACCAAAATCTTTATCAACTCTTTTACAAAACAATGGTTTTAGTATTTCTTTAGAGGAGGGAAGTTTTCCTTTAGAACTTTTTTTACTTATGGGAGAAGATTATATAAATAACTCAAGCTTAGGAAGAGAGATACATACTAAACGTAAAAGGTTTGATATGGCACTTAGCCAATATGACAACAACTTAAAACGAAAGCTGTACCAATCTTTTGCTAAACTAGGTCTTGGTCGCTTGATAACTATCTATGCACAAAAGGTTTAAAATTTATGAAAACTAAAGTACTGTTTATAGGAGCATATGGGATTGAAAATGTTGGGGATGATCTACCAATGCTTGTAATGATGGATAATCTTCAAAAATTAGCTCCAAAAGATACTACATTTGAGTTTCACTCTCTCTCACGCCATCCAAGTAGATGGGAAGAGAAAAAATACAATGTTATCCAACACCAAAATTTAGAGTATGCAACAAGAGAAGATGCTCAAGGAAAATGGTTTAGAGGATTAAACTATAATGATAATAGAGATGAGTTTTATAACTTCTTGAAACTTATAAAATCTATGGATGTTCTTATCATTGGTGCTGGAAATTTTATAATAGATATTAGCATAGATATTTTTAAGGGTCCTATACCTTTGATTTGGTGGTATGTACACCTTGCAAAACTTTATAATAAAAAGGTGTTTTTATATGGTTTAAGTGCTGCAACACTACAAAGTGAGTATGCACAACTTCTTACAAAAGAGATTATAAACAAAAGTGATATAGTAACACTTCGAGATAGTTATACAAAAAAATATCTTCAATCTTTAGGTATAGAAAAAAAGCTCTTAGTGCTTCCAGACCCAACGCTAGGTGTTATACAAAACACAAAAGTATCTCTTCAAAAAAGAGATAAAGTAGCGTTACAAAAAACACAAAAACAAAAGATTGCACTCGGTTTAAGAGATTTGAGTTTTTTAGAAGATAAAGGAAAAAAAGTGTTTGAGAGTCTAGTTCACTTTATAAACTTACATCCAAACTACTGCTATATCTTTGTTCCCCAATCAACTTATAGTGAAGATGATGACAGAAAGATAGCTCATACTCTTTCAAAAAAGATAGATAAAACTATAGATACACACATTATTGAAAACAGATATACTCCAAAAGAACTTATTAATATCTATGCTATGTGTGATATAACGATTGCTATTCGTCTACATAGTGCAGTTTTTAGTCATATAGCTAAAACACCTGCTATTGCTATAAGCTATCTTCCTAAAGTAGAAGCTTTTATGAAAGATTTTAAAACATCTAAGCAAATTATAGATATAAAAGATATCTCATCTAAAAAACTTGCTAAAAAAGTACGATATATACAAAACAACCCCTCTCTTAGAGATACTATACAAAAACAAACAAAACAAAAGAGAAAAAAAGTTAAAAAATATACTCACTTACTTCTCTCTTTACTCAAAGGCTAAAATGTGAAAAAAAACTATGTTGTTATCGTTGGGACAGGCTCATTTGTTTTTGAAGATAGTTTTGGAGATGGTGTAGTACTTAGAAGTATTCAACAGTACAGAGAGCAACATAAAGATTTCTCTATTGCTCTGTTTTACCATTCAAAAGAGAAAAAAAAACTTATAGAAAAAAAACTTGCTAAACTTAGCATAAAAGATATAAAACTCCTACATACTGAAGAGTTAGAACACTTTATAAATACACAAAATGTAAAAGCTACATTTATCTCTGTTCCCGATACAAAACACTTTTTTTATGCAAAGCTTTTTGTACAACATAAGATTGCAACATGGTTAGTTAAACCTATAAGTGATAACTTAAAAGAAGCCAAAAAACTTTTACACCTTAGCAACAAATATAAAACGCTTCTTTGGATAGATTACCATAAAAGATTTGACACATCAAACCTTCTATTAAAATTACATATAGAAAAACAAACTTATGGCAAAATGCTACACTACAGTGTGCAATATACACAACCACTCTCTTTACCTCTTAAGACTTTTTCATGGACACAAGATACAAATGTTTTAAGTTATATAGGGTGTCACTATATTGACCAACTTGAATTTTTATATAAAGAGCGTATAAAAAGCTTTAAAATCTCATCACTTGGTACTCAAGGTATTGTTTATAAAAAACTAGGTGGTCTTTGTTATGACACTATCCTTTCAACACTACAGCTAACACTCCAAGACAACTCAAAAATTACAGCAACCTTTCAAGTTGGTTGGAATGATCCTAGTGCAACACCATCTAAAAGTCATCAAAGAGTTGAAGTTACATTTGAAGAGGGACGACTTATAATGGATCAAAAAGAGAGAGGTATGGAGTTATGGGACAACAACAAGTTTCATCATATCAACCCCTATTTTTTCACAAAAAGTTTTGATGTAGTTTTAGATAAAGACTCTTATAGTGGTTATGGTTATGAGAGTGTTAAAAACTTCTTTGATATAGTTTTTAACAAAATTCCCCTAAAATCATCCTCTTTACCTTTGATACAAAATACTCTTTTTTCTGAAATTGTACTAGATGCTGCAAAAAAATCTCTTAAAAAAGATGGAAAATGGATAGAAGTAGATTTAGGAAATAAAGATGCAAAATAAGATGTGTTTACTTATCTTAGGTGGTGGGATCGATCAAATACCAGGGATTTTAAAAGCTAAAGAGATGGGGCTTTATACAATCGTTTTAGATGGTAATGTAAATGCAAAAGGTCAACACTATGCAGATGAGTTTTATACAGTAAGTATTAAACATATACACCAGATAAAACATTTTATAAACAATCAACTTAGCAAAAAAGTAGATGGTGTAATAGCATTTGGTGTAGATATACCCGCTATAATCGCTCAAACAGCACAACTTCTTAATGTTAACTATACTATCCCTTTTCAGAGTGCTGTCTTAAGTGAAGACAAATTTCTCTCCAAAGAGTTTATGCAACAACATTCAATTGCTATACCACCTTATAGAGTTGTTGAAAATATAGCTCAAATTCAAGATTTTATTAAAGAGTATTCTCTTCCTGTTATTATAAAACCTATTGATAACTCAGCTTCTAGAGGAATTAGCTTTGTAAAAGACACTAAACAACTTCAACACTATTTTGATTATGCATTAGAGTTTAGTAATGCAAAAAAAGTTCAAGTAGAAAAGTACTTAAGTGGTGCACAAGTAAGTACAGAGTCTTTTGTTATTGATGGTAAAGTTTATAATATAGGTCTTTTAGACAGAAACTACGATGATGTTGAGAGATTTTTCCCAAATATTATCGAAAATGGTGGAGATATGCCATCTATTGTTATGAAAGAAAAACATAAACAACAACTTACAAATTATCTTAATATTATTGCCAAAAAGCTTGGTATAAAAAATGGAGTTATCAAAGGTGATATAGTAATATACCAAGATACACTCTACATTATAGAGTTTGCACTGAGACTTTCTGGGGGAAATTTTTCTACTATCTGTATTCCAGAATCTACGGGGGTAGATTTCATTAAGATTGCGATAAAACTTCATATGAGTTACCCAGTACATTTAGAAGAACTACAGATGAAAAAAGATAAATCAATATCAATGAGATATAAATTTAGTGAGGATTTAAAGAAAATAGGATTAGTAGTAAATATTATATATCCACCAAAAAATAACAATATACTTTTCTCAAACTTCCATATAAATATCGGAGATATAATTAAGCAAAAAACAACTAACCATGCAGAACGTTTAGGATTTGCGATAGCCACTGGAGAAACTAGAGATGAAGCGATACAGAATGCTCAGACATATCTTGATAATGTGGAGATAATTTGTGAATAAGGTCTTTTACCAACTCTACCATGCTAATTTAGCTTTTTCAGCTATTGAAGAGGATGAGGTAACTGAAGTGATAGATAAAACTTACTTCCCTCTTTTAGATTTTATACAAAGGACACAAACAAAAGTTGCTTTAGAGCTTAGTGCTTATTCTCTTGAGAAGATACAAGAACTACGACCACTATGGATTGACTACTTTAAAAAAGTTCACTCTGCGGGTTTAATAGAACTTATAGGTAGTGGGTATATGCAAATTATAGCCCCTTTAGTTCCCTATGAAATTAATATAGCAAATCAGAGAGAAGGGATTAAAGTTTATCAAGAGATTCTCAATATAGTTCCAAAAATAGTTTATGTAAATGAACAAGTTTTTTCCAAATCCCTTGTGGACTTATACCACGATGTTGGTTATAAAGCTATAATGATGGAATGGAATAATCCTTATTCTGTTAATATTCACAAATGGAAAAAAGAGTATGCTTATCAGCCTGTCATTGTAAAAGGAGTAAATGCTCAACTACCTGTGCTATGGACTGATACTATTGTTTTTCAACAGTTTCAGAGAATGGCACACCACGAGATCCTGTTACAAGAGTATAAAGAACTTATACAAAGTCATTTAGACAAAGGCTATAAAGTACTACCTATTTATAGCTCTGATCTTGAGATATTTAACTATAGACCTGGTAGATTTGAAACAGAGGCTTCTATACTAAGTGATGAGTGGGGTTCTATATTGGCTGCGACACAAGAACTAAAACAGCTTGGAGAGTTTCTTCTACCCTCAGAAATTTTATCTTTATATTTAAATGATGCTATTAAACTTAACTTCGTTACTTCTAGTAGTCCTATTATAGTTAAAAAGCAAGAGAAGTATTCTTTAAGTCGCTGGGCAGCTTGTGGACGAGGCTCTAATTATATAAATACTCTTTGTTATAACTATTTTTTACAAAATGGTATAGATAAAAAACTATTACAATATTGGGGAAGTGATTATCGAACTCATACAACAATTCAGAAGTACGATGATGCATTAGGATACCTTAAAGAAAGGAGTGTAATACCAACACTAAAGTATCCTGAATTAAAAAATGATATGGAAATAATTGAAAAAGATAATAAGCTGATTTTTTTTAAAAATTATTTAAAGCTTGTTTTTAATAAAAATAAAGGTTTAACACTTGATAGTATAGAATTGAAAAATAACAAAATCAATATTGGCACTGTAAGACATGGAGAGTTGGAGCATATCGCTAATGGAGCTGATTTTTATACTGGTACAACAACAATAGAATCAGCTCAAACAAGAAAAATTACTGATCTTTACCCTGTAAAAGATTACAGGTTTCGAAGAGTAGCAGAAGATAAGTATTGTTTATCATGTCAGATAAAACTAAAAGATATCGCTTTAGAAGAAAAAAGCTGGATTATAGATACAAAAATATTTACAGTTACTCTTAATGTTCACCTAAAATTAAAAGAGTTTATAAGAGGAAGTATACGTTTAGGAACTTTAACTCTATTACCACAAGAACAAAATAAAGACTTTTGGTATGAATGTAAAAATGGTGGGGAAGAGTATGAACGTTTTTATATAGATAAAACATTGAATATCTCTCAGCAACAAGTAAAGTCACTTTTACAAAGTAGCACAGGTGGATTAGGGGTAACAGACAATATAATAAGATTTGGAGTTAATGAAAAGCTGATTTGCACTGTTGAGATAGATAAATCTATATCTTATCCCTTTGTAATGCTACAAAACAGGTGGGATTGTAATAAGGCTCTTACTCGACTCTTTTTTAGTGTACAAGAACTTGATGATACATTAAAAGTACATAAACAAAGGGAGTATACACTTTCGTACACTTTGAGTCTTGATAGTTATTATTAAGATTAAATTATAAATTCTTTAATGTTAATGTATATAATTATTTTTCTTAATTCCCATTTGCTTGGGCATCAATAGCCATCTGTAAAGATGAAAAAGAAGCATTTAGTTGACTAATCATGGCATCATAGGCAATAAATTGTTGCGTCATTATTTCATATCGAGTATCAATAGATGCTTGTGCTCTTGCTCTGGAATCAGCCAAGTTTTCAGCATCTCGTGTTAAGCCATTATCGAAGTTAGTTAGCAGTCCATTGTATCCTGTATACTGTTTCATTTTATCATCAAACATTGTAAAAAAGCCTGTTACCTCATTTCCTCTTTCATCAGTACCACCAGTAAAAAATGTTTTAACACTCTCCGAGTCTGTTTCAAGTTTATTTTGTAATACAGATGAGTCAAAGCTCATTACCCCATATCTATCGACTTCTATACCATAGTCCATAAGTGAACCATCACCAAAGCGACTAGTTACTATACTACTGATATCTCGTTTTAATCCATTAACAAAACTGTCTCCTTGAAAGACACCAAGAGCTCCTGTTTCTTTATCAAAAGCCGTCATATCACTTAGGTTCGACATA
>Ga0256843_1002545_pt1 | contig 13208 bp, 9 predicted proteins | sample AlvinellametaG_FD_191572 | JGI IMG/M metagenome (GOLD analysis project Ga0256843, IMG submission 191572) | Pompeii worm associated microbial communities from hydrothermal vent at the East Pacific Rise, Pacific Ocean - Alvinella | ecosystem: Host-associated > Annelida > Integument > Unclassified ... | reverse complement strand
AAAAGCTTACCTCAATATCACCTAGTCTATTTGTAGCAGCTTTATAGAACATATCACTTACACTTGATGTCATAAGAGGCATAAGTATTTCACACTCAGGGTCTCCAAAACGAACATTAAATTCTAGAGTGATTGGCTCACCATTAACAACCATAATTCCAATAAAAAGAACTCCTTCAAATGGAGCACCCTCAGCTTGCATACCATCAAGTGTTGGTCGTATAATTCTATCACGTACTTTTTGATACAGTTCTTCATCTACCAAAGGTGTTGGAGCATAGGCACCCATTCCACCTGTATTTGGACCTTTATCACCATCTTCTAAACGTTTATGATCTTGTGCTGCTGGAAGTAAAATATAATCTTTCCCATCGCAAACAGCAAACATAGAAAGCTCATACCCATCTAAAAATTCTTCAACAATAACTCGCTTACCAGCATCACCAAAAGCAGCACCACTAAGCATCTCACCAACAGTTTTTTTTGCTTCATCAGCAGAAGTTGCAATAATTACACCCTTCCCTGCACACAATCCATCAGCCTTAACAACAATAGGTGTTGTTGTAAGAGAATTAATAAATTTGTATGCATCTTCTATAGAATCTGTCTCTATATAACGTGCTGTAGGAATATTATACTTCGCAAGGAAGTTTTTCATATAGACTTTACTTCCCTCAAGTTGTGCAGCTTCTTTTGAAGGTCCAAAAATTGTTAAACCTTTTGCTTTAAAAATATCGACAACACCATCCACTAAAGGAGCTTCAGGGCCTACTATAGTTAACTCTATTTCATTCTCAAGTGCAAAATCTGCAAGTTCGTTATAATCTTTGATATCTAAGTTTGTTCCTAAATCAACTGTAGCACCATTTCCTGGTTGAAAGAAGAGTTCATGTTCCTCTTGCTCATTTTTTATAGCACGAGCGATAGAATACTCACGACCACCACTTCCTAAAATTAAAATTTTCATTGATTGCTCCGTTTAGATGTAAAAAATATATTCAAAAATCATTATAATCTCTGAATATATTTTTCAAAAAACCTGAGTAGCCGTCACACTATTGGCTTGGTTCTAAAAGCCGAATTTGGGTGAAGAGAGTGCTTGATAACGGCGACAATTTCATCGGCAGAGTTAACATACCTCAAGCGAAACCATCGACACACACAAGCCCTACTAGTTCACAGTTTGAATATGTAGAACCCTCATATATGTGCTGACACGCACTACTCAGATTTATAAGTTTATTATACTCAAATCTAACTTGAATTTATTTTATATATCTTTGTATCTCATCAAATAGTTTTGTTAAAAGAGTATGTAACTCTTCTAACTCTTTTTTCCATAAACCATTCTCAGTTTTAAGAAACTCTTTTTCCATTTTTTCCAAATGTGTGACTAATGGAAATGCTCCTATTTTTTTTGCTGTTTCTTTTAATTCTATTATTTTATGTATTGCTAATTCAAAATCACTGTCAGTACAAAGTTCATACAAAGTAGCAGAGATATTTACATAGAGTAATTGGAAGTCAATCAACATATTTTTATACGCATTAACATCATTTGAAACATGTACTAAAGCATTCTTTACATGTAAGACTTCATAACGCTCTTCATCCTTTGTTAAAGGCTTGTAAATAAAACGAAACTGTTCAATAATTTTACTATAAAATTCATCTACATTAATAGGCTTAGAGAGATGCCCTTGCATACCACTTTTAAAAGATTTACGAATAGCTTCTGCTGAAACATCAGCACTTAAAGCTAAAATAGGGATTTTTGAAAGTTTCTCTATTTTTCGAATCTCTGCTGTAGCTTCATAACCATTCATTACAGGCATATTGATATCCATCAATACTAAGTCATACTCTTTATCTTCTTGAAGTTTGTAAAGAGCTTCTTCACCATTATCAGCTAAATCAACCTCTATACCTGTACCTTCTAAAATACCAGAGATAACTCTAAAATTTAATTTGTTATCTTCAACAACAAGGATTTTACGCCCCTTATACCCTTTTAATTGCTCTTTTAAACTTTTTTCTTGTGTTATTGTCTGTGTTTCTTTAGGAATAAAAAGTTCAATAATCAAATTAAGAACACTTTGTGTAGTTATAGGTGGCTTAAAGTAAGCATCAACATCAATCTTTTCATCGATACTTTCTTGAAGAGTATTATACAATTCATTTAAAATCACTATCTTTGTTTGTGATACTTTCTGCATTTCATGTAAAATATCAAGATTTTTTTGATTTATAGCTTGTACATTCACAACAATAATATCATATTGATTCTCAACAAAATTATCTAATGTTTCAAATGAAGCGTGTGTTTCTACTTTATATTTAAAATATCTAAAAGCTTGTATAAGCTGTATAGCATTTTTATTATTTGCATCTATTATGAGAACTGATTTATTTAAAAGATTTGCAGATGGTAATCTATACTGTCTTTTATTTTGCGAATCTTTTAGAGAAAATGTTAATGTAAAACTAAAAGTTGTTCCTTTTTCTTTTTTACTTTTTACATGAATTTTTCCACCCATCATCTCTACTAATTGTTGTGAGATGTTAAGTCCAAGACCTGTTCCACCATACTCTTTTGCAATGGAGCCATTAGCTTGATAATATGAATGAAACAATTTTTTCACTTCATCTTCTTCCATTCCTATACCGGTATCTTCAACACTAAAAGTCAGTGTAACCTCTTCTGCATGATTCTTTTTCTTGCTTACATGTAAGGTAACATCACCATCTTTTGTAAACTTAACAGCATTAGAAGTTAAGTTAATAAGTACCTGCCCTAAACGTAAAGAATCTCCAATGATTTTAGAGGGAACATCTTGTTCTATACAAATTGTCAAATTAACATTATTTTGTTTTGCTTTAATCGAAACAACGTTATAAACATACTGCACAATATCATGAATATTAAATTCAGAATGATAAATCTCTAATTTACCTGCTTCAATTTTTGAAAGATCTAAAATATCATTTAAAAGGTTAAGCATATAGACTGAAGATGTGTCTATCTTTTGCAAGTAATCTTTTTGCTCTTTAGAGAGTTTACTCTCAAGTACTAAATGTACAAGTCCTTGTATTGCAGTCATTGGTGTTCTTAACTCATGACTTACATATGAAATAAGTTTTTCCTTATTTCTCAAACCTTTTTGTAACATTTTATAATTTTCAGCTTCTCTTTCTTGCTCATATAAAAGAGTACTCATTCTCTTCTTGAAAAAAACTATTACTAAAATTAAAATAAAGATAACACCCAAACTTATATAAAAAAGAGTAGTATAGATGCTATCAATAGGTGTTTTCACCTCTTTAAGAATAACTTTTTCAACTACCTTTTCTACAATTTTTACTTGAGGCTCAACTTTTTTCTCGTGCTTCTCAATCACTTCAAGTGCTGGTATTTTTTTATCTTCAACTTCTTTAAGAGTCTCTTTTTCTTGTGTTTCAAACGACTCTTTCTTTTTTACTTTCTCTTGTGTTGAGACAATTTTATCTACTGAGGGCTGTGTAACATGTGAAATATATAAGTCAGGATATCGTTTTCGTAAAATAGAAGCAACTTCTTCTAAGACTTGTTTATCTCTAAAGGGTTCAGCTAGTGTGATAAAATATTTTCCTGATTCTCTTTTTTTAAAAATAAAATGATGTTTTTCTTGTAATTCAATAATTCGAGGATGACGAGCTACATAAGCTTGAAGTTTTTCCAAAGCATCTTGTGCTATCTCTTGTGTGTGATAAGTCCCTATGCGGATACTTCTTTCATATACTTTCGTTGATGCAAATACACCTGCATATATTGTTAAAACCAATAATAAAATTTTCATATTTTCCCCTCATAAATATTTTAACATAAAAATGAACCTATCTACAAAGATTTAGCTATTTTTATGCAACTCTCTATCGTTGTAGAGGGGGAAAGAATAGGTTTTACCTCTTTTGGAAGTGCCTTTGCTGTTGTCTTGCCAATAACAACAACTCTATGTGTTGCTTGAAATTGATTATTTTCTAAATAACACGTTACACTTGAGGGTGATGTGAAAATCAAAACAGCTTCTTTTGGAACTTTTACATTTTGAATTGCTTGAGAACATCTACTTTCATAAACAACAGCTTCATCAATGCTATAACCCTCTTTTTGTAAAACAGATACAAAACTAGATGCTACAACTTTTGCACGAAGATAAAGCCATTTTTTCTTTTTGTCAAAATGCTTGATAGCTTCTACAAGTGTATCACCATAACCACCACCAACAGATAAAACTTTACCACCTAAAGCTTCAAAACTTTGTGCACTTTGTTTTGATATACAAAGAGCAGGTTTCTCTATATAGAGTTTTTTCTCATAAAACTCTAATGCCTTAGAAGCTTGCTTAGATGTGATAATTAAATAATCATATTGAGAAAAATCTATTTTGGGCTGTAAAAAAGTGACAGATAAAGAATTAATATTGATAGTTTCAGGAGAAGAAGATATTGAAAAAAGATAAATTGGTTTTGCCATAAATTTACTTTGAGTATTTAGTTTTAGTAGTGTAGTATAGAAAACTATACTACACCATTTAAGGGATAAAAACTATTCCCACTCAATTGTTGCAGGTGGTTTTGAAGAGATGTCATACACAACTCTGTTAATTCCATCTACTTCATTGATGATACGTCTTGAAATTCTTTCAAGTAAATCGTGTGGAAGGTGTGCAAATGTTGCAGTCATTCCATCAACTGCTTCAACAACACGAACACATACTGTGTTGTCATAAGTTCTGTTATCACCCATAACACCAACAGATTTTACATTTAGAAGTACTGCAAATGCTTGCCAAGTTTTAGCATAGTATCCACTTGCTTTTAACTCATCTAGTAAAATAACATCAGCTTCACGAAGAAGATCTAAATCAGCTGGATTTACATCACCCATAATTCTAATCGCAAGACCGGGACCAGGGAATGGATGACGGTTAATCATATCTGATGGAAGCCCAAGTTCTAAACCGATTTTACGCACTTCATCTTTGAAAAGTTCACGTAATGGTTCAATAAGCTCAAAATCCATCCAATCAGGTAATCCACCAACATTATGGTGTGACTTAATAACTTCAGATGGACCATTTACAGAGATAGATTCTATAACATCAGGGTACAGTGTCCCTTGTGCTAAAAATTTAATCCCCTCATGTTTTTTTGCTTCTTGCTCAAACACTTCAATAAAAGTATGTCCAATAATCTTTCTTTTCTCTTCTGGATTTTCTACACCTTCTAAACGAGAAAGGAAAAGTTCTCTTGCATCTGCAACGACTAAAGGAACTTTTAGATTTACTTTGAAAACTTGTTCAACCTGTTCTCTTTCTCCTTTTCTTAAAAGACCATTATCTACAAAAACAGGAACAAGTTGATCACCTATTGCTTCATAAAGCATAGCAGCAACAACAGAACTGTCAACACCACCACTTAAACCACAAAGTACTTTTCCATCACCAACTTGTTCACGGATTTTAGCAATTTGTTCTTTTAAGAAATGCTCCATTTTCCATTTTTCAGTTACTCCACAAATATTCTTTGCAAAGTTACGAAGCATTAAATAGCCCTCTTCTGAGTGTTGTACTTCTGGGTGAAATTGCATTGCATACACACGTTTTTCATCATTTGCAATAGCTGCATATGGAGAATTGTCTGAAGTTGCAATTACTTTAAAACCTTCAGGAAGAGTATCTACTCTATCACTGTGACTCATCCAAACAATACGGTTGTTATCACATTCTGCAAAAAGAGGAGAAACATCATCAGGATACCCAACAATTTCAAGCTCCGCTTTTCCATACTCATGATGGTCACTACGAATAACACTTCCACCAAAGTCAACAGCTATTCTTTGCATACCATAACAGATACCAAGAACAGGAATACCCATAGCGTAAACACCTTGGTCTACTTCATAAGCATCTTCATTATAAACAGAAGATGGACCACCAGAGAGGATAATACCCTTAGGATTTTTTGCTTGAATCTCTTCCACTCTTGTGTGGTAAGGAAGAATCTCACAGTAAATTTTATCTTCACGAAGACGACGAGCGATAAGTTGTGTATATTGAGAACCAAAATCTAAAACGATGATGCTAACATTTTTCATATAAATGCCTTTGAAGGAAAGTAAATTAATTATTACGAAAGGATACCAAAAACTAGATTAATTTTTGATTTGAAGCTTACATGTAAGTCTAAAGAGTATAAAAGAAAAACTCTTTTATACTCTAAAATTCTATTAATAGAGACCTAAAATCTCGAACTGTACATACCAAATAGTAATAGATAAAATATAGCCTACTAAAATAGTCCATGCATGTTTCATATGGCTACCAAAAGTATAAATACCTTTAAGTCTTCCCATAACACCAACACCAGCTGCTGAACCAAAAGAGATTAAACTTCCACCCACACCAGCTGTCATAGTTACAAGCATCCACTCTGCAACATCCATATCTGGAGATGATTTTAAGATAGCACTCATAACAGGAACATTATCTACTACAGCTGAAAGGAAACCTACACCAACATTTGCTGCTGTTGCTCCAACCATTCCATACAATTCATGAATGTACTCTAAGAAACCTAAGAAGTGTAATGCACCTACTGCTGATAAAATACCAAAGAAGAAAAGAAGAGTATCATTTTCTACTTTTTGCATATTTACATAAATATCAAAACTATTTTGTCCCGATTTTGACAGATGTACTGAGTAAAGTTTAAGTACAGCCATACCAAACATCATACCCCACATTGCAGGGAAATGGAAAAACTGGTGACCAAGAACTGCAACAACAATAGTACCAACACCTAAGTAAGTTACACCCATACCACCATCAAGAACTTGTGGTTTTTTCTCTGTTGCTGCATCAAATGCAGGTTCACCAGAAGGTACAGACATAGAAAGTAAGAATGCTGTTACACCCCAACCTAAGAACGATGCAGGGAAAAGATAAAGGAAATCTACAAATTCACCCTTACCAGCTGTCCATGCCATAAGTGTCGTGATATCACCAAAAGGAGACCAAGCACCACCAGCATTTGCTGCTACAACAATATTAATAGCACCAGGAACTAAGAAAGCTAAGTTTTTCTTATCAATAGTAAAAAGAACTGTTGAAAGAATCAGCGCAGTTGTTAAGTTGTCTGCTACAGGAGAGATAAAAAATGCAAGAAGACCTGTTAACCAAAAAAGCTTTTTATAGCTATACCCTTTAGATACTAGCTTGTACTTCATAAGGTCAAAAACACCTCTTTCTATCAATGTTTCAATGTATGTCATCGCAACAAGTAAGAAGAAGAAAATCTCTGCTATCTCTAAAATCAGATGCTCTAGTTCATCATGTAAAGGATCTGGATTCATACCATTTATAGCATAATAAATACCTACTAGCATAAACATAAAAGTACCAGCAAATAATGCAGGTTTTGCTTTATTTACTTCCCATTTTTCTTCTGTTGCAATAAAATAGTATGCTAATACAAATACTGCTAAACTTAACCAGCCTACCCATGTTGTTGCTAGATTAACATCTGTTGCAACGTGTTGTGCTACTGCTGTTGCACCTTCAACTACTGAACTATGTTCCATTCTTACTCCTCATCTATAGTGTGAACCCCGATAGATTCACTTCTGTTTAATGCCGATATCACTATCGCTCTTGCCGTTAATAAACGAAATTGTAAAAGTTTACCAATTTTTTCATTTAAAAGAGCATTAATTGTTGATAATGCATCATTTAACCCCTGTTTTGTACGGACAATGGAGACATTCTCCCACATAACTCGACGTAATTGGTTCTTTTTAATTTTATCTTCTTTGAGACTCATCACCTCATCAGCTAAAACAAACTCTTTTAAAATCTTTGTTTCATCTTCCTCTTGGTTTATAGCATCAACAGCTCTTTGTGCAAAAACAAGCCCCTCTAAAAGAGAGTTTGAAGCTAAACGATTTGCACCATGTACTCGAGTTGATGCTACTTCACCTATTGCGTAAAGGTGCTTCACATTTGGAACTTTTGCATCCAGATCTGTACGAATTCCACCAATGGCATAATGAAATGCAGGAGAGATTGGAACTCTTTCATGTGGTACATCATACCCATAAGCTCTCAAGCTCTTACAAATATTTGGAAATCTATGTTCAAAGTATTCAACATCAAAGTTTTTAAAAGAGAGATATACACCTAAACCTGTCTTTTTTTTATATTTAAAAATAGATTTACTTACAATATCTCTTGAAGCCAGCTCCCCTCGTTCATCAAAATCAAATAAAAATCTTTTTCCATTATCATCCTCTATTGTTGCACCCTCACCTCGAAGTGCTTCTGTTAAAAGTAACTTTTGTGCACCTCCAGAGTTGACAAAGACCGTAGGATGAAATTGAAGCATCTCCATTCTATCAAGTTCGATATCTTTCATTACACACAAACCTTGAATATCAGCTGAGATACAAGGAGCATTTGTATGATATTCGTATAACGAACCAACTCCACCACTTGCAATAATAATATCTTTAGCATAAAGGTTATAGCGTTTTCTATTTTCTAAAATAGTCACACCATAACATACACCTTCATCTATAAGTAAGTCAACAACACGTGCATCACTTAACATTGCATGAGGATTTTGTGAAAGTAAAAAGTGATGAAGGTAACGCCCTGTAGCATCACCACCAGCATGTAAAATTCTTTCACATGAGTGTGCTGCCTCTTTTGTATAAAGAAGATTTCCCTCTGCGTCAGTATCAAAAGTAAAACCCTTGTGTATGATATCATCTATCACTTCACGAGAGTGTTTACTTAAAATCTCAACAGCTTGAGTATCACAAAGACCATCACCAGCATTAAGAGTATCTTGAATATGAACAGGAATATCTGCTGTATCACGAGCAAGAGCAACCCCACCTTGAGCATAAAAAGTATTGCACTTAAAAGTTTCTCGTTTATTTATAATAAGTACTTTTTTCTCTTTTGGTAGCTTCATAGCAGCGTACAGTCCAGCAACTCCTGCTCCAATAATTATAACATCGTATTGTTTTACCATCTAATTACAACTTTCATTATTTTCTGGGTATTGTTTTTTTTGTAAAATAAATTCTACATTTTCATCACTTAGATTTGTATCATCTACATAATAAGGGTCAGCCTTATAGCCACAACCGCTCATACTTAATAAAAAGCTTGCTATAATTAGCATATGAAAAAAGCCAGTGATATTCTTAATATTCTTCAACATAAACCTCAATTCTCTAAACTCTCAAGCTATGGGTGCATTCGTAAAATAGAGTCAGCTTTTAGTAAACCACTTCAAAAAATGATAAAATTTGCTTACATTAAAAACAACATACTTTTCTTTGTACTTAACCACCCAGGGGCTAAACAAGAGTTTGATAATAATATACAAAGCATTAAAAGCGCTTTAAATATCATTAAACCAAAAGAGTGCCAAGATATAAACATCGAAGATATACGTGCTTTTGTAACCCATTCCCCTATAAAAATAGTTACTTTTCATGCAAAAAAACCTCCTCAATACAGAGAAAGAGCCTTAGGCAAGTTTGATACTTCCATCATTAAAGACCCAAAACTGCAAGCTATTGCAAAAGAGATAAAAGAGATTATAAAGCAACGTCATGACACTTGAACAAACCATTAAACAACTCCCCTCTTCAGCAGGAATTTATCAATATTTTGACAAAAATGGTCGTCTTCTTTATATAGGAAAAGCAAAAAATCTTGCAAATAGAGTCAAAAGCTATTGGCATTTTACACCTGTACTTCATCCTAATAAAAATCTTTCTCCACGTATAATTAAAATGCTAGAGGCGACAACATCACTCAACTACATTGTTGTTAAGAGTGAGCATGATGCACTTATTCTTGAAAACTCTCTTATCAAGCAGCTCAACCCAAAATATAATATACTTTTAAGAGATGATAAAACCTATCCATACATTTATATAGACAATTCTCAACCTTATCCCCGTTTTGAGATAACGCGAAAGATTGTAGATGCAAAAGATATCACTTACTACGGTCCCTATTCTATTGGTGCTCGTGATATTGTGAATTCTCTTTATGAACTTTGTAAACTTGTACAAAAAAAAGGTTCTTTAAAATCTAAAAAACTCTGTCTTTACTACCAAATTGAAAAATGTTTAGGACCTTGTGAACTTCCCATTCCTAAAGAGCGTTATCAAGAAGAGGTAAAGTATGCAACAAAACTTATACAAAACAAAGCACTTCTTATCAAAAAGCTTCAAGAAAAAATGACTTTTTATGCAGAGGAACTCCGTTTTGAAGAAGCAGGAGAGCTTCGTGATAGAATTGAAAAAATAGCACGTTCAGAGATACAAAGTGAAATAGACTTTGCTAATGATGCCAACTACGATATTTTTGTCGTAGAATCTGCCAATAACAGAGCTGTTTTAGTGCGTATGTTTATGCGTCATGGAAAAATTATTTCCTCTTCTCATGCCTATATGGACATTACTAACGGTTACGATATCAACGAAATCTATTCACAAGCACTTCTTGATTTTTATAAAGAGAGTAAACCTCCTATCGTTGCACCTATTTTACTTGCTCATCATTTTGATGATGAAGCACTTATTAGCTCTTATCTTAGTAATATTTTTGAAAAAAAAGCACACTTACATGTACCCCTTCGAGGTAAGAAAAAACAACTTGTTGATTTAGCACTTCTCAATGCCCAAGAACTTCTTAAAAAAGAGAAAAAAGAGGAGAATTTACAACTTCTTACATCACTACAAGAACTCTTCGATTTAGAGAAACTTCCAAGACGCATAGAGGTATTTGACAACTCTCATATGGCTGGAGTTGCAACAGTTGGAGCAATGGCTGTTTATGATAAAGGTAGTTTTGACAAAGCAAGCTATAGAAAATACCACTTAAATGCCAAAGATGAGTATGCACAAATGCGAGAAACACTATTAAAAAGAATAGAAAGCTTTACTAAAAATCCACCACCTGATTTATGGGTACTTGATGGAGGAGCTACACTTTTAAAACTTGCTTATGATCTTCTTGAGTCACATGGAGTTTTTTTAGATGTAATCGCAATTTCTAAAGAAAAAGTAGATGCAAAAGCACATAGAGCAAAAGGAAAAGCTAACGATATAATTTACACTAAAGAAGATATTTTTAGATTAAAAAATAGCGATAAGAGGTTACAGTTTATACAAAATTTACGTGATGAAGCACATAAAACTGCCATTAACTTTCATAAAAAAACAAAATTAAAGCTTGACCAAGAGAGTAATCTACTTAATTTAAACGGTATTTCACAAGCAAAAATTCAAAAACTACTTAATCACTTTGGTACTTTTGAAGCAATTAAAAAGTTACAAATTGAGGAGATTAGTACAGTTTTAAACAAAAAAGATGCAAAAATCATTAAAAATTTTTACAAATAAGTTTTTTTTTCAGTTGATTATGATATATTTGTAATAGTTTTAGCTATTTACTATATAAGGTTTTTTTATGAACACAGTAAGCCCCTCAAATGAAGAATATGAACTTGGTGAAAGCGTTGTCATCAGTCAAACTGATGCACAAGGTGTTATCACTTATGTTAACAGAGCATTTTGTAAAGCCTCTGGATACAATGCAGATGAACTTATCGGAAAAAAACATAGTATTGTAAGACATCCAGATATGCCAGTACATGTTTTTGCAAAACTTTGGTCAGCCATTACAGGAGGTCGTGCTTGGAATGGTCTAATAAAAAATCTTAGAAAAGATGGTCTTTATTATTGGGTTGATATTGAAATACTCCCTATTAAAGATAATAATGAACAAATCACAGGGTATATAGCAGCTAGTAAAGAGCCTTCAAGAAAAGATATTCAAGAAAATGAAGAACTTTACAAAAAAATGCTAGAAGCACAGAATTAAAGGGTAGTCAATGTTAATTTATAATTATAAAAAAGAGTTCCTTGGAATGGATAAGAAGGATCTAAATACACTTGGTTTTGCAGATCTTGCATCGTTAAAAACTGAAGTGGATGATTTTGCAGATCTTTTTGTCAAAACACCAGGATATATTCATAACTTTCAACATGTTCATTGGATAGACTTTATTACATGTGCAGAATCAAATGAAAAACCAAAAGCTATTATTAATGTAAACTCTAAAAATTTCAAATGTAACATTGATGTAAGATCAGCTTTCTTAGTAGATAATCCATCTGAAGAAGCTTTCATGATATCACTTACGAATTTACACCCTTTAAGTAATGAAGAGAGTGAGCTCATCGCTGCAGATATTGCCAATAAAGCATCACTCAAAGCAGCAGATATTTCAGAGAAACCACACACTCCAGTTACTGAAACATTAGCTCCTGTAGAGGAAATAGCTCTAGGAGATGAAGAGCTTAATACATTTGAAACTCTTCAAGAAGAGACATATACTCCTGTTTTAACAGATGAAGATGATTTTAAACTTGATGTAAATCTTGATATGGATGATGATTTCATGCAACCAACTGTTGAAAAAACCATTCAAGAAACACCACAACCTACACCTCAAAAGCCTCAAAAGATTGTAACACCTCAAGCAGTTCAATCTACTTCTCAAATTGAAGAAGAAGATGAAGATGATGACTATACATATGACCCAAATGTGGCTTCTTCAGAACTTGGTCTACCACTTGATCTTATTGAAGAGTTCATTCAAGATTTTATTCTCCAAGCCAAAGAGTTCAAAGCTGATCTTTATAGTTCTTTAGAAAGTGGTGATATAGAAAATGTAAAAATACTTTCTCATAAACTTAAAGGTGTTGCTGCAAACCTAAGAGTTGAAAATGCTTTTGAAGTGCTTACAACAATTAATACAACTTCAGATACAACTGTTATACAAGAAAACCTTCGAAGATTTTATAAAATCATTGCAAAACTTGCAGGAGAAGAAGAACCTCAAGCTCCACAACCAACAAAAGTAGAGACAATAGAAAACACTACTCCAGAGATTCAAGAGAAAATAGAAGAACCATTAAATATTGATTTTCAAGAAAATGATTCTGAACTTAAATTAGACATTAATCTAGATGATTTACAAATTGATGTTGATTTAGAAGAAAACACCCCTAAAAAAATAGAAACTCCTGAAATCTCTTTAGATGAACCTGAACTTGAGATGCCTGAAATTCAAATTCC
>Ga0256843_1002544_pt1 | contig 13212 bp, 23 predicted proteins | sample AlvinellametaG_FD_191572 | JGI IMG/M metagenome (GOLD analysis project Ga0256843, IMG submission 191572) | Pompeii worm associated microbial communities from hydrothermal vent at the East Pacific Rise, Pacific Ocean - Alvinella | ecosystem: Host-associated > Annelida > Integument > Unclassified ... | reverse complement strand
AAAAATTAGAGAATTAAGAAAAGCTATGAGAAGCTAATATATCTTCTAAATTTAAGTCTAGGCAAAAAGCCTAGATTTTTTTTATTAAATCATTAATCTAGTAGTTAAATAGTTAGCTAGTTGCTAGTGCACTAGTTTTAAAGAAATGTATTAATTTAGTTATTTAGTGACTTATTTTTATGAAAATTTGAATTTTTACATCAGGTTTAGAGAACTTGGCTTTATTAAAAATTTTGAAGCAATATAATGTAGATATTGTGATTTATATGAACCAAGATGCTTGGCCTTTGGAGGATAAAAGTCTAGAATTTCAACAAGAATATATTCAAGAATGAATTGAAAAACTACAAAAAGAATGAGTTGATAAGATTATTTTACATCCTATGTGGGAACTAAAATATAAAGATAAAGATTTTATTTTCCCTTTGTATCAAAACTTAATTGATCAAACTTTGTCTTACTCAATAGTTGGTAAAATAGGTTTATTTTGAAATAAAATAGATTTAGATTTTATAGAAGAGTATTTAAAAAATTATAAGTATAAACCAACAGAAAGACAAAAGAAAATAAAAAAATTTAATTGTTGTAAATTTTATAAAAAAGATATTTCAGTTTGGAAATATAATAATATTGTTTTAAGTAATAGAGATTGGATGCTTAGAAAACTTATTAAAACAGATTTAAGATACTTTTTTGATACAGCTGTTGATAGTTTACTTCCTACAACATACAATGTTTATTATTTTGAAAATGTTATAAATCAAAAAAAGAAAAAAATACATTTTCAATTTATGAAAGATTGGAAGTTTTTAGATAATCTACTTTGAGAAAAAAATAATAACTATGCATTAGAGTTTATTTGAAATTGAAATACTGATTTGTTTTTACAACATAAAAAATGGCAGATATTTATTAAGTAATTTATAATTCAATGATAATATGAATAGATTTGGATGAAATATTAGCAGAATTAGTGGAAAGTTTATTAGAACAAAATAATTATTATATATGATGAAGAAAACTTCATTTTGAAGATATAACTGATTATTACATCTATAATATAGAAGGAGTTAAATTGTCTATTGATGAAGCTATTGGTATTTTTAGAAAAACTTTAATTAAAGATATTGATAAATTAGAAATAAAACCAGTTAAGTGAGTTTATAATAAACTTAAAGAATGGAAAGAAAAGTGATATAAGTTAAAAGTTATTACAGCAAGACCAGGAGATTTGTTTGAAAAATATACACTAGATTGGTTAAATAAACACTATCCAAATATATTTGATGAAGTTTATTTTGCAAATTCTAATAAAAAGATAATTTCTGATGATGGAGTAGATAATACAAAAAAATCTATTATATGTCAAAATTTATGAGTAGATGTGATGATAGAAGATAATCCAGAATATGCAAAAGATGTAGCTGATTGTTGAATAAAAACATATTTAATAAAAAAGCCTTGGAATAAAAATATAAAAGATTATAATAACTTGGTTGTTGTAGAAAGCTTTGAAAATATAGATATCTAGGGCAATAAAAAAAACATAAAAAAATACTTGATTTTTGTTTTCATATTGTTATATTAGTCTGCACATTTGTTTCAACAGGTGCAGTATATGCCGAAGTAGCTCAGGGGTAGAGCAGAGGCCTGAAAAGCCTTGTGTCGACAGTTCAAATCTGTCCTTCGGCACCATTATTATAAATATTAGAATTAATATAATTTATCGGGGTGTAGCTCAGATGGCTAGAGTGTCTGGTTTGGGACCAGAAGGTCGCGAGTTCGAGTCCCGCCACCCCGAAATTTGGGCATGTGGCTTAGTTGGTTAAAGCACACGACTGATAATCGTGAGATCGGTGGTTCGAGTCCACCCATGCCCACCATTAAATTATATTAAGGGTAAATATTTAATTAAATATTTACGTAAACACTAAATTACGTAATCTTTTATTTGTTTATTGAAAAATAAATGTCAAAACCACACGTTAATGTAGGTACTATTGGTCACGTTGATCATGGTAAAACAACTACAACATCTGCAATCGTTCAAGTATTAGCTACAAAAGGTTATGCTAAAGCTTTGAACTTTGAAGATATTGATAAAGCTCCAGAAGAGAGAGAAAGAGGTATTACTATTAATACTGCTCATGTTGAGTATGAAACAGAAAATAGACATTATGCTCATATTGACTGTCCTTGACATGCTGATTACATCAAAAACATGATTACTGGTGCAGCTCAAATGGATGGTGCTATCTTAGTAATTGCTGCTACAGATGGTCCTATGGCTCAAACAAGAGAACATATCCTATTAGCTAAACAAGTAAATGTTCCATATATCGTTGTTTTCTTAAACAAAGTTGATATGGTAGATGATGAAGAAGAATTAGAATTAGTAGAAGAAGAAGTTAGAGATCTTTTATCTAAATATGGTTTCCCAGGTGATGAGATACCAGTAGTAAAAGGTTCTGCTCTTAAAGCATTAGAAAATCCTAGTGATGAAAATGGTGATGCTAAATGTATTTGGGAATTAATGGAAGCTGTTGATACATATATTCCAACTCCTGAAAGAGATACAGAAAAACCATTCTTAATGCCTATTGAAGATGTATTCTCTATTAAAGGTAGAGGTACTGTAGTTACAGGTAGAATTGAAAGAGGTGTTATTAACTTAAATGACGAAGTTGAAATCGTTGGTTTAGGTAAAGATACTCAAAAAACTACTGTAACAGGTATTGAAATGTTCCATAAACAACATGAAAGAGCTGAAGCTGGTATGAATGTTGGTTTATTATTAAGAGGTATCAACAAAGAAGATGTTGAAAGAGGTCAAGTATTAGCACAACCTGGTACAGCTACTCCTCATAAAAAATTTGAGGCTGAAGTATATGTACTTAAAAAAGAAGAAGGTGGTAGACATACTCCTTTCATGTCAGGTTATAAACCTCAATTCTTCTTCAGAACAACTGATGTAACAGGTACAGTTAACTTACCAGAAGGTACAGAAATGATTATGCCTGGTGATAATGCTAAAATTATTGTAGAATTATTATACCCAGTTGCTATGGAAGAAGGTTTAAGATTTGCTATTAGAGAATGAGGTAGAACTGTTGGTGCATGAGTTGTAACAAAAGTTATTGAATAATAGTAAAACTAAATTAATTATATGTAATGATAAGTCTCTTACTTTTAGTAAGGGGCTTATTGTTCTTATATAAATTTACTTTAATAAGAGACAATATTTATGGCTAAAAAAGAAGGTACAAAGCCTGCAATGAGAATTAAATTCAGATCATATGATTTGAGAATGTTGGATGCTACTGTATCAAAAGTAATGGCAGTTTTGATTAAGTCATGAGCAAAAGTTAAATGACCTATACCATTACCAAAAAGAAGAAAATTATATACAGTATTAAAGGCTCCATTTGTATATAAAGATGCTAGAGAACAATTCGAAAGAATTACATATTCTAGATTAATAGACATTGAACAATTGTGAGAAAATACAATAGAATACTTAAACAATGTTCAAATCCCAGTTGGAGTGATGATAGATCTTCCAAGATAAGTTTAGATAGTTAAAAGTAAAAAATTATGACAAACGGAGGTATCTTATGTTTAAAGCAAGATATGACAAGTTTGCTTTTAGAGAATAAGATGGAAGCAGTTACATTGTTGAAATTCCTAGATCAAGAAATCCTTAGATTAAAAACTGAAGAAAAAGATGGTTACAATGCGGTAGTTATTGGAGCTTGAAAAAAAGAAAAGGATGGAAATGTAGAATATAGATACATTAAAGAATTTAAAGTTGATACTTTAGATGGATATAATGTATGAGATAAATTATCTATGGAACAATTAAATAACATAGAAAAAGTTACAATAAAAACTACTACAAAAGGTAAAGGTTTTCAATGAGTTGTTAAAAGATTTGGTTTTGCTGGTTGACCTGCAAGTCATGGTAGTAAATTCCATAGACATCCATGAGGTATAGGTAATAGAAAACCAAGAAGAGTTAATAAAAATCATCCATTACCAGGACATATGTGAGATAAATCTATTACATTGAAAAATGTTAAAATAGTTGCTACACATACAATATGAGATGATAATATAATTGTTGTTAAAGGTTCAGTTCCTGGTGCAAGAAATTCTTTGATTAGAATGTATATGTAAATTTATTATTAAGAAATTTTATAGATGAGTTACTCTATAAAGGTATATAACACAAAATGAAAGGAAGTAGAAGAAATTAAATTGAATGATGCTATCTTCAATGATGAAAATATAAATCCTTCATTAATGCATGAATTTGTAGTAATGCAATTAGCTAATGCTAGATATAATATTGCAAAAGCTAAAACTAGATGAGAAGTGAAAAGATCTGGTAGAAAATTATATAGACAAAAAGGTACTGGTAATGCAAGAGTTGGTGATGCTGGTTCTCCTATTAGAAGATGAGGTTGAGTTGCTTTTGGTCCTACAGGTGAGGAAAATTATACAAAAGCTATGCCTAAAAAACAAAGAAGAAGGGCATTATTCTCTGCTTTAACTGTAAAAGCAAAAGATAATGCAGTTGTTGCTTTGGATAAATATGATTTTGATGCAATAGCTACTAAAAATGCTGTTGAAACATTAAAAAATCTTGATTTATCAGGAGAAAAAGTATTAGTAGTTATTCCTGAGAAAAATGAAATAGTTTCTAAATCATTTAGAAATATCCCAGGTGTAAAAGTTATACTTGCAAATTATGTAAATCCTTTTGATTTATTATCTTATAAAAAAGTTGTTTTCTTAAAAGACAGCTTAGTGAAAATAGAAGATACTTTTTTAAGTAAATAATATTGGAAAATATGCAAATATCATTGTTTAAACAAAAGTTAAAAAGAAGAGGTCAAAAATCATTAGAGACTAAAAAATTATGACAATTTGCACCTACAGATATTATCTTAGGTTTTATTAAAACTGAGAAAACAGATAATCAGTTAAAAACTGTTTCTAAGGTAAAAACACCTGTAATAAAAAATGGTGCTAAAGTTAAAGAAAAATATACTGTTACTTTTAAATCTGGTAGAACTCTTGAAAAAGAAAGAGTAAAAACAGAAGTTAAAGAAGTAGAAAAAATTAAATTAACTTTTAAAGTTCTTAAATGAGCTAATAAAGTTGATGTTAAAAATGCAGTAGAAAGTTTATATGGTGTACAAGTAGAAAAAGTAAATATTACTAAAGCTCCATATAAATTTAGACAAAGAAGAGGTTTGGTTAGAAAATCTTATGTGAAAGCTATTGTTACATTAAAACAAGGTGAAAAAATGCCTGATTTAGCAAAAGTTGCTTAATTTAATTTATTTTGATACAAGGAAATAAATGTGAATAAAAACATATAAGCCTTATACACCTTCAAGAAGGTTTATGACTTGATATACATTTGATGAAATTACTAAAACAGAACCTGAAAAATCATTAACAAAATTTATAGGTTCTACAGGTTGAAGAAATCATCATGGTAGAATTACTACAAGATCAAGATGAGGTGGTCATAAAAGATTATATAGAATTATCGACTTTAGAAGATATGATAAAGTTGGTGTTCCTGGTAAAGTTGCTTCAATAGAATACGATCCATATAGAACAGCAAGAATTGCTCTAGTTAATTATAGAGATGGTGAAAAAAGATATGTTCTTGCTTGGAAGGGTATAAAGGTATGAGATATTATAGAAACTGGTGAAAAAGCACCATTAGAAAATGGTTGTACAAAACAATTAAAAGATATTCCAGAAGGTTTTACTATTTATGCTTTGGAAGTTACTCCAAACACAAAAGGTAAATTATTAAGATCTGCTGGTATATTTGGTACAATTACTGGTAAAGATGAAAATACATGATTAGTATTTGTTAAAATGCCTTCATGAGAAGTTAGAAAATTCCATGATAGATGTTGGGCAACTATTGGTCAAGTAGGTAATGAAGAAAGAAAAAATATTGTTGTTGGTAAAGCTGGTAGAAGTAGATGGAAAGGTAGAAAACCACATGTACTTGGTATTAACATGAATCCAGTTGATCATCCACATGGTTGATGAGAAGCTCATTCTCCAATTGGTATGAAAACTCCAAAGAACTTTGTTGGTAAACCAGTTCCAGCAGGTAAAAAGACAAGAAAGAAAAATAAATGGTCTGATAAATTTATTGTTCAAGGTAGAAAGAGAAAATTATACCCACAAAACAGTAAATAATAGTTCATGATTTAAAATTTAATTTTAAGTAAAGATATGACTAGATCTTTGAAAAAAGGGTTTTATGTAAATCCTAAGATCTTAAAAAAGATCGAAAAAATGGAAAAGGAAGGTTCTAAAAAACCTATTAAGGTTTGGGATAGAGCTTGTACTATAGTTCCAGAAATGGTTTGATATACATTTGCAGTACACAATGGTAAAGAATTTGTTTCTGTGTACATAAATGATGAAATGATTGGTTATAGATTAGGTGAATTTGCACCTACAAAAAGATTCCCATGACATCCATTCTAGATTAAAATCTAATTTAGATGAAAAGGTGAAAGTAACCGGGTTATTCCCGACTTTCCGCCTCTTATGAGGAGTTTTATAAGATTATTGAATAATTATAATGTCTAGTAAGAAATTTGTTGCAAGAAAACAATTTGTAAAAAATAATAAACTAGCTGCTTGATTACCTACAGAAAAAGCTTTTTCTGTTACAGCTAGAACAAGTAAAAAATCATATGTTGATACATCAGTTAAAAAACTTTTAGTAGTTGCTGATATAATAAGAGGTAAAGATGTAGAAGAAGCTTTAACAATATTGCATAATTTACCTCAAAAAGCTGCAAAAATATTGTATAAATATGTAAAATCAGCTTTGTATAATGCAAAAAATAATGCATGATTAGATGCTTCAAACTTATATATTGAAAGAATTGATTTATGAAGAGGTATGAAAATTAAAAGAATGAGATTTGCATCTAGATCTAGAATACATGGTTATGTTAAATATAGATCATTTGTGAGAGTAGTTTTAAATTCTAAGTAATATTTTTATGTGACAAAAAGTAGATCCAAGAGGATTTAGAACAGGTATTGTGAAGGGTTGGATAAGTGAATATTTTGCTCCAACAAAAGCTAAATCTGTTAAATATATGGTACAAGACCTAAAAGTAAGAAACTTAACTGATAAGTTTTATAAATACTGTGGTATTTCTAAAGTTGTGTTCAGAAAAGGTGAAACTGCTGAAAATACAAAAAATGATATTCTTATTTTTACTGCTAAACCAGCATTAGTATTAGGTAAAGATGGTAAAAAATTAGAAGAATATAAAGCTTTATTAAAAAAGACATTTGGTGAAGACTTTGATGTTATTGTTAAAGAATTATCTAAACCAGAATCTTCAGCAAGAGTTATGGCTGATCATGTAACACAACAACTTGAAAGAAGAATGCCTTACAGAAGAGTTATTAAAACTGTTATTGAAAAAGTAATGGGTAAATGACTTAAAGGTATCAAAATTCAAATTGCTTGAAGACTTAATGGTGCTGAAATGGCAAGAAGTGAAACTTTCAAAGAAGGTAGAATTCCATTACAAACATTAAGAGCTGATGTAGATTATCATTATACTACAGCTTTAACAAAATATGGTATTTTAGGTATAAAAGTATGGATTTATAAATGAGATATAGATGATAATAGAAAATCTCATTCTGATACTAAAAAAAGAACATCTAGACCTAGAAAAGTTGTTAAAAAATAATTTGTTTAATTTGTAAAATTTATATAATGTTGTTAGTACCAAAAAGGTGGAAACACAGAAAACAATTTAGATGAAGAATTCAAGGTAAAGCTAAAGGTAATACATATGTAGCTTTTGGTGATTATGGTATTAAAGCATTAGAAAATGCTTATATCACATCAAGACAACTTGAAGCTGCCAGAAGAGTTCTTGTTAGATATAACAGAAAAGTTGGTAAAATCTGGACTAGAATTTTCCCAGATATTCCTTATACTAAATTGTGATTAGAAATGCCAATGGGTAAGGGTAAAGGTTGAGTTGATCATTATGTAGCAAGAGTGAAAAGATGAACAATCATGATGGAAATTTCATGAGTTTCAGAAGAAGTTGCTAAAGAAGCTATTAAACAAGCTGGTTATAAATTTCCAGTTAAAGTTAAAATGGTTGCAAGACATGAAATTAATTAATCTATTTTAATAATTAAAGAGTTTATCCATGAGTGATAAAAGATTGACAATGGAAGATTTATGAAATCTTTCTATAAAAGATCTTGTAAATAAAAGAACTGAGTTAAGAAAAAAGTTATTTAGCTTAAAAATGCAAAATCAAGCTGGTGCTTTAAAACAAACTCATTTACTTAAACTTACAAGAAGAAATATAGCTAGAGTAAATACTGCTTTATCAATTAAGATAAAAGAACAAAAATGACAATAATAGGTGGTAAAAATATTAAAGAGCTAGTTGGTACTGTAACAAGTACTAAAATGGCTAAAACATTAGCAGTAGAGGTTGATACTGTTAAATTACATCCTTTATATAAAAAAAGATATGTTAGAAGTAAGAAATACTATGCTCACATAGAAGATAACTCTAACGTATCAGTAGGTGATATTGTTAAAATTAGACAATATAGACCAACTAGTAAATTAAAAAGATGGATTTATGTAGATACAGTTAAAAAAGTTCAAAGTTAATAAGATACTACTAGGATTTTTTTATCTTAGTAAATCTTATAAGTTATATTTATCCGTAATCTAAGAGAATTATGATTCAAAATGAAAGTCTAGTGACTATTATAGATAATACTGGTGCTTTAAAAGCAAAAGTAATTAGAGTTTTAAAATGACATCTTGGTAAAAGTGCTACTATTTGAGATAGAGTAGTATTAGCTGTTAAACAAGCAAGACCAGATGGTTCTGTAAAAAGCTGAGATGTTGTTAAATGAGTTGTTGTAAGAACTAAAAAAGAAATTAGAAGAAAAGACTGATCTTTTATTAAATTTGGTGATAATGCAGTTGTATTAATTAAAGCTGATAATACTCCAGTTGGTAAAAGAATCTTTGGACCAATTGCAAGAGAGGTTAAAGAAAAAGGTTTTTTCCAAGTAGCTAAATTAGCTGAAGAAGTTATTTAGTAAAAGTTAAGTAGTAGGAAGTGGCTATGCCAAACTTCTACTGATATTTATTTGAATTAAAGTCTATTATAGATGAGAAAATTAAAAACATGAGATTCAGTTATAGTAATAGCTTGAGCTCATAAATGAGCAAAATCTACTATAGTGAAAATAGAATGAGATAGAGTTTTCTTACATGATGTAAATAAAGTTAAAAAAGCTGTAAAACAACAAGGTTTTGTAGAAAAAGAAGCTTCTATACATATAAGTAATATAGCTTATTTAGATGGTGATAAAGCATCTAAAGTTGGTATAAAAGTTGATGAAAAAACTGGTAAAAAAGTAAGATTTGCTAAAAAATCTGGTAAAGTTATAGCTGAAAACTCAAAAAAGGCTTAATAGTCTTTATGTAAAATTAGTTAATTTAGAATTTTTAAAAAATATAAATGGCAAGTTTGTATAATACCTTTAAGACTGAAATCAGAAATCAATTAAAGGAAAAATTAGGTAAAAAAAATATACATGAAGTTCCTTCTGTAGATAAAGTAGTAGTTGCTATGTGAATTGGTAACTTATCTACAAAAAAATGAATGAAAGATTTCTCTGAATTAGAAGCAAATTTAGCAAAAATTACTGGTCAAAAACCTGTAATTATCAATGCTAAAAAATCAGTTTCTAACTTTAAATTAAGAGAAGGTATGCCTGTTATGCTTAAAGTAACTTTAAGATGAGAAAAGGCATATGATTTATTAGAAAGATTAAATACATATGTTTTTGAAAGAGTTAGAGATTTTAAAGGTCTATCTCCAAAAAAAATAGATAATCAAGGTAATATAAGTTTTGGTTTCAAAGATCAAACTGTATTTGCTGAGTTAACTCCAGATGAAATAACTATACCATATGGTATTCAAATTACTATTTCTACAACTTCAGATTCAAAAGAAGAAACTAAGGAGTTATTAGAATCATTAGGTTTTTTATTCACTAATAACTAGATATGGCTAGAAAAGCATTAGTTGTAAAACAAGCAAGATTAGAAGAAACTAAAAGAAAGTATGATGAAATATTAAAAGATAAGAAAAATTTATCTTGGGAAGAAAGATATAAACTTTTCAAAAAATATAAAGGTAAAACTAAATATTATAATAGATGTAAAGTTTGTGGTAGAGTTCATTCATACAACAGAGAATTAGGTTTATGTAGAGTATGTATAAGAATGTACGGTAGAGAAGGTAAACTTATGTGAATTAGAAAGGCTTCTTGGTAACATATTGAATTATTCAATTTTTGTTACAATATAATTGTGTTTTCAGATACTTACCATTAAAATTGTTACTAGTTTCTAAGTTCTAGATTCTAGACTCTCTATGAATGGTATAGTTTGAAAAATATGATAAATTTTTAAATTTATATATTAAAGGAAAGATTTATGAGTAGTTTTGTAAATGCACCATTGCATGATATGTTGATAAGAATCAAAAATGCATATATGGGTAGAAAAACAAGTATTGAAAATGTTCAATATTCTAAATTAAAAGAAAGTATTCTAAAAATACTTAAACAATATAACTTTGTAAAAGATTATGAAGTAGTAACAGATGGTAAAAAAAGTTTTCTTAAAATTACTATCAAAGAAGTTACAAATCCTATACAAGATATTCCTGTAATTAAATTTTACTCTAAACCTTCTAGAAGAGTTTATGTATCTTATAAAGATTTACATAAAGTTGCTGGTGGTTTAGGTATAGGTGTTATATCTACAAATAAAGGTGTAATGACTACAAAAGATGCAAGAATAAACAAAGTAGGTGGTGAACTTATATTTGAAATATACTAGTAAAGGTAAGAGCTTAAAGCTAACTGCCTAAACCGATAATCTAATCGGTAAAGATGAAAACGGTTTTATTATTAAATTAAAAATTAATGTCAAGAATTGGTAAAAATCCTGTTTTAATACCATCAGGAGTAACTGTAAATATTGATGGTAATACAGTAAAAGTAAAAGGTTCAAAATGAGAATTAACTTATACTCATCCAAATGGTGTAAAAGTTGAATTAGAAGAAAACCAAGTTAAAGTATCTATAGAATCAAATGAATATAGAAATTACTGGGGATTAGTTAGAACACTTATTGCAAATATGGTAGAAGGTGTTTCAAATGGATTTAAAAAAGAATTACTTGTTCTTTGAGTAGGTTATAATGCTAAAGTTCAAGGTAATAAACTTATCTTATCTTTAGGTTTCTCTCATCCTGTTGAATATGAAGCACCAAAAGGTGTAACAGTATCTTTAGATAAAGGTCCAAAAGGTGCTACTTTAATTAGAGTTGAAGGTATTGATAAACAATTAGTTTGAGAAGTTGCTGCTAAAATAAGATCATTCAAAAAACCAGAACCATACAAAGGTAAAGGTATTAGATATATTGATGAACAAGTTAAACTTAAACAAGGTAAAACAGCAGGTAAATAATAAAGTAAAACTTTAAATTTAAATTATAAAAATAGCTAAATGAAAAAGTTAAGTAATGCTATAAAAGCTAAAAGATCTAAATTACAAAAAAGATCTAATAGAGTTAGAGCAAAATTAGTTGCTACAACTTCTAGACCAAGATTAGCTGTATATAGATCTAATACATCTATATATGCACAAATAATTGATGATACAAAAGGTCATACATTAGTTTCTGCATCTGATTTGAAAATTAAAGAAGGTACAAAAACTGAAAGAGCTGCTAAAGTTGGTGAAACATTAGCTGAATTAGCTAAAAAAGCTGGTATAGAAGAAGTAGCTTTTGATAGAAATGGTTACAAATATACTGGTAGAGTACAAGCATTAGCAGATGCTGCTAGAAATGCTGGATTAAAATTTTAATTAATAAATCTTAATTATGGTAAAAAGACAAGACAAAAAAACTGAGAAAAAATTTGAGGAAGTATTATTAGAAGTAAGAAGAGTTACAAGAGTTACTACAGGTTGAAGACAAATGTCTTTTAGAGCTACAATGTTGGTTGGTAATAAAAAAGGTAAAATTGGTATTGGTTCTGCAAAAGGTAATGATGTATTATCTGCTATTAAAAAAGCTACACATGAAGCTTATAAAAGTATAGCAGATGTAGTTGTTACTGAAAATGGTTCAGTTCCATATGCTAGAGTTATTAAATATAAATCAGCTATTGTTAAGTTATTACCTGCTGCTCCAGGTACTTGATTAAAAGCTTGATCTTCTGTGAGAAGAGTTTTAGAATTAGCTGGTTACACAAATATTTTATCAAAAATAGTTGGTACTACAAATAAATTAAACAATGCAAAAGCTGCTATTATAGCACTTTCAACATTTAAAAAATAATATTAAAAGTATGTTATTACATGAATTAAAAAGAAGTAAAGGTTTCAAAAATCCTAAAAAAAGATTAGGTAGAGGTAATGCTTCTTGAAAAGGTAACTATTCAACAAAAGGTTTAAAAGGTCAAAGAGCAAGATCTGGTGGTGCTAAACCAATTTGGTTTGAATGAGGTCAAACTCCTTTAACAAGAAGAATTCCTAAATTAAAAGGTTTTAAAAGATATTATAAATTAGTTACTAATTATACAGTTGTAAATTTATCTGCTTTAAATGATTTTAGAGCTGGTACTACTGTTACTAAAGAAAAATTAGCAGAAAAAAATCTTATCAAAGATGTAAATTCAGCAGTTAAAATTTTATGAAAAGGTAACTTAGAAAAAAAATTAAAATTTGAATGAATAGATGCTTTCTCTAACTCTGCAAAAGAAGCTATTTTAGCACAAGGTGGAGAAATTATAGAATAATAAATTTTAAAATTTAAGGGAAGGTAAAACTTTCCTTTTTTTCTTGATACTATCTTGTAAATCATTATAAAGTGCTTATTTATTTAGTTTATTTAAACATATGTTAAATACTATTAAACATATACTTACTTCAAAAAGTATAAGAAACAAAATATTGTTTACTATAGCTATAATTGTTTTGTATAGATTCTTTATTTTTGTTCCAGTTCCATTTGTAGATATTGATACTTTAAAATCTGCTGTAAGTAATGCAACAGGTGGTATGCAATTT
>Ga0256843_1002543_pt1 | contig 13213 bp, 12 predicted proteins | sample AlvinellametaG_FD_191572 | JGI IMG/M metagenome (GOLD analysis project Ga0256843, IMG submission 191572) | Pompeii worm associated microbial communities from hydrothermal vent at the East Pacific Rise, Pacific Ocean - Alvinella | ecosystem: Host-associated > Annelida > Integument > Unclassified ... | reverse complement strand
CTCGCTCTCGCAGAAGTCGCACATCGGAAATTCCTTCATCGTCGTGTTCTCGCGGTCGTAGGGTAAATCCTCGATGATTGTGAACCTCGGCCCGCAGTTGGTGCAGACGATGAATGGGTACATGTAACGCTTGTTCGTCGGGTCGAAGAGCTCCCTCAGGCAGTCCTCACAGATGGCTATGTCGGGTGGGATTATAGAGTCGCCGCCGCTTCCGCCCTTCGAGCTCTTCTCGATGTAGAAGCGGTCGAACCCCTGGGGCGGGATTTCCTTCTTCTCAATCTTATCAATCCTTGCGAGCGGGGGCTTCTTGCGGTAGATGTCCTCTATGAAGGCCTTTACCTCCTCTTCACGGCCCTCGACGACTATCTCGACTCCGGCATCCCCGAGGTTCTTGACGTAACCGCGAAGGTTGTGCTCGTGCGCTATTCGGTAAATGAACGGCCTGAAACCGACAGCCTGCACGATGCCCTGAACGTGAATGCGGTAAGCTTTCATGCCCTCCACCGTTTTTCTCTCTCCCGTTCAAACCTTTATACGTTTCCAAAACCAAAAGTTGAAAACGAGGGTGGAGTTTTGAACCTTTGGTGTCATAGGGGGTTAGTTTGGGGCTACACCTCGCAGATAACCCCTGCCTCTATCTCCTCGATGACCTGTTCCACGTTTTCGCGTGGAAAGAGTCCGAAATACTTCCTTGGGGCTTTCATGGCCCTCACCTAAAACAACGCCCCGTACTTGTAGAATATCGAGCACGTTCCCTCGTAGGAGACCATGCACGGCCCTATCGGGTGTCTTGGCGTGCAGGTCTTTCCGAAGTGCGGGCACTGCGGTGGCAAAGCTAATCCCCTGAGGATTGCACCGCAGAGACAGCCCTTCTCGAGGTCGGGGAGCTTCGGGACTTCGGGGTCGTAGTAGGTCCTTATCTCGAGCTCCTTCCACTCCTTCCTCAGCTCGAGACCGCTCTTGGGCATGACTCCAAGGGCGCGCCACCTCGCGTCCTTGACCTCGAAGAACTTGTCTATGAGCTTCTGGGCAACGACGTTGCCCTCGTATTTAACGGAGCGGGTGTACTCGTTGATTATCTTCGCCTCGCCGGCCTTCACCATTCTGACGAGGTAGAGTATCGCGAGGAGCATGTCAACCGGCTCGAAACCGGCTATAACCTGGGGAACTCCGTACTTCTCGGTTATCGGCTCCCAGCCCTTGACGCCTATTATAACCGAGACGTGGCCGGGGTCAATGAGCCCGTGGAAGCGCGTCCCCCCCTTTATGAGGACCTCAACCGCCGGTGGCGTGAGCCTGTGAACCGAGTAAATCTTGAAGTTCTCCAGCTCTTCCTGGGCAACGACGTTGAGCATTCCCGCGGCCGGAGCTGTGGTCGTCTCGAAGCCCGGTGAGAAGTGAACCACCGTCCTGTCGGGGTTCTCCTTGGCTATGCGGTAGGTGTCGTAGATTGAGTAAACGACCCTGACGTCGTAGCCCTCGCTCTTCAAATCGGCGAAGCTTCCCCTCGGCGTCGGAATCTTGTACATGTCGCCGAAGGTCGTCATGATTATTCTGTCGCCCTCCTCGTAGGCCTGGCGCATTATCTCCATCATCTTGACGATGTCCTCTACCGGAGTAATGCAGACCGGACAGCCCGGCCCACTGAGTATCTTGACGTTCTCGGGCAGGAGCGAGCGGATTCCGGTTCTCGTTACGGTGTCCTCATGGGTTCCGCAGACGTGCATGAAGCGGACCTCGTCGAGGCCCTTCGCCTCCTCGTGGATTTTCTTCACGATCTTTTGAGCGAGCTCCCTGTCCCTGAACTTGTCCAGCGTCCCCATCTCAATCACCCGGGTAGTAGTAGCCCCCAACGGCTTCCTTCTCCAGCTTGAAGACCTCGTCCCACGCCGAGAGAATTTCTCTCGCGGTCTCTTCATCAACGCGCTCGATTATGAAGCCTGTGTGAATCAGCACGTAGTCGTTGGGCTTGACGTCCGGCATCAGGTCAATCCTCGCCTCCCTCTTGACGCCCCCGAAATCAACCCACGCGGTTCCCTTCTCCCTGTTAACTTCAAGAACCTTGGCAACAGTGGCCAAACACATTTTTCCCACCACCTTGAGTTTTCAGGGCCCCTATTTAGGCTTTCTAAAACCTCCGGTTTGAAACCATGAAGGTGGGCTCGAGCCTCCTTGAGCGGTGGTACGAGCACCTCGCGAGGGTCTCCTCGGCCTCGCTTTTATCCACCCTCTCCAAGACTATGCCGTAGTATATCCTCACGTAATCACCGGGCCTAACGTCCCTGAGGAAGTCCAGTCTCGCCTCCTTGAGCTGACCGTCAACGTCGACTATTGCTTTCCCTTCCCTCACCTCAAGGACCCTTCCGGCGAGCATCAGCGCCATGGGCATCAAACCGGGTGTTTCCGAAAACAATTTATAGACCTTTTCCTGACCAGTCAGTCAGGTGACCGCGATGGAGGAGCTTATGTCCCAGATGGTGAGGGGGGTGAAGAGCAGGTACCCCTACGAGGAGACCGTTGAGAGGATCAAAAGCAAAACGAGGGAGCTCGGCTGGAGCGTCATCGGGGAGCACGACCTGGCCGAAAAGGTCGGCGTTAAGCTGACCATAATAGAGGTCTGCAACAAGGAGTTCGCCAAAAGGACCCTCGAAATGCCCGAAGACAGGTGGATTTCAGCGTTTATGCCCTGTCACTTCGCGGTTGTAGAGAATCCCGACGGAGTCTACGTTTACGGGATCAACATGGGACTCTTCGGGAGGTTCATGCCGGAGAGGCTCGGCAGGATTCTGATGGACGTTTCCAAAGTGGACGAGGAGATACTAAAATCCATAACCTGAGTCCACCGGACAATTAAACAGATTTCCGGATTTGACGGAAGGTTTAAATTTTCCTCTTCACATATTGACCCGGTATCACCATGACCATGTAGTCAGATGTGGTGGATATGGTCACAAAATCCCCCAGCAAAACGAGAGAAAAAATTGTTTCGGCGGCAATGGAGCTATTTGCCAAGAAAGGATTCGACAAATCCACTGTAGATGAAATTGTGGCCAAAGCAGGGGTTGCCAAGGGCACCTTCTACCTCTACTTCAAGAGCAAGGACGACCTGATAAAGGAGCTGGCGTTCGAAACGATGCCCATAATGTCCATGCCGTCCCTCAACGACCCCTACATAACGGTAAGTTTTCCCACACTCGAGAGCTACCTGATCCAGCTCGGCAAGGAGTTCCTGGAATTCTACTCCGAAAACTACAGGGCCCAGATATTCTTTCACATGCTCTCCCTGAGGGAACGGATGAAGAGTGTCAACGAGATATACACCCAGTCATGCTCCGAGCTGCTTCGGGAGGGGGCCCGAAGGATTACCGCGTATGTAAAGGTCGGTTTTGAAGATGCATTACTGGCGTTCCAGATCTTTGTGGCTTCCCTGATGCACTATCTTCACGCAAAGGACTGCCTGGGCTTTTCCCAGGAGCACTACCTCAGAAAAGTCGTTAACGCGGTCCTCAATCACCTCCGGCTCTCCGTGAGTGTATGAAAGCGTTTAACTTTTTTGCCTTGAGTAAATCCTCTTGTTTCGGCAGTTGCAGAAAACTATTTAAGGTTTCAGCGATGACTCAAAATGACCGGTCAGTCATTAAAGGGTGATAACCATGGCCGAAAAGTTGGTACCAGTAGTTTGCCCGTGGTGTTCCGTGGGCTGTCGCTTCTATGCGATAAGCGTTAACGGCTACATCAGGAAAATTGAGTTCGACTACGACCACCCCACCGTTAACCGCGGAAAGCTCTGCCCCAAGGGCGTTGCTTCATACCAGTTCATAAACAGCCCGAAAAGGCTCAAAAAACCCCTGAAGAGAGTCGGGGAGAAAGGAGAAGGGAAGTTTGAGGAGATAACCTGGGAGGAGGCGTACAGGATAATCGCCGAAAAGATAAGGGAAGTCAGGGACACATACGGCCCCGAGGCGATAGGGTTCCTCGCGAGCGAGAAGATAACCTTCGAGGAGAACTATCTCGTCCACAAGCTCTCAAAGGCGATAGGAACCAACAACATTGACTTCCCGGGAAGGTACTGTCAGTACTCCAACAGCGTCGCGAGGACCGTGGTCTTCGGGAGCTCCGCCGCGACGAACCCCTTCGAGGATGTCGCAAAGGCCGAGTTCGTTCTGATCTGGGGTCACAATCCAGCGGAGACCGCCCCGGTCTTCTTCGGCCAGTATGTGGAGAAGGCAATCCTCGACAACGGCGCCGAGGTCGTCGTGATTGACCCGCGCTCGACGAGGGGTCACAAGTACGCGAACATGCACCTCAAGCCCTACCCCGGGACGGACCTGGCGATAGCGCTGGCAATGCTCAACGTCGTGATCAGCGAGGAGCTCTACGACAAAGACTTCGTTCAGGAGAGGACCGCCGGCTTTGAGAAGCTCAAGGAGGCCGTGGAGGACTACACGCCCGAGTGGGCGGAGAAAGTGAGCGGCGTTCCGGCTGAGGACATCAGGAAGGTCGCGAGGCTCTTCGCCACCAAGAGGACAGCCCTCCTCGTAAACGAGGGGCTCAACCAGCACGTCAACGGGTTCGAGTTCGGCCTGGCCCTTGCGAACCTCATAGCGATTACAGGCAACATCGGCAAAGAGGGAGTCTGGAGCGGAGTCTTCCCCGGAGCCCAGTGCGGTTTCTGTGTCGCCATGACAGGTATAGCCCCCAACAAACTGCCAACAGGGAAGCTTGTAACTGACGAGGCTGCGAGAGCTGAGGTCGAGAGGCTCTGGGGCTTCGAAGTACCTGACTGGGTCGGCCTCGACCTGACCAGCATGATCAGGGAGATGGGGAACAGGATAAGGATGATGTACATCATCGGAGGCAACATAGCGAAGTCCGCACCCAACAGCGGCTGGGTAAGGGAGCAGCTCAAGAAGCTCGACTTCCTCGTCGTCCAGGACATATTCCTCACCGAAACCGCCAAGTACGCCGACATAGTCCTTCCGGCCGCGGCCTGGTTCGAGAAGACCGGAACGGCGATCAGCGCAGAGAGGAGGGTCCAGAGGAGCTACAAAGCGGCCAACCCGCCCGGGGAGGCCAAACCCGACTGGCTGATCCTGATAGAACTCGCGAAAGAGCTTGGCTTAGGAGAGTTCTTCAAGTACGACCACCCGGACGAGATACTCAGGGAGATAAACAGCGTTATTCCGATCTTCAAGGGCGCAACACCGGAGTACCTCGCGGAGCACCCCGAGGGATGCTTCTTCCCGTGCACCGAGCCCGGGGAGGGTACGAAGGTCCTCTTCAAGGGCGCCTTCAAGACGGCCGACGGCAGGGCACAGCTTCAGCCAGTGGGCTGGCGCGAGCCCCCGGAGGTCCCGGACGAGGAGTACCCGCTGTGGCTCACAAACTTCAGGCTCGTCGGACACTGGCACACAGGAACGATGTCCTTCGAGAGCCCCAGCCTGGAGAAGCGGTGGCCTGAGGAGTACGTCATGATCAACCCGAAGGACGCCAGGGAGCACGGGATAAAGAGCGGCGACCTCGTGAAAGTCGAGACCAGGCGTGGAAGCGTCCTCGTAAGGGCTGAAGTTACTGACCACATCAGGGAGGGCGTCATAGCGATGCCGAACCACTGGAACATCAACTTCCTCACGCTCGAGGTTACCCACGAGAAGACCAAGATGGCAGAGCTGAAGGCCGTGGCAGCTAAGATTAGTAAGGTGGAGGAATGAGGTGGTTGGAATGAGCAAGAAAATTTTCCTCGACTATAAGCGCTGTATCGGCTGTAAGGCCTGCGAAGTGGCGTGCGAGATGACCCACGGTGAGGCAAGGATAAAGGTCTTCGAGTTCCCCGACCTCTACACCGTCCCCTTCAACTGCCGCCACTGTGAAAAGGCTCCCTGTGAAAACGTCTGTCCGACCGGAGCGCTCTTCAGGGACGAGGACGGCGCCGTTGCCTTCGACCCGCTCAAGTGTATCGGCTGTCTCATGTGTGCCGTTGCCTGCCCCTTCGGGGTTCCAAAGCTGGACGAGGAGAACAAGATTATGGACAAGTGCGACCTCTGCTCCGACAGAAGGGCCGATGGCCTGCTTCCAGCGTGCGTATCAGCATGCCCGACTGAGGCACTCCTCTACGGCGAGATAAACGAAGTCCTCTGGAACAGGGAAGGAAAGATAGTGGCGGACCTGAAGAGCTCCGCCGAGAAAGGCGAGGGAGAGAAAGCCTACATCGTCCTCTGATTATTTTTTTGCAAGAAAAACCAATGGTTAAGAACCAAGAGGTGATGGTGATGATCGAACTGGTGCTGATTTCAGCGCTCATACCCTTCGCCCTCCTGATACTATGGAAGCTCGACGGAAAAACCGCCGACTTCATGGCCGGCGCTGTTCTCGGCCTCTCCCTGCTCCTCAACGCTACCGCGGTCTACGACTTCTTCTCAAAGGGCTCTGACAAGGTTTACCACACGGCCTACGCTACCGCCGGCAACCTCGGCGAGATCTTTGGGATAACCGCAGATACCGCCTCAATCCTTATGGGCCTCGTCTCAATACTCATCGCGTTTCTCATGGCCGTTTACGCTGGCAGGTTCCTCAATTCAGGGAAGGGGAGGTTCTACGCCCTCTTCGGCCTGCTCACCGGCGCGAGCATGGTTTTCATATACTCGACCAACCTCGTCCAGTTCGCCCTCTCGCTCGAGCTCATGGCGATAGCGATGCTCTGCCTAATCGAGCTCGGCGGAGCGAAGACCGACGCGCTAAAGGCCTTCCTTGTTCTCAACGTTGGAGTCCTCCTTATCCTTGGCGCGGTGGCCGTTCTCGGCACGGGGCAGGACCTGACCAAGACCGCCTACAACGGCACGGCGTTCCTCCTGCTGATCTTCGCCGCTTTCATGATGAGCTCCCAGTTCCCGTTCTACTCGTGGCTTCCCGACTCAACGGCCTCGCCGATTCCGGCAAGCGCTTACGTTCACTCGGCCTCAATAGTTCCGCTCGGTGCCTACATGCTCTTCAGGGTCATCCAGTACATGAAGCCGAACGACGACTACTTCTGGCTCCTCGGGGGCCTGACCGTTGCCCTCATCATCCTGATGATGATCTACTACCCCCTCCAGCGCGATGCAAAGAGGCTCATAGCGTACTCAACCATGGCGCAGACCGGAGTTGCCTACATAACCCTCGCCTACGCCCTGCTCGGCCACGTCGCGGGAATCCAGATCGCCCTCTACCAGGTCGTCAACCACGCGGTCGTTAAGGCCCTCGCATTCGCCTCCGTCGGCGGGCTTTCCCTGGCATACGGCACGACCGACCTCAAGCTTATTAAAGGCATGAGGAGAACCGTCCCCTGGACGAGCATAGCCTGGTTCATGAGCTTCCTCGGGTTAGCTGGCGTCCTTCCGCTCGGCCTGTTCTTCAGCAAGGCCTTCACAATAATGAGCACCAGACACGCCAAGGGCGTCGCTTCCTGGCTCTTCCCGGCGGTGGTCCTCATAGACGCGGCCATATTCCTCATCGTGGTCCTCCTGTGGTTCAGGGAGAGCTTCTTCGGCGAGGGCGAGGCGAAGAAGGAGCCGAAGCTCATCGTCGCGGTGCTCATCGTCCTCATAGTTGTCGGCATAGTGATGCCGTGGGTGAGCCTCGACGTCGTGATGAAGATAGGCTTTGCGGGGTGATGTGAGATGATACTCGAATACGCGATTGGAGCGTTCATCCTCGGCGGTCTCGTCGGCCTGCTCAGGGACTACAAGGCCACGGTCAAGGCGTCAAGCTTCATGGCGTTCCTCGGTTCACTTGCGCTCCTCTGGCAGGTTTACGCGGTCTACACAAACGGTCCAGTCTCGGGAAACCTCTTTGGAATTCCTGTCAAGGTGGACGACCTCTCGATAGTCTTCCTCCTCATAATCGGCCTCGTTGGAGTCGCGGCATCGATCTTCGCGATAAACTACATGGAACTCTTCGAGAGGGTCGGCAAGGGCTGGGTCTACGCGATAGCCTACAACACATTCCTCGCGAGCATGGCCCTCGTCGTCACAGTCGACAGCATGGAGTACTTTGTTATGAGCTGGGAGCTCATGACGCTGAGCTCGTTCATACTTGTCTTCTTCAGCGAGAGGCCGAGGGACACCGACGCGGGCGTCAAGTACTACATCACCATGCACTTCCTCGACACGATCCCGCTCTTCCTCGCCCTGGGAACGGCCTATTCACTCGTCGGAAGCTTTGAGGGGCTAACCTTCGAGAACATCGCCGCCGCCCTGACCACGGCCTCCCCGAGCACCAAGCTAATCCTCACCGCGCTCCTCATGATAGCCTTCATGACAAAGTCCGGAATGACGCCCTTCCAGTTCTGGGTTGCCGAGACTTACAGAGCCGCTCCAACCAGCGTTTCGGCTGTGATGGCCGGTGCGATGGAGAAGGTCGCCCTTTACGGACTCATAGCACTCGTCTGGAGAATGATAGGAACGAGCTACGGCCTCGGCCTCTTTGTCGCGGTGGTAGGAGCGATAACTCTCACCGTTGGAACCCTCTACGCGCTCAGGGAGACCAACGCGAAGAGACTTTTAGCATACCACTCGATAGGACAGATGGGCTACATATGGCTCGGTCTCGGAATAGGAATGGCCCTCATTCCGAAGGGCGGCTTCCTCGGGGCTGTCGGGGCTCTCGGAGCCTTTGCAGGGCTCTTCCACGCCCTCAACCACGCGATATTCAAGGCCTCGCTCTTCCTCTCGGCTGGCGCCGTCGAATACAGGACCGGAACCGTTGACCTGAACGAACTGGGCGGCCTCGGCAGGACGATGAAGGTAACGGCCTTGGCGGCGCTCTTCGCCTCGCTCGCCATAAGCGGCGTTCCACCCTTCAACGGCTTCATCAGCAAGTGGCTCATCTACGTTTCCGGCTACTACTCCCACAGCTATATCCTTGCCCTCGGCGCCGTCCTCGCGGCCTTCATCAGCGCCGCTACGCTCGCATCGTTCATCAAGTTCTACGGAACCCAGTTCGGTGGAGAGATGAAGCGCTATGAAAACGTCCAGGAGGTTCCGGCAGGAATGCTCGCCGGCCAGTGGATTTTAGCCGGTCTAACTCTCCTCATCGGCGTCTTTCCGGGGACTGTAACGGGAATCCTCAACGTCTTCAACGCCCCGATAACCGAGAACATCTACAAGATAGGCTTCCAGTCGGTGGTCTTCTCGCCGGTCCTCTTCGTGATAGTGCTCGGAGTCCTTGGCTTTGGGTTCTACCTCGCCTTCAAGCCGGAGTACAGGGAGGCCAGACCCTGGGACTGCGGTTCAACCGAAATAAACGAGGACGAGTACAGGATAAACGCGGAGGGCTACTACATCAAGTACGAGGAGAAGATAGGCTCGTTCTACCACCTCGGCGACTGGTTCTACCGCGTTGGAGCCGGAATAATCCGCTACATCGTGAGGGCATACCTCTGGATGGCGAGCTACTTCACAAGGATAGTCGACACCCCGTACACCAGGATAGAGAGCCTCGACGACCTCCGCGAGAGGGAAATCATGCATATAGACGAGGAACTCTTCAAGCCGCTCATCAGATTCCTCAACATAGCGAGGGACGTCATCCCGGGAATAAGGCTCGGAACATTCATCGTCATAGCCCTCATAGTCGTAGGGGCCATAGTGGGACTGCTGATAGTCATGTGAGGTGATGGAAATGGAGACGACTGCCAAGCTCGCCTTCAGCTTTATCGGTGTGCTCCTGACCTTCCTCCTGCCGCCCTACCTCGATGGAATAGCGAGAAGGGTTAAGGCAAGGCTCCAGTACAGGCGCGGGCCACCGCTCATGCAGACGTGGTACGACCTCAACAAGCTCTTCGCACTGCCATCGGTTAAGCCGACCAGGAGCGCTCTCTTCACCTGGGCACCGTTTTTAGCACTTGCCTCAGCCGTAATCGGTGCCCTCCTCCTGCCCTACGGAAACGTGGTGCCGATTGACATAGGCTTCAACCTCGTGGTGTTCTTCTACGTGATACTGATGGTCAGCGTCTTCCTCATGCTCGCTGGTTTAAGCGTCCAGAACGCCTTCAGCCACCTCGGTTCGGCGAGGGAGATGCAGCTAATCCTGACCGTCGAACCCCTCATAGCCGTCCTCTACGGCGTCTTAGCTTACAACGCGGGCTCCCTCAACATAGCGGACATCGTAGCGAACCTGCACCTGACCCCCTCGCTCGTCATGACCTACGTCCTCTTAGCCTACGCGCTCTACGTCGAGAGCGGCTTCGTGCCCTTCGACATAGCCGAGGCCGAGCAAGAAGTTATAGGCGGCCCGCTGGGCGAGTACAGCGGCAGGCTCCTCGGGGTCTTCTACTACGCAATACACATCAAGCGCTTCGCCCTGCTGTGGTTCTTCGTCAGCCTGCTCGTCCTCCCATGGGTCGGACCGATGAACACCGCCCTGAAAGCGGCCGAGGTGCTCGCGGTCCAGTTCCTCCTGACGGTCTCTATATATCCGGTCATAGCCTCGCTCGAAGCGACGAACGCAAGGCTCAGGGTTGACCACGTTGTTAAGATGAACACACGGGCGTTCTTTGCGGGAGTGATTATCCTCGCCATAGCGTTCATGGGGTGGTGAATATGGTAACTACGAGGGATTTGGAGGCTCACTTCGAATTTGAGTGCAGGGCCTGCGAAGATGGCCACTGCAGAAAGGCTGACGTGGAGACGATCCTCGCCGAGAGAAAGGGCTTGAAGGAGTTCTACGAGGCCTTCAAGGAGCACATCAAGGAGTGCAAGCGGATGAGCTACGGCCAGTACCAGTTCGTGATTGACCGGGAAGTCCTTCCGGAGGCAGTGCTCTGGTGGCACAACCACCCGGAGTTCAAGGAGACCCACCTCTCAACGGCAGTGGGAACCGACGAGAGGCCCCTCAACGGCCACTTCGTCTACATGCCCTTCCTCAACGTCCAGGTCGAACCCTTCAACATGGACGAGAACTACTGGGTCTTCCTTAAGGCCTACCTTCCGGCCGACGACCCGAGCTTCCCAAGCGTGGCTAAAGTCCTTCCCGCTGCCCTCTGGATAGAGAGGGAAGTCAAGGACCTGCTCGGCTTCAATCCAGTCGGACATCCCGACCCGAGGAGGCTCATACTGCCCGAGGACTGGCCGGAGGGAGTTTACCCGCTCAGGAAGGACATGGACTACAGGCACTCACCGATGGCCGAGACCAAGACAGAGTTCCGGGAGAAGCCCGAGGGAACGACACTCGTCCCGATGGGTCCGGTTCATATGGGTATCGAGGAGCCGGCCCACTTCAGACTCTTCGTCAAGGGAGAAGAAATCGTAGACGTTGACTACCGCGGCTTCTACTCCCACCGGGGAATAGAAAAGACCGGCGAGGGCAGGCTCACCTACAACCAGATACTCTTCCTTGCGGAGAGGATATGCGGTATCTGCGGCTACCAGCACTCCGTCAGCTACGCGATGGCCGTCGAGAGGCTCGCGGACGTGGAAATCCCTGACAGGGCGCGCTACATAAGGACGCTGATGCTCGAGCTGGAGAGGATTCACAACCACCTGCTCTGGGTTGGAATAGCAGCTCACCTCGTCGGCTACGACACCGGCTTCATGCACGCCTGGCGCATCAGAGAACCCGTTATGTGGCTCGTCGAGCGCTTAACCGGAAACAGGAAGCAGTACGGAATGAACATCGTCGGCGGTGTCAGGAGGGACATCCTCGACTACCGCAAGGAGGAGATCCTGAAGGTCGTCAAGGGGATACGCGAGGAGACCAAGAAGTTCCTTGACATCGCTTTGAACACCAACACCTTCATCAAGCGCGCCGAGGGAGTCGGAATCCTGCCCTACAAGGTGGCTAAAGCTTATTCCGTCCTCGGACCGACTGCCCGTGCGAGCGGAAGGAAGATCGACACGAGGCTCGACCAGGCGACTAAAACGGCGATGGCCTACAACGAGCTCGACTTCAAGATTCCGGTTTACAAGGAGGGCGACGTCCTCGCGAGGGTTCTCGTCAGGATGGACGAGCTCTTCGAGAGCCTCTGGATGGTCGAGCAGATAATCGACGGGATGCCCGGCGGAGATATAATGGTGCCCATCGGAGATTTACCCGAGTACGAGGAAGCGTTGGGCTTTACGGAGGCCCACCGCGGTGAGGTCGTCCACTACGTCATGACCGGCGAGAAGAACAAGGTCTACCGCTGGAAAGTCCGTGCTCCTACGTACAACAACCTGCCCGCCGTTCCGGAGATGCTCAAGGGCTACCACGTTGCCGATGCACCGCTCATCATAGCGAGCATCGACCCGTGCTACTCCTGTACCGAGAGGGTCCAGTTCGTGGACGTCCAGAGCGGCAAAGTGAAGGTACTCACCGAAGCAGAATTCAACGAGCTGTCGATCAAGTACAGGGGGGTGTTCTGATGGCCGAGAGCCTCTCCTACACCGAGAAGCTTAAGAAGTGGAACCGCTTCGAGGTCGAGAAGTTCGGCAAGAAAGCCCCGGTCACCACTCCCTATCCTTTTATTGAGGTCGAGAAGCCACCCGAGTACCGCGGAATTCCTCACATCAACCCCGAGAAGTGCATAGGCTGTGGCGCCTGCGTCAACGCCTGCCCGCCCGATGCGCTAATCCTCGAGTGGGACAAGGAGCACGGCGTTAAGAGGCTCACCTTCAACGCGGCCCGCTGCATTCGCTGTCACCGCTGTGTGGAGGTCTGCCCGACCGGCGCGATGGAGCCGACCACCCGCTTTGAGATAGCGACCGACAACAAGGAAGATTTAGTCGAGGTCGTCGAGCACAGGCTCGCCTATTGCGGGGAGTGCGGCGAGTACCTCGACTTCACCGAGAGGCAGATTGAGTACGTGAGAAACATCCTGCCGAAGGAAATCTTCGACCTCTACGCCCTTGAGGACAGAATCATCCTGACGCAGGATGCAAAGATGCGCAAGACGGTCGAGAAGCTCAGAGAGACCGAGGGGATACCCATTTCGGCCTTCATGCTCGTCAAAGAAGGGGGTGATGAGTGATGGGAAGGAAACTCAAGTCGGTCTGGGTCTACCACGTTGACGCCGGCTCGTGCAACGGCTGCGACATCGAGGTGCTCGACGTCCTGAGCCCCTACTACGACCTCGAGAGGCTCGGTATCAAGGTCGTTCCCAACCCGAGGCACGCCGATGCCCTCTTCATCACCGGCCCGCTCACGAGGCAGACGAGGATAGCGCTCAAAAAGGCCTACGAGGCGATGCCGCCGAAGCCGA
>Ga0256843_1002542_pt1 | contig 13214 bp, 15 predicted proteins | sample AlvinellametaG_FD_191572 | JGI IMG/M metagenome (GOLD analysis project Ga0256843, IMG submission 191572) | Pompeii worm associated microbial communities from hydrothermal vent at the East Pacific Rise, Pacific Ocean - Alvinella | ecosystem: Host-associated > Annelida > Integument > Unclassified ... | reverse complement strand
GGTGAGGTCGCTTCGCTCGGTGAGGGCTCGTGCCTTCGGCACATTGCGGTGAAGGGTGGCTTTGCCACGGTGACGGGGTGACGCGGACCGCCGCGAAGCGGCTCCTCACTGCGAGGCGCATCGCGCCGGCCCTCACTTCTCACCTCTCACTCAAAAACCTCCAGCGTTTCATACGCCGTATTCCGTATCGCCGGCGTCTCTCCGAGGTCGCGGATCAGGCGGACCATCTCTTCTTTCGCCATCCGGAATCCCGCGCCCGCGCTGCGCACGACGTTCTCTTCCATCATCGTCGATCCCAGATCGTTGGCGCCGAATTTGAGCGCCATCTGGCCGATGTACGGCCCCTGCGTCACCCAGGAGCTCTGGATGTTGGGGACGTTGTCGAGGAAAAGCCGTGAGACCGCCAGCAGCCGCAGGTAGCGGTTGGCGGAGTGTTTTTTCATGTCGGGGAACTCTTCGAGCAGCTGCGTGTTGTCCGGCTGGAACGACCACATGATGAAGGCGCGGAAACCGCCCGTCTCGTCCTGCAGGTCGCGCACCCGCTGCCAGTGCTCGACGATCTCCTCGTCCGTCTCCATCGTGCCGTACATCATCGTCGCCGTCGACTTGATCCCCAGTTTGTGCGCCTTGCGGTGGATGTCGATCCAGACGTCCGCGTCGATCTTGCGCGGGGCGATGATGTCGCGCACCCGGTCGTTGAGGATCTCCGCCCCCGCGCCGGGGATGGAGGCCAGCCCTTTGGCCTTGAGGCGTTCGAGCACCTCCTCGACGCTGATGCGCGACACCCTGGCGATGAAATCGATCTCGATCGCCGAAAAGCCGTGGATCGTGATCTGCGGATACTTCGTGTGGATATGCTCCACCAGGTCTTCGTACCATTCGATCTTCAGCTTCGGATGCACCCCGCCCTGAAAAAGGATCTGCGTGCCGCCGATCTCCAGCAGTTCGTCGATCTTGGCGTCGATCTCCTCATAGCTGAGGACATAGGCGTCCTCGTCCTTTTCGTGCCGGTAGAAGGCGCAGAACTTGCAGTCGACCCAGCAGATGTTCGTGTAGTTGATGTTGCGGTCGACGACGAAGGTCGTGATGCCTTTGGGGTGCAGCTCTTTTTTCCGTTCGCTCGCCAGTTTTCCCAGCGCTTTCAGGTCCGCGTGGCGGATCAGCTCCACCGCTTCCGCACTGCTCAGTCGTTTCATGTTTCTCCCGTTTTCTTCATGGTTTCATCCGGCCTCAGGCTGTACTGTTTTCACGCCTGCCGCGGTGCGGCTCACTTCCAGCGCCTTTCTTTCGGATCGCGCCGCAAAAAGACGACGTAAAGCAGGTAGAGCACGAACATCCCGCCGAAGAAACCGCCCACCACCTGCGCCCAGGCCCCGATGCGGACCGTCTTGTTCAGGATGTCGCGGTGCATGGCGTTGTCGACCTCGATGCCGGCGTACCGCGACATGTGCACCATCGCACTGACGGCGAGGTCGCCTTCGGGAATCGTCTTGTGGCACGACAGGCAGACACCCGAACGGTCGAGTTTCGCCCGCGTTTCGTTGTCCAGCGGCGCGGAAAGTTTCCAGTGGTTGCCCACCGTCTGCAGCTGGGTGCCGTTCTCGTCGACGAAGCGGTCCCAGTCGTTTTTGAGGTGCGCAATGCCCGGGATCTGCACCTTGTAGCGGTGCGGCAGGACTTTCCCGTCCGCCGTCATCAGGTCGATCACCGTGTCGCGGGTCTGGTCGGCACGCAGCCAGCCGTGGTCGACGCCGTAACCCGCCGCTTTCGGATCGGTGTGGCAGCTCTCGCAGCTGCGCGAACGTTTCGACACCGTATGCGGATGCACCGGCGCCATGACGATGGCGTTCTGCCCCTCTTCGCCCGCCCCTTCGACGTTGGGGATCTTCGGGATCAGGTTCTCGACGATCGTTTGGCCGTCCTTCCCGATCACCGTCAGGTTGACCTGACAGCCGGGGATCGTCGGCGAGATGCGCCCTTCCCCGTTGCGGCTCAGCGGCGGATTCTCCCAGCGCAGATACGAGCGGGTCTCCGTCACCTTCCCGTCGACGAGGTAGTGTTTGAGATCGCGCATCTCCCCCGTCGCGCCGTGCAGGTCGATGTCGTGCGACGCCGCGAGGTAGTCCGGGTTCTGTTTGCCGCCGGAGTAGTCGATCTTCACGTGACAGCCGTAACACTGCGGCGCCCAGGTGGCGTGGCAGGTGTAGCACTCCATCCGGTCGGTGTGCGCCGCGATGCGGTCCATCGCCGTCAGCGCTTCGGGGGAGAGCTTCTTCTCCTCCTTGAGCGCCTTGAGCGGGGTCAGGGTCAGGTCTTTGCCCGAGGCCAGATGCACGACGACCCGGTTGCCTTTTTTCTCCGTATGCACCAGCGGGTTGCCCCGCGCGCTCAGCAGATGCCCCTCCGGCGCCGGCTCGACGCTGCCCTTTTTGAGATACTCCGCCACCGTCGTCGCCACGCCGCGCGGCTTGCCGGTCTTGGGTTTCGTGTCGAACTCGTCGCTGTAGCCCAGCGGCAACTCCCACGGATACTTTTTCGTCGTCCCGTGGCAGTCCTGACATTCGATCTCCACCGCACCGAGGTTCGCCCCGGCGATAAAGGCGTCGCCGTGCAGGTCGTTGCTGGTGTGGCAGTCCTGGCAGAGCATCCCTTTCTGGTAGTGCACGTCTTCCTGCATGTGCATGTAGCGTTTCGTATGCAGCTTCGGCTGCGGCTGCCCTCCGTCGCCCCACGGCCCCTGATACTCGGTCTCCATCAGCCCCTGATAGCTCACCCCTATGCGCTTGCCGCGGTTGTGGCAGGTCGTGCAGGTCTCGACGGGAACACCGGAGTACTCGACGTCGTGTACCCGCACCTTCGCGTCACGGGTGGACTGGATGGCATGCACCAGCAGGTGGCCCGAAGCATTGCGGTCGATGGTCGGGTCGTTCCCTTCGTAATGGCCGTCGTTGGAGTACGGAATATGGCAGCTTGCGCAGCCGATCCCCCGGTAGTCGCCCCGGCGCGAGCGCCCCTTGCCGGCCGTGTGGCAGCGCAGGCACTCCTGACGCAGGTAGGTGTAGACCGACAGCGACACATTGTCCTCGACCTCTTCGGCCGTCGGCGCCGGCGGGATTTCGGTCTGCTTCTTCGGAAAGCCCTGCGGTTCGAGCTTCGCCAGTTTCGCCATGTAGGCACGGTAGGTCTCCGTCCCGAGCCGCTTGTGCGGGTCGTCCGGGTTTTTCACGTCGTAGGTGGCGTGCGGATGGTCGTAGCCGCTCAGCCCGCCGAACCCCCATTCGGCCCCGTGGATCTTGCCGCTTTCGGTGTTCATGAGGTTGTTCATCTGCGCGGAGACCTGCTCCTGGTGGCACATCCCGCAGGTATGCTCGTTGATCCAGGGGCTTCCCGGCGCGGGGTAGAACGCTTTGGGGCCTTCGTGGTCGAGAAAGTATCCGACCGTTCCGCTGTGCGCGCGCTCTTTGAGGACGGAGTTCGGGTTCCCGCCGTGGCAGACGATGCAGTCGTTCATCGGATAGCCCGCCTTCTGCGCCACCTTGTAGATCGCCTGCATCATCTTCGAATGCGGGTCGCGGATCTCCTCGATCCCGTTGTGGCATTTCAGACAGCTGTTGGCCGCATAGAGGCCGACAACACTCCAAAACACCAGAAGCAGCAGCGCTCTCACGAGGCCGTCCGCTTCTCTTTGGCGATCGCGTCGAGGACGCCGTTGATGAACTTCGGCGACTGCTCGGTCCCGAACGCCTTGGCCACTTCGATCGCCTCGTTGATGACGACGGCGGGATCGAGGTCGGTGTAGAGCGCTTCGTAGGCTCCCAGCCGCAGGGTCGCGCGCTCGATGGAACCGAGGCGGTCGAAATCCCACTCTTTCAGATGCCTGACGATCGCGTCGTCGATCTCCGGCAGATGGTCCATCACCCCGCGAAAAAGGTTCATCGCGAACTCTTTCTGCTTGTTGCGGATCTTTTTGTCTTCGAGGATCTCGTCGCTGTATTCGGCGATGCCCTTGTTGCCGAGGTCGTAGGCGTACAGCAGGCTGACGACCGCCATTCTGGCGTGGTGACGCGTCGCCATTACGCTTCGATCTCGCCGTAGAGGTTGAGCAGTTCGATGACGGTCATCATCGCTTCGAAGCCCTTGTTGCCCGCCTTGGTGCCGGCGCGCTCGATCGCCTGCTCGATCGTATCGGTCGTCAGCAGACCGAACGCGACCGGTTTGGCGTATTTGAGTGAAACAGTGGCGATGCCTTTCGTCGCTTCGGCGGAAACGTAGTCGAAATGCGGCGTGGCACCGCGGATGACGGCTCCCAGAGCGCAGACGGCGTCGTAGCGGCCCGTGGCCAGCAGGCGTTCCGTCGCCATCGGCAGTTCGAACGCGCCGGGAACCAGCACAAGGTCGAGGTCCTCCTCGCTGCCGCCGTTGCGGGTGTAGGCGTCCTTCGCCCCTTCGACCAGACGGTCGGTGATGAGATGGTTGAAACGGGCCGCGACGATGGCGACCTTTTTTCCGGGCCGGACCTGGAGATTTCCTTCGATTAATCGCATGTTTTTGTTCCTTTCGAGATTTGGTCGAGACACAGCAGGGTCTCGGTCAGGGATTCGAGTGCTTCGAGTCTGAGCATGTTGGGGCCGTCGCTGAGCGCGACGGAAGGGTCGAAATGGGTTTCGAAGAAAAACCCGTCGACCCCGACCGCCGCCGCCGCTTTGGCAAGGTACGGCACCATCGAGCTGTCGCCGCCGGTCTTTCCGCCGCCGGCACCGGGCATCTGCACCGAATGCGTCGCGTCGAAAACGACCGGGGCGAACCGGCGCATGATGACCGGCGAACGCATGTCGACGACCATGTTGCCGTACCCGAAGCTCGAACCGCGTTCGGTCAGCAGTACCCCGTGCTCGCGGGCGTTGTCGTAGGTCGCCTCGTCGCAGCCGCGGGTCTTGAGGACTTTCAGCACCGAATACTGCATGTCCGCGGGGTTCATGAACTGCCCTTTCTTGATGTTGACGATGCGGTCCGTTTTCGCCGCGGCGACGAGCAGGTCGGTCTGGCGGCAGAGAAAGGCGGGGATCTGTACGATGTCCGCCACTTCCGCCGTCGGCGCGACCTGATACGACTCGTGCACGTCGGTGACGATCCGGTACCCGAACGTCTCTTTCACCTTCTGCAGCAGGCGCAGGCCTTCTTCGAGCCCCGGACCGCGGTAGCTTTCGAGCGAGGTGCGGTTGGCCTTGTCGAAGCTCGCCTTGAAATAGAAATCGATCCGGTCGTCGTCACGGTAGCGCTCAAGGGCGTCGGCGATACGAAAGAGGTTCTCTTCGCTCTCGATGACGCAGGGGCCGGCCATCAGAATCATGCCGGGCACCTACTTCACCGCCGCGTTGAAGGAATCGACCGCTTCGTTCTTGAGCTCCGTCAACGTATGACCCGTTTCGTGAGAATAGACGATATAGGCGAGAATGACAAGCACCAGTACCATCGTCTTGGTGGCGTTGATCTGCCACTGCATGTAGGCGAGAATCAACAAAACGACGACGGTTCCGGGATAGATCCAGGATTGATCGATATGCATTTCAGTTTCCTTTTTTCCGGGCGACGGCGATCCCGCTGAAAATAATCAAGATTATACCAAATGTTGTCGCCAAATCCGGCAGGGCGTCTCCGATCAGCAGTCCCAGCAGAATCGAAAAGACGATGTTGGCATATCCGACCGCCCCGACAATCCCCGCTTTCGTCTCCCCGTAGGCACGGGTCATATACACCTGCGCCAGCGTCGCGAACAGCCCCATCGCCGCGACATAACCCCAGACGACGCCCGAAGGCATGACGAAACTCCCCGCCATGAAATCGAACGCCGGCGGCAGATCGACCGCCGGCGTCAGCAGCATCAGCACGAGCGGCCCCAGTGTCCCGACGAGCATGAACGAAAGAACGATCGCCCGGGTATCGTAATACTGCTTCAGTTCACGCACGGAAGTGTACGCCAGCGCCGCCCCGACACCGCTGAAAATCCCCAGCCAGTCCGTTTTCGACAGCAGCATTCCCGTCGGTTTCGTGATGAGCACGATTCCGGCAAAACCGACGAAAACCGCCGCCCAGGCCGACAGCGGCAGCTTTTCCTTCAGAAACAGCCACGCGAACAGCGCCGTGAAGATCGGCGAGGTTTTCGAAAACGTCATCGCGTCGCCGAGCGGAATATGCGCGATATTGTAGAAAAACGCCAGCAGGGCGACAAACCCCATGAATCCGCGGAAAAACAGCAGCAAAGGCCGTCCTCCGGGATGTTTCATCGGCGATTTCAGCAGAGTGTATCCGACAAGAAACACACCGAAAACGTTCCGGAAAAAAACCACCTCGATCGAATCCATATGCGCGCTCGCCAGCTTGGCGAACACGCCCATGAACGCGAACATCAAAGAGGCGAACAGCATGTAAAGCACCCCTTTGTCGAGGTGTGAAAGCCGCTGCTTCATCCCCTGCCCGCGGCCCGGATCATTTCATAGGCGGCGTTGATCTCCTGCATCTTTTTCGTCGCGTCGGCGATGTAGGCCTCGTCCGCGCCTCTGGCCGCCATCAGGTCGGGGTGGTACTTCTTCACCAGCGCCCGGTATTTTTTCTTGACGCTTTCCATCGGTTCGCCCGGTTCCGCCCCCAGCAGCGCATACGCCTCGTCGAGGCTGCGTTTCGTCGGCCCGGCTTTGTGCAAAGAAGCGAACCGTTCGAAAATCTGTTCCGCCTGCGCGGGATCGATCTGCAAAAACGCCGCGATCTTCGTCAGCAGACTCTCTTCGGCATGAGTGAGCACCCCGTCGATATAGGCGAGGTTGACCAGGAACATGAACATCCCCAGCCGCTGCTGCGGCTGATGCACGGTCGCATGCTGCAGGCGCAGGGCGATCGCGTCGACGTTGAAGCGCTGCTCCTTTTCCCGGTTGAAAATCGCCTTCAGCTCTTCACGGACAGCGTGAGGGTCGGGAAATGCGCCGGCGATATCGGTAAACGTGTTGCCGATCAGTTCCGCTTCGAGGCTGTCGACCCGGCCGTCGGCCTTGGCGACTTTCGCCATCAGGGCGACGAACAGCCCCAGTTCGGAGTCGCGTATGCGTTCCGGCGAAACCCGGGCGGAAGCACCGCCGGCCGTTCCCGCCCGGCGGTGATAACGGCCGTAACTTTTGAAAATCCAGTAGAAAAAAAGACCCAGCAGAAGATAAAACAGCAGTGATCCCATCCGTTATCCTTTTTCGATAGTGTCGTCGATTTCGATACCGACGATCCAGGCCGACGGTATCAGAAGCACCTCTTTTCCCGACTGTACCAGAAAGAAGCGCCGCGATCCTTCCGTCATGATCCCGTCCAGCCGGCCGCTGCGGCGCGCGGCATCCTCCGAGAGGCGTTGCAGCACGACGCCCACCCCGAACCGCTGGCGGTACGAATCGTCCGCTTCGTCGTAACGGGCGAATTCGATCCGGTCTCCGGGACGGATCAGCCGTTCCCGAAACGCGGATGCCCGGCGCGACAGCGGTACGAACAGCAACCCGGCGGCGAGCAGTGCGCCCAGACCGGTCTCAACGGAAAGCGAAAACGCCACCGCCGCCGCCGGCAGCGACAGCACAAACCATCCGACGGCAAGTGTCGCCGCCGGTTTTTCGAAGGCGATCACCCGAAATGCGAACAGGAACGAACGCAGGGTCTGCCACGACGCCAAAAGTTTTTCCATTCCGTCCCCGACCTTTCTCAGAAATGGTGCAATTATACTGAAAAGGCGGTTATTAGCAATGAGTCGCTATCATCTCGCAAACCGCCGAAAGGAAGTGACATGCCCCTGTTGAAACGGTTGGTACCGATTCTGTTCTCCCTGCTCTTTCTGAGCGCCTGTACCGGTTCGGACACCCCCGAAGTCCCCAAATGGGTCAGCAGCCCTCCCGAAGCGACCGATACGGAAATCTACGGCGTTTCCGTCGCCAAAAGCCGCCCGGAAGCCCTCGTCTCCGCCGCCGACGGCATCGCCAGTTCTCTTTACACGACGGCGGAAACCCTCCTGCCGCATTACCGTCTCGACACGCGGCAGACCGCCCGGACGAAAAAAGCGCTCAAACGCACGCTCGCATCCCTCGACTATTCACGGCTCACCGTCGTCGAGGAGCGCCCGATGAAAAAAGACATCGCGCTGCTCGTCAGTGTCCGGCGCGCCGATCTTCTCGACCAGGTCGAAAAGCGTCTCGACCTCCTCGACGACCGGCTTGAAAACGAAATCACCGCCGCACAGACGCAGCCGCCTTTCGTGCGCCTCGCGGTTCTGGGCAAAGCCCATGAGGCACACCCCGCCCTGCTCGCCGACATCGTCCTGCTTCAGACCCTCGATCCGCTGGCAAACCTCAAACCCTGGCTCGAACGCATCCGCGAGCGTGAAGACGCCTACAGCCGGATCAAGTTCAACGCCGCCGTCAACGTCATCAGCGACGCCGGGGCCATCCGCTACGTCGGAACGTTCAAAAAAGCTTTCGTCGCCGAAGGCATCCGTGCCGACGGGGGTCTGTCCAGCCACGATGTCGCCGCTTCCGTTCTCCTGCTGGCCGACAGCCAGCGGGAGCATCTCGCGGACGGCTACCATCTGACCGTCCGTCTCCGTGTCAAGACGAAAGTCGCGGGAAAAACATTCAAAATAACCGAGCATTTTTTCAAGGCCGTCTCGAAACGCGGATACGGCCCGGCACAGGAAACGACCGTCAGACAACTGCGCGACAAAATCCGGGAAGCGGGGCTTTTCCACTTCCTCGGGTTCTGAAAAGCGCCCTATTTCTCTCCGCGTTTCTTCGCTTTGAACAGCAGCGGCGTCCCTTCGAAATCGAAGGCCTTGCGCAGCTGATTCGCCAGATAGCGGCGATAGGTGAAATGCAGCCCTTTGGGCTTGTTCATGATCAGCGCGATCTGCGGCGGCCGCGTCGCGTACTGCGTCGCGTAGTAGATGCGGATCATCTGCCCGTTCATCGAGGGAATGGGGTGTTTTCGCATCGCGAACTCCAGCGCCTCGTTGAGCCGTGACGTCGGGATCCGCTGCGAATAGTTGTCGTTGATCTTCACGATCATCTCGTAGATCCGGTGGATGCGCTGTTTCGTCAGGGCCGAAACGGTCACGATCGGCGCGTAATGCAGAAACCTGAAGCGGTCCCGCACGCTCTGGATAATCTCCTGATAACGCTCCCCGTCCACCTTGTCCCATTTGTTGAGCACGATCAGGCAGGCCAGGCGGTTCTGGTCGACCAGCCCCGCGATCTTTTCGTCCAGATCCAGAAACGGTTCCGACGCGTCGAGCACCAGCAGGGCGAGATTGGCACGGTCGAGCTGCTCCTTCGTCCGGTACAGCGCGTACTTCTCGATCCCCTCGATCTTCCCGCGGCGACGGATCCCCGCCGTATCGACGAAGGTGATCGTTTTGTCGTCGCGGACGATCGTCTCGTCGATGGGGTCGATGGTCGTTCCCGCGACGGAGCTGACGACGGAGCGTTCTTCGCCCAGCAGGGCGTTGAGCAGCGAGCTCTTTCCGACGTTCACCCGCCCGATAATGGCGATATGGATGTGGTTCGGGTCCTCGTCCACCGGGCGGATCTCGTCGTTCTCGTCGTAGATCGACGCCTCTTCCTCCTCATCGTCGTAAGCGTCGAGAAAGGCGTCGAAGCCGTCGAGTTCGTCCGGTTCGGCGGCCGCCGCCATCTCCTGCTCCGTCGGCACGTAGGGCAGCTGCTGCGCGATCCATTCGAGCAGCGGATTGATGGAACGGTTGTGGGCGACGGAGATGCCGAAAATCGTCTGGGTGCCGAATTCGTAGTATTCCCAGACCTTCTCTTTCATCTTGTCGTTGTCGATCTTGTTGACGACCAGCGCCATGCTCTTGCCCATCGCTTCGAGTTCGTGAAACAGTTTCTTGTCCTCGTCTTCGGGCAGGCTCTTGCCGTCGACCATGAAAAGGATGATGTCCGCCTCTTTTGCCGCCTGAAGCGATTTTTCGCGGATTTTGTCGAACAGTTCGTTCCCTTCGTCCAGTCCCCCGGTATCGAGAACCTCGACCTCCCGGTCATCGATGACGGCGATCCGCTTTTTGACGTCGCGCGTCGTCCCCGCCTGTTCCGAAGTGATGGCGTCGCGCTGCTTGAGCAGGCGGTTGAAGAAAGAGCTTTTGCCGACGTTGGGTCGGCCGATAATGGCCAGTTTTTTCATAGAATATCCATTGGTTTTGTGTGTTGCACAGATCGAGACAATGCCGTTTTATTGAAAGGAATTATAGCGTAGATCGGCGCGCGGAGCCGTCCGCCCGCCGGGAAGGGTTTAAAACGGCTTGACGACCACCATGATGACGATGACGATCATCAGAATCGTCGGCACCTCGTTCCAGGCGCGGAAAAACTTCCCGCTGCGCGTACAGGTGCCTTCCTGAAGCTTCTTCCTGAAATGTCCCAGGGAGAAGTGATAGGCGATCAGCAGCGCCGCCGCCGTCAGCTTCACGTGCAGCCAGCCGCCGCTTTGAAACAGTCCGGGGTTCAGCGCGATCATCGCACTGCCGCTGACGACCGTCGCCCACATCGCCGGAACGCCGATGAAGTGGTAGAGTTTGTTTTCCTGAATCTTCACGACCTCGGTAAAGCCCTCGTTGTCGCTGTGCTCCGCATGATAGACGTAAAGACGGGGCTGATAGAACAGCATCGCCATCCAGCTCATGAAACTCATGACGTGAAACGCCAGAATCCAGTTGTAGTATTCCATATGACTTCTCCCTAGAAATTCTGTTCGAAATAGAACAGGTTGTAGTTGGAACCGCCCCGGTGAACCTCGTTGATCAGGCCGTAGATCCCCGAACGGTGTTTGAGCGCGTATCCGAAATAGACATCCCGGAGCGGATCGGCCCCGAACATTTCCCCCACGTTGAAATCGAAAGAGATGTCCAGGTAGTTCAGGATCCGGGAGTTGTTGTCCCCTTCCGCCTCGGCTTCGAGGCGCTCGACCGTCGGAATGCCGAAAGCGTACGAAACACCCTCGCCCACCCCGATGCGAAGCGTCTTTTCCCAGGGCCGGAAATTCCAGTAGGCCTTGACGTAGAGCGTCGTTTCCGGAAAATCCGCCTGCCGGCCGTTCTCGAAAAAGAAATTCAGCCCGCCCTTGAGATAGAAATCCAGCGGAAGCCCCCACGCATCGTGACTGAAGCGCCAGCCCGCTTCGAGGCCGCCGGCCGAGGTGCCGGCGGGATGGGGCGCCGGCTGGCCGGACAGGATCTCCCCCAGATCGTTCTCGTCGGCAAAACCGTATCCCGCACGCATCGACCATGTTTTATCGGCATGAAGCGAAGAGAAAAGAAGAAGAAAAAAGAAGAGGGAAAACCGTTTCAACTGCACCGCCTTGTTATTGCGGCGCAATTATAGCTCAAGTTAGATGAACTGCCCGACCCACTGCCGGAGCTGATCCGCACTGAGTGCGCCGGAGACGCGGTCCACCTCCCGACCGCCCTTGAAAACGACGATCGTCGGAATGGAACGGATGCCGAACCGCGCGCCGAGCTGCTGCTGTTCTTCCGTATTGACCTTGGCGAAGCGGGCCTTGAGCGGGAAGGCGGCCGCCGCCTGTTCGAACGCCGGCGCCATCATCCGGCACGGCCCGCACCACGGTGCCCAGAAGTCGACGACGACGGGGATGTCGTTGTTGGCGACGTGGTTTTCGAACGACGCCGCGTCGAGTTCGATCGGCTTCGTCTCCAGCAGCGACCGTTTGCAGTGGCCGCAGTTGGCTTTTTTGTAATGGTCTTTGACCGGAACCGCATTGACCTGGCCGCAATGCGGACAGACGACTCTGCGCTTCTGCATCGTCACACCTCCTCGACCACCTCGAGATCCTTCAGACCCGGACCCCGGTGGGATTTCACCTTGTCATGCAGCCGGCGCAGCGCCTTGTTGACCCGGTCGACGGCGATGTCGATCGCGGCGTCGAGGTCTTTGTCCTCCTGCGTCACCACGACCGGCGCATGATGCGCGATGTGAAGGTCGAATTCGACTTTCACCCCGTTTTTTTCCCTGCTGAGCATGACATTGATCGTCGTGATGTCCAGGCCATATTTCATAAAATGTTCTTTGGCCGCCTGGATATGGTCACGAACGCGGTCCGTCAAAGTGATATCTTTCGTTCTGATTGGCGTATTCATACTCTTATCCTTTAGTGTTGGGTTATCAAAAAGTATACCAGAAAGAATTTTAACCGAAATGGAACCTGGCAGGCATTTTTGCGGCGCAAACCCGTTTGGATATAATTCCGCCATCAATATCAGGAGCACACGCCATGAGACTACTGACCGGCATCCAGCCTTCGGGCGATCTGCACATCGGCAACTACTTCGGTTCCATCCGCGCGATGGTCGAAGCACAGAAGGAGCACGAGGTCTTCGCTTTCATCGCCAACTACCACGCCATGACGACGGTGCACGACGGCAAACGCCTCGCCGAGCTGACGATGCAGGCGGCGACGGACTTTCTCGCCCTGGGCATCGACCCGGAAAAATCGACTTTCTGGGTCCAGAGCGACGTCGAAGAGGTGCTCGAACTCTACTGGGCGCTTTCGCCGTTCACCTCGATGGGCCTGCTCGAACGCGCGCACAGCTACAAGGACAAGGTCGCCAAAGGCATCTCCGCCAACCACGGCCTCTTCTCCTACCCGGTCCTGATGGCGGCGGACATCCTGCTGTTCAAATCCGAACTCGTTCCCGTGGGCAAAGACCAGATCCAGCACGTCGAAATCGCCCGCGACATCGCGATCCGGTTCAACAACGCCCACGGAGAGATCCTGCACCTGCCGGAATTCCGGGTCGACGAAGAGGTCGCCACCGTTCCCGGCACCGACGGACAGAAAATGAGCAAGAGCTACGGCAACACGATCAATATTTTCGGCGAAGAGAAAAAACAGCTCAAAACCATCAAGAAGATCGTCACGGAACCGGTCCCGCTCGAAGAGCCAAAAGAGTATGAAAACTGCAACGTCTACAACATCGCCAAGCTCTTCCTGAACGAGGACGAATGCCTCGCGCTGCAGGAACGCTACAGACGCGGCGGCGAAGGCCACGGGCACTTCAAGCTCTACCTGCACGACGTCATCTGGGACTATTTCGCCCCCTACCGGGAAAAACGCGCCTATTACGAAGCGCATCAGGACGAGGTGCGTGACATTCTGAAAATGGGTGCGGAAAA
>Ga0256843_1002541_pt1 | contig 13215 bp, 15 predicted proteins | sample AlvinellametaG_FD_191572 | JGI IMG/M metagenome (GOLD analysis project Ga0256843, IMG submission 191572) | Pompeii worm associated microbial communities from hydrothermal vent at the East Pacific Rise, Pacific Ocean - Alvinella | ecosystem: Host-associated > Annelida > Integument > Unclassified ... | reverse complement strand
AAGATCAAAGTATCTTGAGTGGACATCTTTACTGTATAAAGAATTTTCAAAACTACAAGATAAGTTACTAAGAGATGAAGATTTTGGAAAGTACAAGATTTTAGGTGCTTATGCAGGAACAAATGAAGCAGAATTTTTTGCTGTGTTAAGTGAAAGATTTTTTGAATCTCCTAAGTTATTGAAAAAAGATTTTCCTCAATTATATGAGAAAATGTATGATTTTTATAAGATAGATACTTTAAGTTTAAGTGAGAAAAAGGATAGTGATGAAAAAAGTTTTTGATGAAGTTGGAAGTTTAGATAAAAAGTGTTATGACAGTTTTGAACTTACAGAGGATATTTTGATGGAACATGCTGCTTTGGGACTCTATAAAGAAATACCTAAAAATGCTTCTTCTATCATGATAGTAGCAGGTGTTGGAAATAACGGTGGTGATGGTATCGCTTTAGCAAGACTTTTACAGGGTGAAAAAGATGTATATCTTTATCTTCCTATGGGTGTAAAGTCTTCTATGGCAAAATTACAACTACAAAGAGCAAAAAAAGTCGGTGTAAAGATAGTTGAGGATATAAAAGAAGCGGATGTTATCGTAGATGCTATCTTTGGAAGTGGTTTGAAAAGAGATCTAAGTTATGAGATAAAATCCATACTACTAAAACTAAATGATATGAAATCATACAAAATAGCTTGTGATATTCCAACTGGTATAGATGAAAATGGTTGTGTTAGAGAGATAGCTTTTGAAGCTGATGTTACAGTTACTATGGGGGCTTTAAAAAAGAGTCTTTTTTTAGATGAGGCAAAAGACTTTATTGGTAAGATAAAAGTTGTAGATCTTGGAGTCTCAAGAGAGCTTTATGAAGATGAGAGTGATACCTTTCTTCTTGAAAAAAAAGATATAAATCTTCCTCAAAGAGAGAAAAAAAATACAAACAAAGGAAACTTTGGTCATCTGGGAGTAGTGGCTGGTAGAAAGCTTGGAGCAGCAGTTTTATGTGCAGAAGCGGCGTTTTCTTTTGGTAGTGGGTTGGTAACAGTTATAGAAAATGAAGATTATGAGATTCCTCATCATATCATGAGTAGTTGTCAGATACCTAAAAAAACTACAGCTATAGCCATAGGTATGGGACTTGGAAATATCTATGATGATGAGTATCTAAAAAAGTTTATCTATCATGATATACCACTTTTGATAGATGCTGATCTTTTTTACAATCCTATGATAAAAGATATCTTAGAAACTAAAAAAGATATAGTTTTAACTCCTCATCCAAAAGAGTTCTCTTCACTTTTAAAACTTTGTGAGATAGCAGAGGTAAGTGTTGAAGAGATCCAAAAAAGAAGATTTTATTATGTATCTGAGTTTTGTAAAAAGTATCCTGATATAGTTTTAGTTTTAAAGGGAGCAAATGTTTTGATCTCACAAGGAAAAAAAGTATTTATAAATCCATTGGGTACAAATGTACTTAGTAAAGGTGGTAGTGGAGATGTTTTAGCTGGTTTGATATCATCACTTTTAGCACAAGGGTACTCAACACTTGATGCAAGTATAAATGCTTCTTTAGCTCATACACTAAGTGCAAAAAAATTCAAAAAAAATTCTTATGCTTTAACACCTGAGGATTTGATAAAGGGAGTCAAATGTCTTTAAAAAAAGTAGCCATCTTGATAAGTGGTGAAGGAACAAATGCTGAAAATATTATAAAAAAGCTGCATACTAAGAAGCTAGAGGTTGTAAAGGTTATTTCTAACAAAGCTGATGCAAACGGTATAAAAAGAGCAACAAAACTTGGTATAGATACAGTTGTGATAGAGAGTAAAAAGTTTTCTACTAGAGAAGATTTTGATAAAGAGTTGGTAAAACAGTTACAAAAAGAAACACTTGATTTGGTGATTTTAGCTGGTTTTATGAGGATTTTAACTCCTGTTTTTACTGATAATATAAAAGCTTTAAATATTCATCCATCACTTTTACCTCTTTTTAAAGGTTCAAAAGCGATCGAAAGGAGTTTTGAAAGTGATATGAAAGTAGCTGGAGTTAGTGTTCATGAGGTTACAAGTGAACTAGATGGAGGAGAGATCATAGCTCAAGAGTGTTTTAACAAAGAGGATTTGAGCTTTTGTGAGTTTGAAAAAAGGATACATGAGATAGAATACGAACTATATCCAAAAGCGATATGTAAGTATTTAAATATATAAGGGGAATTATATGAGTGATATACTAAAAATAGGAAAGTATGAGTTTAAAAGCAGACTTATAGTTGGAAGTGGAAAATATCCTGATTTTCAAACTACTAAAGATGCAACACTTGCTAGTGAATCAAACATGATAACAGTTGCTGTAAGAAGAGTTAATATTACAAATCCAAATGAAGAAAATCTTATGGATTATTTTAAAGATACAGATGTTCAAATCCTACCAAATAGTGCAGGGTGTACAACAGCTGAAGAAGCTATCACACTTTTTAGAATGGTAAGAGAAGCGACAGGTATAGATATCATCAAGATGGAAGTTATAGGAGATACAGCAAAAACTTTATATCCAGATGTTATAGCGACTTTAGAAGCAACTGAAGTTTTGGCAAAAGAGGGATTTACTGTTATGGCTTATACAAACGATGATCCTATCATGGCAAAGAGACTTGAAAGTGCCGGAGCTGCGGCAGTTATGCCATTAGCTGCACCTATTGGAAGTGGACTTGGTATCCAAAACAGATACAATGTTCTTTTTGTAAAAGAAGCTGTTAAAGTTCCTGTTATAGTTGATGCAGGGATTGGATGTGCAAGTGATGCAAGTATAGCTATGGAGATTGGTGCAGATGGTGTTTTGACAAATACAGCCATAGCACAGGCTAAAAATCCTGTTTTGATGGCAGAAGCTATGAAGCTAGCAGTAAAAGCTGGAAGGATGAGTTATCTTGCTGGAAGAATAGCTAAAAAACCTTTTGCTACAGCTAGTAGTCCAAGCGAAGGTTTGATAGAATTTGGCAAGTAAAAGAAATTTGAAAATTTTTTCAAAAAACTCTTGACTTTTAAAAAGTTTTAGGGTATTATCACAACCTCTAAAGGCGATGAGCTTTTTTGAGGTTGCTTCGGAGTGTAGCGCAGCCTGGTTAGCGCACCTGGTTTGGGACCAGGGGGTCGAAGGTTCGAATCCTTTCACTCCGACCATTTATAAGTTAAAATATAGACCTTATGGTGGGCGTAGCTCAGTTGGTTAGAGCACCAGTTTGTGGCACTGGGGGTCGCGGGTTCGACTCCCGTCGCCCACCCCATAAAACCGGAGCCGATGCGCTCGTAGCTCAATTGGATAGAGCAACAGACTTCGGATCTGTAGGTTATAGGTTCGACTCCTATCGAGCGTGCCAACTTATTATTGTTTATGCGGATGTGGTGAAATTGGTATACACGCCAGACTTAGGATCTGGTGCCTCACGGCGTGGAGGTTCGAGTCCTCTCATCCGCACCATCTTTTACCCTGTGCGCTCGTAGCTCAGCTGGATAGAGCAACGGCCTTCTAAGCCGTAGGTCTCAGGTTCGAATCCTGACGGGCGTACCACTTTTGTCTAAAATAGAAAATCAAATTATTTATTATTTTAAAAAAGTCATTTTTTATCAAATAGATAATAGATAAACTCTATTATCTATAGTGGTGTATTATTTTAATATCCTAGGCAAAGTTATACCTGTTTGTTTTTGGTATTTTCCTTTTTTGTCAGCATAGCTTACTTCACAAGGTTCATCTCCTTCTAAAAATAGAACTTGAGCTATACCTTCATTTGCATATATTTTTGCAGGAAGGGGAGTGGTGTTTGAGATCTCTATAGTTATGTGTCCTTCAAAACCTGGTTCAAATGGAGTTACATTTACTATTATCCCACATCTAGCATAAGTGCTTTTCCCAAGACATATCGCAAGAACATTTTTTGGCATCCTGAAGTATTCAACTGTTCTAGCAAGTGCAAAAGAGTTTGGTGGAACTATAGCTATATCAGTTTCTATATCTACAACATTTGCTTCATCAAAATTTTTTGGATCAACTACAGTAGAGTTTACATTTGTAAATATTTTAAACTCTCTACCAACTCTTATATCATAACCATAACTACTAACTCCGTAACTTACTACACCATGTCCTACTTGTTCTTCACAAAATGGTTCTATCATTTTGTGTTTCAGAGACATTTCTCTTATCCAACTATCAGCTTTTAAGCCCATATAAATCCTCTTTATTTTCTTATTATCATATCGATATTATCATATCTATAATAAAAAATTAGATATAATCAATCCATTTAGAAAAATAGGAGTATTTATGAAGCAAGATGAAATAAAAGAGTTGATAAAGATATTTGATGAAAGTGATATAACAAAGTTAAAGATTGAAAATAAAGACTTTATGATAGCACTTTCAAAAGAAGCAACTGTAGCTCAAGTTGTAACACAAACTCCAGTAGCACCTACATCTACTACGCAAGTAACCCCATCAGTAAGTGAAACTACTACACCTTCTGTTGAAAGTAAACCGGCAGGACTAACTATAAACTCACCTATGGTAGGAACTTTTTATAAAGCGCCAAGTCCAGGAGCTCCAGCTTTTGTAAAAGTAGGAGATAGTGTAAATGCAGGTCAAACTGTAGGTATCATAGAAGCTATGAAGATTATGAATGAGATAGAAGCTGAGTTTGATTGTAAAATAGTAGAAATCTTAGTAGAAGATGGGCAGCCAGTAGAGTTTGATACACCACTTTTTGTTGTGGAGAAAAGATAATGTCTATCAAAAGAATTCTTATAGCTAACAGAGGAGAGATAGCACTAATAGCTATAAGAACCATCAAAGAGATGGGGAAAGAGGCTGTTGCTGTTTATTCACAAGCCGATAAGGATGCTTTGTATCTAAAATATGCAGATGTAAGTATCTGTATAGGAAAAGATAGAAGTGATACTAGTTACTTAAATATACCAGCTATCATAAGCGCTGCTGAAATGACAGGGTGTGATGCTATTTTTCCTGGATATGGGTTTTTAAGTGAAAATCAAGACTTTGTAGAGATTTGTAAACATCATAATATAAAATTTATAGGACCTTCAGTTGAAGTGATGCAACTTATGAGTGATAAATCAAAAGCAAAAGATGTTATGAAAAAAGCTGGAGTACCAGTTGTACCTGGAAGTGAAGGACTTTTAAACAGCCCTGAAGAAGCTAGAAAACTGGCAAATGAGATGGGATATCCAGTTATAGTAAAAGCATCTGCTGGTGGTGGTGGAAGAGGTATGAGAAAGATAGATAGTGAAGATGAAGTGGAAAATGCTTTTCTTTCAGCATCTAGTGAAGCTTTGAGTGCTTTTGGTGACGGAAGTATGTATATGGAAAAGTTTATAGAAAATCCTCGCCATGTAGAAGTACAGGTTTTAGCTGATCAGCATGGCAATGTAGTTCACCTAGGGGAGAGAGATTGTTCACTTCAAAGAAGACATCAAAAACTTATAGAAGAGTCCCCAGCTCAAGTTTTAACTCCACAAAAAAGAGATGCTATCCATCAAGCAGCTGTAAATGCAACAAAATATATAGGCTATGAAAATGCAGGAACTTTTGAGTTCTTGGTAGATAAGCATGGTGATTTTTATTTTATGGAGATGAATACTCGTTTACAGGTTGAACATCCAGTTTCAGAGATGGTAAGTGGTGTTGATATCATAGAGTGGATGATAAGAGTTGCTGAAGGTGAAAAGCTTTTTTCTCAAGACTCTATAGAGTTTAAAGGACATGCTATAGAGTGTAGGATAACTGCAGAAGATCCTGTAAAGTTTATACCAAGTCCAGGAAAGATAACAAAGTGGACAGTACCAGGTGGTAGAAATGTCAGAGTGGATTCTCATGCATACTGTGGATATGTTGTACCTCAGTACTATGACTCTATGATAGGAAAACTTATCGTCTGGGGAGAAGATAGAGATAGAGCTATATCAAAGATGAAAGAAGCTTTAAGAGAGTTTGAAGTTGAAGGTATAAAAACTGTTATAGACTTTCACTCTAAAATGATGGACAATCCAGACTTTGTAGAAAATAACTTTGATACAAACTATTTAGGATAAAAAATGGCAAAAGAACATAGTTTAGATATAACAGCAGAGTTTGATAAGCAAGAGATGAAAAATGCTATAGACCAAGCAAAAAGAGAAGTGGCAAACCGATATGATTTTAAAGGTTTGACTGCTGAGATAGAGTATAACGAAAAAGCTAAAACCATAACTTTGGTCTCATCAAGTGATAACAAAGTAGAAGCTATGATGGATATAGTGATCTCAAAAGTTATCAAAAGAGGTATATCGTCAAAAGCTGTAAATGAACACTCAAGAGAGAGTGTTAGTGGAGGAAATATTAAACTTGTTCTTGCTATCAGAGATGTTATAACAACAGAAGATGCAAAAAAGATAGTTAAAGAGATAAAAAATAAAAAGCTTAAAGTAAATGCTCAAATACAAGGTGAAGAGATAAGAGTTAAATCAAAGTCTATAGATGAACTTCAAGCTACTATGAGGGTAGTTAAAGAGATGGACTTGGATCTTCCTATATCTTTTACAAATCTAAAGTAAAAGGATATTTATGAGATTTTTACTTTTTCTTTTGTTAGCTTTAAGTTTACAAGCAGGTGAAATAAGAGTAGCATTAGCAGCAAATGTTAGCTATGCGATTGATGAGCTTTTAAAAGAGTTTCATAAAACTAACAAAGATATAACTGTAAAGATAAATATCGGTGGAAGTGGAAGTCTTACATCTCAGATTAGAAATTTTGCTCCATATGATGTATTTATGTCAGCAAATATGATCTATCCTGAAGCACTTTATAAAGAGAAAAAAGCTTTAACCAAACCTGTTATTTATGCTAAAGGTTCTTTAGCACTTCTTAGTGTGAAAAAAAGAGATTTTAAAGATGGTATATATATCCTTAAAGATAAAACTATAAAAAAAATAGCAATGGCAAATCCAAAAACAGCACCATATGGAGTAGCGGCTAAAGAAGCTTTAGAAAATGCAAAACTTTACAATCAAATCAAAAATAAACTAGTATATGGTCAATCAATAGCACAAACAGTAGCATATGCAATAAAAGCTACAGATATAGGATTGATAGCAAAATCAGCACTTTATAATCCCAAGTTAAAGCATTTTAAAAAAGATGAAAATTGGATAGAAGTTGATAGTAAACTTTATACTCCTATATCTCAAGGAATAGTTTTGTTATCAAAAAATAGTGATGCAAAAGCTTTTTATGATTTTATACTTTCTGATAGGGCAAAAGAGATATTTAAAAGATATGGATATATAGTTGAGTGAGATTGATTTTACTCCTTTTTTGCTATCTTTCAAACTATCGGCAGTAACAACTCTTATACTTTTTATCATAGCTTTGCCATTTAGCTGGTGGCTATCTCAAACTACTACTAAAATAAAACCTTTTTTAGAAGCAGTAACAGCACTTCCGATAGTTTTGCCTCCTTCTGTTTTGGGTTTTTATATACTTTGGGCTTTATCTCCAAACTCATCTTTAGGAGCTTTTTTTGAAAATACTTTTGGTATAAAACTTGTTTTTAACTTTACTGGATTGGTTATAGCTAGTTGTTTTTATTCTCTTCCTTTTATGATACAGCCACTTCAAAGTGGTTTTGAATCATTAAATAAAAATATGATAGAAGCAAGTTATATAGCTGGAAAAGGAAAAGTAAAAACTTTGTTAAAGGTAGCTTTACCAAACATAAAACCAGCACTTTTGACAGCAGTTATCATGACATTTGCTCATACGATTGGTGAGTTTGGTGTGGTGTTGATGGTTGGTGGAAGTATAGAAGGTGAAACGAAAGTTGCATCTGTTGCTATTTATGAGATGGTTGAAACTATGGATTATAAAACAGCTCATATTTATAGTGCTATCATGATAGTTATAAGTTTTATAGTACTAGTTAGTGTTTATATCTTTAACCGACAGCAGAACAAAAAATATGGAAAATTTTTATGATAAGTGTTGATATCAAAAAGTTACTTTTTACTAGTGAGGGGAAGGTTGATTTAAAAGCAAATTTTATCATAAAAAATGGAGAGTTTTTAGCTATAAGCGGTAGAAGTGGAAGTGGTAAAAGTACTCTTCTTAGGATTTTGGCAGGACTTGAAAGATCAGAAGGTATAATAAAAGTTTTTGATGAGATTTGGCAAGATGAGAAGGTGTTCTTACCTCCTCAAAAGAGAAAGATTGGATTTGTTTTTCAAGATTATGCACTTTTTTTAAATATGACAGTTGAAAAAAATCTTTTATATGTCAATCATGATGTAGAGCTTGCAAATCATCTTTTAAAGATTACCGAACTACATAGTCTAAAAGATAGATATCCACATACTCTTAGTGGTGGACAAAAACAAAGAGTGGCTTTAGCAAGAGCTTTGATGAGTAAACCAAAACTTTTGCTATTGGATGAACCTCTTTCTGCTATAGATGAGGATCTTCGAGAAAAACTTCAAGAAGAAATACTCTCACTTCACAAAGAGTTTGGTACGACAACTATCTTGGTATCTCATAGTAAAAAAGAGATAGAAAATCTTTGTGATAGAGTTTTGGTTATAAAAGATGGTATAGTTAGTTAACTGCTTCATAGTTTATAGCATTTTCAAAAATAATCCCGTCTATACCTTCATTTGCACACCATAGAAGTTCATCTTCATTTGAACTGTATAGTAAAATCTTAGCGTCAAAGATATATTCATCAGCAAATTTTTGAGCATCCTTGATGATAGTTTTATCACAGATAATAAAACTAGCTCCATTTGCATTAGCAAAAAGTGTATCTTTTAACTCATCACATATAAGAGCAAAAGAGACTTTGTTGGTTCTACAATGTTTTATAAGTTCTAAAGTATTTTTAGAGTACTCAAATACTACAGTTGAGTTCGATGGTGTAACACTTATATCATCTGCACTTTTTATAAAGTAAAATGGTTCAAACTCTACTTGATCAGATCCTATTATAAGCATCTGCACACTCCTTTGAACAAAAATATTTTCCATCAACTATCAAAGCTTCATTTACACTTACATATGCTTTACATTTTGTACATTCGACCATGGTCTCACTTTCTTGTTTCAAGTTATCTTTTGTCTTTTTTTGACTTATAACAGGTTTCTTAAAAAATATATAATATATTGCATATAAAAGTATTCCTAAAATAATAAATTTCATTTATATCCTTATTATTAAATAGTTTGTTTTGTTATTATTTATTATCTCATAATTTTCTAAGTTTTTGATTTCTTTGTGAACATTTTCACCTTTATATAGTAAAAGTTGTACACCTTTTTTTAAAAAGTTTTTAGAGATTTTTAAAAGTGTGTTAGCGTTTGAAACAGCTTTTGATGTGATGAGATCTACATCAAATGGTTCTATATTTTCTACTCTATCTTGGATGATAGTAACATTTTTTAGTCCATAAGTTGATTTTATAAGATATAAAAAAGCAACTCTTTTTTGTAATGGTTCGACTAGTGTAAAGTTTATATCATGATACTTGATAGCTAAGATCATTCCTGGAAAACCAGCCCCAGTACCTATGTCTAAAACATTTTGTATATTTGTTAGATATTTAAAAGGATATAAGGAATCATTGATCAAGAACTCTACATCTTTTGCTGTTTTGGCTCCTGTCAATTTGTGTATTTTGTTGTACTTTAATAAAAGTTTAATAAATCTTTCATATTTCATATCTGGATTATAACTAAAACTGTTAAAAAAATTAAAAAGGTGTCGATATAAGTTGCAAGAGTAAATCTATAAGGAGAAATCATGTTCGCACTTGCAAAAGAAAAAGCAACAGTTGCAAATCCAAACTCGAGAGAGTTGGAAGCTTTAAGAAGAGAAAACGAAAACTTAAAAAGAGAAATAGAAAATTTAAGACAACAGATAAATAACTCTTCCACTCAAACTAAAGAGGAGCAAGAGTTTTATGAAGAGATTTTAAAACAACTTTTAACTAGTTATGATGATGGTATAACATTTTTACAGTCAACAATAGAGGAAAACTTAGAGAGTCTTCAAGAAGTTAATGCACTAAACTCACAAACGACGACTATTGCAAACTCTATTGAATCAGAAACAGAAGACATAGTTGCTTCTGTAGAAAATGTTCAACAGTTTACTTCTCAGTTAAATGAAGATTCACAAAGCTTAAATGATAGTGTGATGTCAATAGCTCAGATAATAAATCTTATCAAAGATATATCCGATCAAACAAATCTACTTGCTTTAAATGCCGCAATAGAAGCAGCACGTGCAGGAGAACATGGAAGAGGATTTGCAGTTGTTGCAGATGAAGTTAGAAAACTGGCTGAAAGAACGCAAAAAGCTACTCAAGAAGTAGAGATAAATATTTCTGGATTGAAACAAAACTCAAACAATATGATGGAAATGAGTGAAACTTTTAGTAGTGAAACAAATAAGATTTTAGAGGCACTTGAAGTTTTTAAAGGCAATATTTTTCAAGTAACACAAAATACAGCTGAAATAGAACATAAAACTCAAAATATTACAAATCAAATAGAAGTTAGTAATGGTAAGATAGATCATATTCATCTAAAATTAAAAGGCTATAACACGATATTTGATAAAAAGCCTATAGATATCATTGGTGAAGAAAACTGTAGATTTGGAAAATGGTTTAAAGAGTTTGCTAAAAATTATTTAAAAGACTATAAAAAAGAAGTAAACTTGGTCAATGAACATCATAAAAATGTACATAAAAAACTCCAAGAAATAACAAAAATAGTAAAAAATGGAGATATTGATGGTGTAAAAGATGCTTTACTAAGTGCAGAAAAGTCTTCAAAAGTTGGATTTGAAACACTATTAGATATTGTAAAAAAAATAGATTAGGAGAGTGTAGTGAAAAATTTAACAATTAAAGCAAAACTTATTATTCTATCCTTGATACCTATTTTAGTTTTGGGTTATTTAACTATAGATGAAGCTATAGTGGGATATAAAAGTAAACAGAAACTTGAAAATACAACAAAACTTGTTGAGTTAAGTAAAAAAATCTCTTTGATGATACATGAAACTCAAAAAGAAAGAGGGGCAAGTGCTGGATATATAGGAAGTAATGGTGTAAAGTTTAAAGATATTCTTCCAAAACAAAGAAAACTGACAGATGAAAAAGTGGGAGAGTTTAAATCATTTGTTAAAACTATAGATTTATCATTATTTCCAGAGGTAAAAACTAAAGTTGATAAAACTTTAACTTATTTATCTAAACTAGATGTAAAAAGAGAGAAGATTAGTTCACTAGATCTTTCTTTAAAAGATGCTGTAAAATATTATACAAATATGAATGCATCTATGCTAGATATAGTATCTGCAGTAGCAAAAAATTCACCTGCAAATGAAGTTACAAAAGAATTAGTAGCATATACAAATTTTTTAAAATCTAAAGAGAGAGCAGGGATTGAAAGAGCAGTTCTAAGTGGAGTTTTTGCTAAGGATAAATTTCCTCCAGGATATTTTGCTAAATTTATAGATTTAGTAGCTCAGCAAGATGCATATATGGATGTATTTTTGTCTATGGCAAATAAGGATCTCATCAAACTTTATAAAGAGAAGATGGACAATCCTGCAGTTAAAGAAGTCGATAGACTTAGACAAATAGCAATAGATAAAGCAAACGAAGGTGGTTTTGGTGTAGATAGTGAATACTGGTTTAAAACTATAACTAAAAAGATAAATATTTTAAAAGAAATAGATGATGCTATTGCAGATGATATTACAAAACTTTTATCAACATTGGCAGGTGCTTCATACAATAGTGCTATTGGTGGTGTCTTAGCGATACTTTTTATGATGATTTTTACATATGCTGTAACAAGAGATATCAAAGTAAAAATACAAGAGTTAGATAGTTTTATATCAGATATAGCTGAAAATAGAAATTTTACTAAAAAAGTTAAAATAACAAGTCATGATGAGTTTGGAAAGATACAAGAGTCATTAGCAAAACTTATGTATTCTTTAAAAGAAGCTATCAATGAAGCAAAAAATAGTGCATCAGCAAATGATAATATTTCACAAACTATTGTTAAAAATTTTAATGAAATAACTAAAAATATAGAAAGAGAAACTGAAGCTGTAACACTTGTTTCATCAAGTTCAAAAGAGCTTCAAGAAATGTTAAATGAAACAAAAGATGAAAGTGTTCAAACAAAACAAAGAGTTATTGAAGCAAAAGAGAGAATAGAACACGCTAAAAAAGTTATACTTGAGACTATGAATCAAGTTGACCAAAACTCTCAAATAGAGCATGAAATAGCAGATAAGTTAAATCAGCTAAGTGGAGAGGCTGAACAAGTAAAAGGAGTACTTTCTATCATAGGTGATATAGCTGAACAAACAAATCTACTAGCACTAAATGCCGCAATAGAAGCAGCACGTGCAGGAGAACATGGAAGAGGATTTGCAGTCGTTGCCGATGAAGTAAGACAGCTTGCTGAAAGAACTCAAAAGTCTTTAGTTGAGATAAACGCAACGATAAGTGTGATAGTTCAGTCTATCTTGGATGCAAGTGGAAGTATGAATCAAAACATAGAAAATATAGAAGAATTGATAAAAAATAGTGAACAAGTTCAGTTAGAAATGGGTGAGATTCAAGTAAATATGGATAGTGTTTATGAAAGTATAGAGACTACAAACAATACTGTTGAAACTTCTACTAAAACTATGAAAACTTTTGAAACTCATCTAAAAGAAGTTATAACTATAGCAGATGACAATGATAAAAAGATAAAAACAACAGAAGAGGTTACTAGTGAAATAAGTAATGCTTCTAAAAGATTAATACATACACTAGAACAGTTTAAGACTTAAAAAGACAGATATATTCTATCTTTTTTAGAGAAGATGATCCATCTTCTCTTTTTTTACTTTTAGATACTCTTTATTGTGAGGATTTTCTCCTACTTTTATAGGTAGTCTCTCAACTATCTCTATATCTTTTAAGCTTTCAATTTTTTTAGGATTATTTGTAAGAAGTTTTATCTTTTTTATACCAAAATGGTTTAATATAAATTCTACAATCTCATAAGTTCTCTCATCTGCCAAAAATCCAAGTTGATGGTTCGCTTCTACGGTGTCTAAGCCTTTATCTTGAAGAGCATAAGCGTTTACTTTGTTTAAAAGTCCTA
>Ga0256843_1002540_pt1 | contig 13218 bp, 11 predicted proteins | sample AlvinellametaG_FD_191572 | JGI IMG/M metagenome (GOLD analysis project Ga0256843, IMG submission 191572) | Pompeii worm associated microbial communities from hydrothermal vent at the East Pacific Rise, Pacific Ocean - Alvinella | ecosystem: Host-associated > Annelida > Integument > Unclassified ... | reverse complement strand
TTATTATTATATATAACAAATTATATACATTTTTAGATGGACTGTTTTTATTGGTTTTTCCTAAGCTACTCTTTTGAAATAGTGTTAATTCTTTTTTTAATATTTCTGTTTATTTTAATGATCTTTTGTTTTCTTGTTGTCTGTAAATTTCTTTTAGACAAGAGGGAGTATAGAAAAATATATTCATATGTCAAAACTTTTTTTATACTTTTTTTAATGAAATAAAAAAATAGCTATAAATAGCTATTTTGACTGTCATTTTTTTTATAAAAAACACTCTTATTATAAGTTATATTTTAACTTATTTAAATCAATAATTTTTCAAGCAATTTGTACTCTTGGATTAATAGATTTTTCTTCACTTCATTCAAAGAAAAAACTATTATCAATATCCTCTTCTTCCATTACTTCTTTTAATTTTATTTCAATATCTCTTATTACCATCATTTTATCAAGAACATTATAAACTCTCATAACAGCTTCCATATTATCAAAATCTGTCATTCTTACAATTTGTTCTAATCTTTCTCAACTTGCTTTAAATAATAAATCACCTTCATAAGTAACTGATACTTTCCTTGGATCTTTATTTTCCTTCAAATCATACATTTTAATTTTTTCCTCACCATCATCATCTATTTCTACAACTTTCTCTTTAGAATAATTATCAATTAAAAAATCTTTTAACTCTTCAATTCATTCTCAAGTAGCTGAAGAAATCATAAAAACTTTTACCTCTTTATGTTTTTTCTTAAATTCTGAAATTAAAAACTCTTTCATTTCATCATCAAGCAAATCTGCTTTAGAAAAAACTACTATCTCTTCTTTTTCTTTTAATTTATCCGAGAAAAGAACTAACTCATTTCTAATATCTTCATAATCAGAAAAAACATTATCTAATCTATAAGAATCAAGTAAATGAACTAAAACTCAAGTTCTTTCAATATGTTTTAAAAATTCTACTCATAAACCTTTTCATTTATGAGCTCAAGGAATCAAACCTGGCACATCTTCTAAAACTAAAGATTTACCCTTATGATCTAAAACCCCTAAGTTTGGAACTAAAGTTGTAAAAGGGTAATCACCAATTTTAGCTTCAACATTAGTAATTTTTGAAATTAATGTAGATTTACCAGCTGATGGAATTCAAATAATTCAAATGTCTGCTACTAATTTTAATTCTAACTTTAAATCTTTTTCTTGTGACACATCTCAAAGTTCAGCAAAAGCTGGAGCCTGTCTAGTTGATGAACAAAAATGAGCATTTCAAAAACCTCATTTTCATCATTTTACTAATAAAAATCTAGTTTTATCTTCATTTAAATCAGCTATTTTTTCTCAAGTATTTATATCTGTAACAATTGTTCAAACTGGTACTTTTAAAATCAAGTGTGGAGCATTAGCTCAATGACAAGTATTAGTTCCTCATCTTTCTCATTTTTCTGCTGCCAAAATTTTTCTATGCCTGTATTCAGAAAGAGTATTTAAATTAGTAGTTGTTTCCAAAAAAACACTACCTCAATCTCAACCATCTCATCCCCAAGGACCTCATTTAGGAATATATTTTTCTCTTCTCCAAGAAACTAAACCATCACCTCATTTTCCTGAAATAACTTTTATTTCAACCTCATCTATAAACATTTTTTTATATTAAATTAACAAATTCTGTAGAGTCTAAACTAAAATCTCATTTAACCTTATAAGATTTTACTTCTTCTACATTTTGACCAAGAGTATGTAAAAACATATCTTTTGATTCACCATATGGTATAACTAATTTTGCTTCTATACTTTCAAATACTTTTGCTGCATCTTTAGTTCAGATAATAATTAAAACATCAACATCACCAAAAAATGATAATATTTCTTCTTTTAATTCAAAATTATCTGTAGTAATTACTACTAATCTTTTTTTATCAACTAGAAAATTATAATATAAGTCATCATTATATTTTTTAACTTCTACTAAAATTCAAGATTTTTCATATTCTCAAGGATGAGAAATATCAAATCAATCAAGTAAAATATTATTATTTTCTATATTAAATATAATTTCTTTTTTTTCAGAATCAGTAATTATTAAATCTGATTTTTTATATTTTAAATCTAACATTTTCCTTTTTTTAAGAATTAAATAAAGTAAGTTTTATTTCTAGATATTATTCATGTTAAATCAAATTTTAAAGATAATTTTGAAATATCTTTAATATTAATCCAATCATAACCTGTAAATCTTTCTTCAACTCTTGGAGTTGGATCTCTATCACCATTATATTTAACTAAAAATATATATACATCTTTATCAATAAATGGTCTTCATGGAAGATAACTTGCACAAAAAGTATAATTTAATTTTGTTATAAATTTTATAACTTCTAAATCAGACTCATATAGTCAAGCTTCTTCTCAAATCTCTCTTAAGGCTGTATCTTTAGCAATTTCATCATCTTCAATTTTTCCTTTAGGTAAAACATATTCCCATTCATTTCTAGAATTAGTCCATTTCAAAAGTAATATCTCTATTTTTCAATCTTTTTTTCTATATACAACTCCTCAAGATGATTTTTCATATTTCATATTCATATATTAAATCATTTCAAGAATAAATTAAACAAATTATAACAAAAAAAAAATAAAACACAAATTCTTTTGAAAGTAATAAAAATAATTAATAAAATTTAAAATAATAGTTGTTTTTTTTTGCAAAATAAAAATATATATGATAAAATTTTTAAGTAAACAAAAACAAAAATACAAATAAAAACAAAAACAAATGGAAAATAATAACAATACAACAAATGATTTACTTGATATTCTAGGTGCTATAGAGCTTCCTGAGGAAATATTAAAAAAATCTGAAAATAATTTTGTACCTGAAAAAATGGTAACAATTACTTTTTCTATGAAATTTAAAACTATAAAAATAGAAAAAAAAGAAGAAAATAATATTGAAAAAAATAACATTAATTCTAAAAAAATTGTTGAAAAAATTCAAAACAAATCTAGACTTTTAAAACAATTTATTCATACATGAGTTTTTTGAATAAAATATATATTAACTTCAACAATGATTTTTGGTGTATTATTAGTTAGTACAAATTTTTCAGCATATTCTAATATTGTAGAAAGTTATGTTTTTGAAAATGATCATAAAGAAAAAGCTGCTTCTCTATTAAATTCTGTTGATGCTGGTGAAGTAAAAGAAGAAGATATTATTTACAAAAAAACAAAAGCTGAACAAATTGAAGAATTTAAATTAAAAACTGAAAAAACTGAAAAAGTTCAAAATGCTTTTTCTATAAAACAAATAATTTCAAATACTCAAAATAAAGATATTGATTTATGAATAAATATAGTTCCATATGAAAATAGAATTGTAATACCTAAAATTGGTAAAAATATTCCATTAATTGATATTAGAGAAAAAACTGTTGAATCTAAAAATAAACTTGATAATATTTTAATGAAAGAATTAGAAGATTGAGTTGTAAGATATCCAGGTAGTGCAAAACCTTGACAAAAAGGTAATAGTTTTATTTTCTGACACTCTTCTAATTTTCCTTGGATTGCAGGTGATTATAATGATGTATTTGCTAGATTAGGACAAGTAGAAAAATGAGATATAGTTTTTTCTTATTATGGACAAAAAAAATATAAATATAAAATTGTAGAAAAAAAAGTTGTTAAACCCACTGATGTTTGAGTTTTAAAAAATGATGAAACAAAAAAACAATTAACACTTATGACTTGTTGGCCAATAGGGACAACTTTAAATAGATTAATATTAACAGCTGAATTAATAGAAGAATAAAATGACTTGATTTAAATATACATACTTAACTACAAATGAAATCTTTGAGAAAATAAATTATATCTCAAGTGATGATTTAGTATGAATATTTTTTATAATACTTTCAATACTAATTGTAGTTTTTATAAATAATTATTTATTTCCAACTATATTATTCAGTGTAGAAAATTATAAAAAAGAAAAAAAGAAAAGAGAAAGAAAATTATTACTTAGACAAATTCAATTACAAAGAGAAGTAGAAGATGAAATAGAAAAAAGTTTATAACAAATGTTATAAACTTTTTTTAGAATTTTAATTTTTTAGCTTTTAAATTTTCTTCAATTCTATCTGTAAATAAAATTCAATCAAGATGATCAATCTCATGTTGAATAATATTAGATTTTAATCAATCTAACTTCATTATATGTTCTTTTAATTTTTCATCAAAATATTTAATTTTAATTTCTTTAAATCTAGGAACTTTTCCTGTTTCTTCAGGTAAACTAAGACAACCTTCTTCAGAAATTTGTTTTTCATTTCAGTGTTCTAAAATCTCAGGATTAATCATTATAATTGTAGGATATGTTTCATCTTCCCGATCTTTTAATAAACTAACTACAATCAATCTTTTATTATATCAAACTTGAGGAGCTGCCAATCATACTCATCCATTATCAGGATTCTTAATATATTTTAACATCTCTTTTCCTAATTTAACATATTTTTTAAGATCATCTTTAGTTATTTTATCACTTACAGTTCTTAAAATTGTATTTTTCTTTCATTGTTCTATTTTCAACATTTTTATTTTATTGTAATTATTTTATTTATTATAATTATTTTTAATAAAATCTCAAGAAAAAATATTACCACATTTTTTTCTCCCATTTAATTAGATTATCTATATTTAAAATACTAATCTTTGTAGGTATCTTTTTTCATTTTAATTCTATAAAAATTTCAGTTTCTCAGGATTTTTCTCATTTTAAAAATTCTTTTAAAATAACTAAATCTTCTTTTTTTGCAATACTTGGAATTTTCACAATATATTCTTTAATATTTTCTTCTTTTTTTTCTATTATACATTCATTACTTCAATTACAATTATTTTCTTCTTTTTCTTCTTCAACTTTTTCTTTATTAGTTTGTGCTTGGAATAAACCTGCAATTCTTTTCAAATCATCCATCATTCCTAAATCTTTTGCTTGTTCTCTTACTTGTGTAATTGAAGCAACTTTAATATCTCTTGCTTGAATTGATTTTCTCTTAAATTCAAAATTTATTTCTAAATTTCAATTTACAATAATAAATTTATCAATATCTACTTTATCTGCAAATTTTTCAACATCTCTTGGGAAAAGAACAACTTCAAAGTCATAATCAAATCATTCACATTTCAAAAACATCATTTTTTTACCTGTTTTTGTAATTATACTTCTAATATCAGCAATTACTCAAACAGCTTGAATTGGTGTTTGTTTTCTTTCTTGTTTTTTCTTTGGTTTTTCATCTTTTTTCTTTTTTTTATTATCAAGACCCATTTCTTCAATTTTTGGTTCTTCATATTTTTCTGGATTTTCTTTTTTATCTAATTCTAATAGCTCATCAAAATCCATTCTTAATTTTTGAATTTTATTAGATCTTCTTTCACAATATTTTTTTAATCAATCAAGAGCATGACCAGAGACAGCAAAACCAATCATTTCTTTTTCTCATTTTAATTTATCCTCAAAACTAAATTTTTTATAATTTTTTTCAAGTTCTAATTTATCTTCAAACTCTTCTCACATTGCAGCAAAAAGACCTATTTGATTGGTATTTTTTTGTTTTTCATCTCTTCTTGCAAATTGAATTAAGTCTTGAATAGAATCCCACATTTGTCATCTTTGTCAGAATTTATCCATTGCTCAAGCTTTAATTAAAGCTTCAAGAGATTTTTTATTCATTACTTCTTTTCAACAAGAATCAACAAAATCTTGTAAATCTTCAAATTTTCAACCAACTTCTTTTCTTGTTTCTATTATTTTATCAATTGGTCAATCTCAAATTCATTTAATTGCTTTTAATCAAAATCTTATATTTTCATCATCAATATAAGTAAAATGCTTCATTGATTCTCAAACATCTGGTGGTAAAATATTAATTCAATGACTTTCAGCTTCTCAAACTTCCATTGTAATTCTTTCCATATTTTCCTCATCTGAAACCATAACAGAAGTTAAAAATTCTGTTCTATAATATGCCTTCAACCAAGCAGTTTGATATGCAATATAAGCATAACAAGCAGCATGAGATTTATTAAATGAATAGTTAGCAGCTGGCTGAATCATTTCTTCATAAATATATTGAGTTACTCTTGGGTGATATTGTCTATAATTTTCTCATTTTTCTATAAATTCTTTTTTTAAAGCCTCAATTACATCAATCTTTTTCTTACCAACTCATCTTCTAAGTAAATCAGCCTCTCAAAGAGAAAAACCAGCCATATATTGTACAATAAACATTAATTGCTCTTGATATACAGCAATTCAATATGTTACATCTAATATCTTTTTTAAATCATCTTCTAATTTATTTTTTTGTTCTTCAATTTCTTCATTACTAAGTCATTCTCATTTTAAAATTTCTATCAAATCATCAGTCATATATTTAATTTCTTCTCTTCAATATTTTCTGTCAATATATGTTGGAATATATGCAAGTGGACCTGGTCTATAAAGTGAAACCATAGCAATTAAATCTTCAAAAGAATCAGGTGCTAAATCTTTTAAATATTTTCTCATTCAATCAGATTCAAATTGAAATACTCAAGTAGTATCACCATTAGCAAATATTTCAAAACATTTTGGGTCATCAAGTGGAACATTTAAAATATCTATTTCATCTCATTTATGATTCTTTACAATTTTTTGACATCTTTTTATAATTGTTAGATTTCTTAATCAAAGAAAATCCATTTTTAAAAGACCTAAATCTTCAAGAGGATAAGCAGAATATTGAGTAACAATTACTTTATCATCTTTTGGTGGATGTTGCAGAGGACAAAAATTAGTAACTGGTTCTGGTGCAATAATTACAGCACAAGCATGGACTCAAAGTTGTCTAGTATTTCATTCAATTTTTAAAGCAAAATCAATAATTTTTTTATTTCTATCACTAGCATTATAAGCATCATTAAATTCAACTGAATCTTCTAAAGCTCATTTTAATTTTGTTCAAGGTTTTTCAGGAATAGTTTTAACAAGTTCATTCATTTCAGCAAAAGGAACTCACATAACTCTTCAAACATCTTTTACAGCAGCTCTGGCAGCAAAAGTACCAAAAGTACAAATTTGAACTACTTTATCATCTCAATATTTTTCTCTACAATATTCTATAACTCTTGATCTATCTGTATCAGCAAAATCAGTATCAATATCAGGCATAGATATTCTGGCTGGATTCAAAAATCTTTCAAAAATTAATCCAAACTTAATAGGATCAATATCTGTAATTCCTGATAAAAAGGCCATTAAAGATCAAGCAGCTGATCATCTTCAAGGACCAACTGGAATATCATTATCTCTTGCCCAATTAATATAATCAGCTACAATCAAGAAATATCCATCAAAACCCATTTCATGAATTACAACTAATTCATATTCTAATCTTTCAATATGATCTTGTTCTTCTTGACTCATTTTAGATAAAATTTCTTTCTTTTTATCTGTATAATAAGTTAATGAAAGAGCTTTTAACTCATCAGGAAGAGTTTCTTGAAGTGATTGTTTTAATTTATCTCAAGGTAATTTTTTTATAAATTCAAAAATAGTCTCATCATCTAAACCATAATCAAACCTCCAATTCAATCATTTAAAAGACAAATATCTCAAATACCATTCAGCAGAATCTAATTTTTGAATTGAATTGTCTTCTTTTTCTTTTTCCAAAACTTCTTCATAAACAATTTGGTCTTTTTCTGGTAATTCAAAAACTGGTATTAAAATTCAACCTGTCTCAAATTCAATAAAACAACTATCTGCAATTTTTTTTGTATTTTCTAATGCTTCTGGAATAAAACCAAAAAGCATTTGCATTTCCTCTTCACTTTTAAAAGAATAATCTCAATTAATTAAACTTGGTCTATCAGGGTTTTCAATTTCATGACCTGTTCAAAGTGCTTGAATTACATCCTGTGTTTCCTTATCATCAGGATTTATATAATAAGTATTTTGACAAGCAACAACTGAAATTCAGAAATTTTTATTAATTTCAATTAACTTATTTGTAACTGTATCTTGTTTTGGAATATCTCTATGATCTAATAATTCTAAGAAAAAATTATCTTCACCAAAAATATCTTGGTAAATTTTTATTCTATCAAGTATTTCTTCATCAGATTTTCAAGATAAAATATAAAAAGGTATTTCACCAGTTATTGGTCCAGATAAAGCTATAATTTCTAAATCTTTATTTTCTAATTTTTCTTTAATTTCTCTAATATCATCTAGTGTCATTCAATTACTTTCTTCATCAGTAGAAAGGTTAGATTTAGTCAAAAGTTCAATAATATTTTGATATCATTTTAAACTTTTAGCCAATAAAACTAGCTTATGCTTTAAATTATCAGCCAAGCTAGATTCTACAAAAATCTCCACTCACATTATTGGTTTTATCCCTTCTGATTTACAAATTTTATAAAATTCATGACCTCAATGTAAATTTCAAGTATCAGTCAAAGCAACAGCTTCCATTCAAAGTTCCTTTGCTTTAGATACATAATCTTTAGGTTTTGGTAATCATTCCAAAATTGAAAAGTGAGAATGATTATGAAGATGAACAAAACTCATATTTTTTAATTTTTTAAAAATTTAATTTAATTATTTTTATTATACAAAAAAACAAAAAAAAAGCCATATTTTTGCATTATAAAATAAAGTATAGTAAAATATAAATATAATTTAAAAAATAATTAAATATTATGGCTTTTGATACACCAAAATGAAATGAAAATAATGAAAAATTAAGTACACAAGAAATAGCTGAAGAAAATATTAAAGCAGCTAAGGAATTTGCAAAATTAGTATATTTAGATGATTTACAAAAAGATGAATTTAATTTATTAAAAGTAGTTTTAGATGAAATATCAGCTGAAAATTGACAAATTGCATTTGCAAATATTCAACAAAAACTAAATATTTTATATAATTTTAAAAAAAAATTGGATTCTGAAAACACTTGAGATTTTACCACAAAATCAAATATAAATACTGCTGTTGATAATTTAGAAAGATGATACAATTATGAAAAAGAACAAAATTAATTTTGTTCTTTTTTATTTATATAAACTAAATTCTTTAGTTAACTTTTCAATAAACTTTTTTTCTCAGTGAACTAAAACTCACATATATTCAATTTCTGAAAAATCTTTTTCACTTGTATTTTTTTCTACTTTTTTATCATCACTTGTTTCAAGCATTTCTCTTGTAAACTCTGAAACTCACAAATTATTTTCTTTTGCAATTTTTATAAGTTTTATTAAATCCTCTCTAGATTCTGTTTCTTTTATCATTATTGCATTAGTAGTATTCATACTAATTTCTTCTCAAGTTTTTGCTTTTACAGAATTTACTTCAAATAATTTTTGTCATTCTCTTGCTCAATAAGCAGCTGTTAAATGTGCAACTGTATTAAATTCTTGCCATTTTTCTGTACAAGTATTTTTATTAATTATAGCAACTGCTAAATTAGTTTTTGATTTTTTCTTTTCTTCTTTCTTTTCTGATTTCATAAGTGGAAATAACACAACATCTCTTAGATTTTCTTGCCCTGTTAAAAGTGAAATAATTCTATCAAATCACATACCAAAACCTGATTGGCAAGGCATTCAATATTCCATAGCTAAAATAAAATCATCATCTCACTGAGTTGCTTCTTCATCTCAAAGTTCTATTGCTCATGATTGAGCATCAAAATTTTCAACTTGAATTTTTGGATCAACAAGTTCTGAATATGCTTTATTTACTTCCCAACCATTAATTACAAGTTGAAATTGTTCTACTATATTTTCATCAGCATCACTAGCTCTAGCTAAAGGTTGCATTGTTTTTGGATAATTATAAACAAATGCAGGACCTACAATAGATGGTCTTAAAACCTTTTTATAAAGATAATCAATCAAAGTTGGTACAGCCATTTTATCCATTCCTTCAAAATCAATTCATTTAGACTTAATATCTGCTATTAATTTTTTTTCATCTCAATTTGTATAAGCTAAAACATCAATTCAACTAGCTTTTTTAACTCACTGCACATAATCAATTCTTTCAAATGGAGTTGTGAAATCTGCTATTTTTTCAACTCATTCTTTGTCTTTTACAGGAATTTTTCTATCAAGTTTTAATTCATCAAAAATATAATCAAACATTTCCTCAGTGAATTTAATATTATCTTCAAAATTCCACCAAGCAGCATAATGCTCAACTACATTAAATTCTTGTAAATGAGAAGGATCAGAACCTTCATTTCTGAAATTTGGCCCAAATTCAAATACTCTTTCAAATCTACCAACAGTAGCCATTTTAAGACCAATTTCTGGAGCAATTCTTAAATAAACATCTTCTCAGAAATCATTATGATGAGTTATAAAAGGTTGAGCTGCAGCTCATGAGGCTGCTGTTCATAAAATAGGAGTAGTAATTTCTACAAAATCATTTTTTAAATAAAAATCTCTTAATGATTTAATAAATTTACTTCTAAAAAGCATTCTATCATAAGATTCCTGATTTGTAATTAAATCAAGATATCTTTGTCTATAAATAGTTTCTTGGTCAGTAACTCAGTGAAATTTTTCTGGAAGAGGTCTTACAGCTTTTGCTAAAATTTGAAATTCTTTTACAAAAAGAGTTAATTCTCAATGTTTTGTTAAAAATAGGTCTCAAATTATTCAAACATAATCTCAAGTATCAACTAATTTATCAATTATTTTAAAAGGATTTCTTTCAATTTTATCAATTTCAATAGTTTCAGTTTTTCAAATAACTTTTCTTCATGTATTAAATTCTACTAAATCTTTCACAAAACAAACTTGAATTTCTCATGTATGATCCAAAATTTTTCAAAATGAAAGCTTTCAAAAACTTCTATAACTTGTTAATCTACCTGCAGTTTTGAATTCTCAAATACATCAACCATCCATAAGATTATCTAAATCTCTTAAATGCCCTCATTGTGTATCATTTTTAGAAGTTTCTATAATATCAGAAATATCTTGTTTATTTGCAAATCTATTTGCATAAGGTATTACATTAGCATCTTTTAATGCTTGAATTTTCTTAATTCTGTCTTGGCTTTCTCTAGAATATTCCATTTAGTTTTTTATTAATTTTAAATTTCTCACATTTTAGCTATTTTAATTAATTTTTCAATTTTTTTATTGCTTTTTTATTTTTAAAAAATAAAAATAAAATACTTTTAAAGATTGACAAAAAAAATAATTATATTATTATAATAAATATTTAATATTTAATTTAAATAAAATGAAAGAATATGATATTGATAAATATGGCTCAACAAATTTAAAATGAAATTTAGGACATTGTAATAATCCTGATTTTTTATATTATGATGAAACAGATACATCAAAAACACTTCATAATCCAAATAATATATCTATACCTATAGATTGATTCAGATCACAAGTTGATGATATTTTCAGTAATATTAACAATGAATTAATACTTCAAAATTATAATGAAATAAAAAAACTTTTGGAAAAATTAGTATTTATTTTTTTAACTTCAGTTGGAGAAAAACTAGAAGAAAATCCTTATAAATACTTCAAAATACAAAATTGGCCTAAAAATGGAGCTCATTGTAATTTAAAAGATGAATTTTTAATTAAACCAATTAAGGAATGGAAGCAAATACAAATTGAATATAGATTAAATGATAAATATACAGATGAAAAATTTATAAATGAAAATTATTTACCTGAATCTAATACAGTATTAATAGCAATATTTGATATAAAACAAAAATTAACAGAACTACATATTCCAAATTGAAATAATAATATGAAATTATTACATTCATATTAATCATATAAAATCCTAAAAATTGAGAATAAAATTTTATTCTCAATTTTTTTGTTTAAAAAAATTGCTTTTTTTCTCTTTATAATTAATATCAAGCCATATTATAAATAAAAAAGTTTAAATAATTATGCAAACAAAATTAGATAATTTAAAAATTAGTTTTTTGGAAGAACTTGAAAAACTAGAAAATAGAGAACAAATATTAGAATTACAAAATAAATTTCTTGGAAAAAAAGGTGAATTAAAAGCTATTTTAGCTGGATTAAAAGATTTATCTATTGAAGAAAAAAAATCTATTGGTCAATCTTCAAATGTTTTGAAAAATTTTATAGCTGATAAATTAGAAGAAAAAACTATAGAATTAGATAAAAAAGCTTTTGCAGAAATTTGAGATAAAGAAGCAATTGATGTGACTTTAGAATTTCCTTCAAAAGAAAAAGGTCATTTGCATCCAATTTCTATAACTTCAAAATTAATTGAAGAAATTTTTATTTCTCTAGGTTTTAAAATAGAAGATGGTCCTCAAATAGAAACTGAAGAATTTAATTTTGATAAATTAAATATTCCAGATAATCACCCTGCAAGAGATGTTTGGGATACATTTTGGATAGATGATAAAATTAATAAAAATAAAAAATCAGGTGATAAATATTTACTAAGAACTCATACTTCTCCAGTTCAAGTTAGAACTATGTTAAAATGAGAATTACCTATAAAAATTATTGTTCCTTGAAGAGTTTTTAGATATGAACAAGAAGATGCTAGACACACTTGTAATTTTTATCAACTTGAATGATTAGTTGTTTGAGAAAAAATAAATTTCTGAAATCTTAAATGGACTTTAGAAACTGTTATGCAAAAACTTTTATGAGACCAAACTAAATTAAGATTTAGACCTTCAATTTTTCCATTTACAGAACCTTCTGCTGAAATTGATGTTTCTTGTCAATTATGTAAAGGTACTGGAAAAGTAAAAAATTCTAATTGTAGAATGTGTTCAGCAACTGGTTGGGTTGAATTACTTGGAGCTGGAATGGTTCATCCAACAGTTTTAGAATGAGCAGGAATTGATCCAGAAAAATATTCAGGATTTGCATTTGGTATGTGAATTGATAGAATTGCATCTCAAAGATTTTGAGTAAGTTCTTCAAGAATGTTTTATCAAAGCAAACTAAAATTAAATGAACAATTTTAGTTGTAGAAATAGAGTATTTTTTAAAACTCTATTTTTTTTTTTTTGATTTTAAACCAGAAAAGAATAAACTAAAATTATTAATAATTAATATAAAAAAAATGTTTAATAAAAAAGCCTTCACACTAGTAGAACTAATAGTAGTAATAACAATTCTAAC
>Ga0256843_1002539_pt1 | contig 13224 bp, 16 predicted proteins | sample AlvinellametaG_FD_191572 | JGI IMG/M metagenome (GOLD analysis project Ga0256843, IMG submission 191572) | Pompeii worm associated microbial communities from hydrothermal vent at the East Pacific Rise, Pacific Ocean - Alvinella | ecosystem: Host-associated > Annelida > Integument > Unclassified ... | reverse complement strand
ACTTTTGAGACATTTATACCGTAAATTCCTTCATAGACACTATCATCTTCTTGTTTGAATATACGAAAATCTACAAGTTCCATCTCATTGGAACCGACTTTCAGGGAGTTATCATCCATCTTTTACATCTCCTTGGAGAACTCACGCTGCTCCAATAATTCTTTGTCTTGTGTCGATTTTACTATAAAATATCTTTGATTGCAAGCAAAAGCGGCCAAATTGATATAGGTAAAATCTTCCAAGAGTATTGTTTTGTTCTGATGGAAATGTCCCTCTATAAAGTAGTCACAGGCAAAACGCTTTTGAAAACGATTCTCTATAAATTCATCAAACCATACCAACTCTTTACAATCATCTTTCTTATCAAGATAGGCTTCAAGCTTTTTAAGAATAATATGATTAAAAAGTGTATCTATTGCCCAAAGAAGATAGAGCACAGCTTGGTTACGAATAAGTGCCGTATAGAGTTTGTAACCCATTTTTCCATCAAAATCCCCATGTGCAAAATATATCTTTTTACCCTCATAAGAGGCTAAAACAGGCTGCATTGCAAGAGGAAAAACAGTAATATTTTTAAATACCTTTTTGAGATTAAAATCGTGATTGCCTTCAAAGTAGATTACTTCCGTATCTTTGGCTATTGCCTCCAAAAGAGTAATCATCTCTCTGTTTTCCTGACAAGTATAGGTGATGGAGCCAAAGAGTGCATCGAAGATGTCACCAAGAAGAATAAGCTGAGGAACTGCTATCTCTTTGTTGTAGATAGCTTGAAAAAAAGCAAGCAGCTGCGGACGTTTTTGTGAGTAGTGCGCATCTGTAATAATGCAGGCACCCTCACGTAACTCAAATTTATGGGACATAGGCGATATCAGGGATACCGGCACGCTCATCATACCCCATCATAAGATTTGCATTGACAAGAGCCTGAGAAGATGCCCCTCTCATAAGGTTGTCTATCGCTGAAGATATAAAGAGCATATTGCCTTTTTGTTTGACATAGATATCACAAAAATTCGTCCCGGCAACATCTTTCATCGTTACAGGTTTATCGCAAATGCGAATAAAAGGCTCATCTTTATAGTAAGCTTCCAAAAGCGACACAGCATCACAGCCACTCTCTATCTGAATATAGATAGAGCTAATCATTCCACGTGTTACAGGTACAAGATGAGGCACAAAATTAACTTCATCGAACTCTATCTGCAATTTGTTTGCAATCTCCGGTGCGTGACGATGCATAAGTGGATTGTATGCAAAAAGATTATCATTGACATTGACAAAGTGTGTTGTATCACTCAATTTTTTTCCGGCACCACTTACACCTGTTTTTGCATCAATAATAACAGGCGTGCCTGCAACTCTCTGCTCTTTAAAAGGAAGAAGTCCAAGTATTGCAGAGGTAGGAAAACAACCCGGATTTGCAACAAGTTTTGCAGATTGTATCTTCTCTCTAAACATCTCAGGAAGCCCGTAAGCTACGTGAGAAAGATTTTCGCTGTCTGTATGCGGGCAGTAAAAGGCTTCATAGATATCTTTTGGAAGACGATAGTCCGCAGAGAGATCAACTACCTTTAACCCTTTTTCCATAAGAGGTTTAACATAGGCCATCGCTGTTTTATGCGGCAGCGCCAAAAATATAAGGTCACACGCCTTGGCCATTGCATCTATATCGGCACAATGTACTTCATCTTCACAAACACCATTAAGCGAAGGGTGCAGTCTGTTAATTGTCGTACCACCCTCCGAGTTTGCAATATATGTCAATTCAAAAAAAGGATGCTTCACAAGCATCTTTACAAGCTCAAGTCCCGTATAACCTGTTGCTCCTACAACTCCTGCTCTTGCTTTTTTTTGCATCTTAGTGACTCTCAAATACTATCTCTTGATATTTGACTTCGTCAATCTCAAACTCTTTTTCCCCGCCAGGAAGACGTACTTTTACCTCATCACCCTCTTCACGTCCCAGCAGCTGTTTTGCAAGTGGAGAGTTAAAAGAGATAAGTCCTCTATCAGGGTTGCTCTCTGCACCACCGACAATAGTATATGTTACCTCTTCATCTGTATCAAGATTGGTCATAACCACAGTTGAACCAAAACTCACTTTTGAGTGCGCCAGCTCACTCGGATCAACAATCTGTGCATTTCCAAGTATCTCTTGAAGTTCAGCCAGACGGTTGTCTATATTTTTTTGTTGCTCTTTTGCAGCGTGATACTCTGCATTCTCTTTTAAATCTCCGTGCTCAAGTGCCTCTTCTATCGCTTTTACCACAGCAGGGCGTTTTACCTCTTTGAGATCTTTTACTTCAGCCTGAAGTTTTTCATAACCATAAATTGTCATCGGTTCTACATTTTGCATATTCTATTCTCTTTTATAAATTTCTATTGCTATCATTATAGCAAAATTCTTTAATAAAGCACTTTCTTCTCTTGCTGCATCCAAATTTCAAAGAGCTTTTTACTTTCTTCATAATCTATCTGCTGCATAGATATAAACGGCTTTTTTCCTGCAATAAATTCATAAAAGTTTGCATCATCAAAACCAATGGCAGCGGCATCTTTCTCACTTGTACCGTAATATACTTTGGGTATTCTCGCCCACATTACGGCACCCAAGCACATAGGACAGGGCTTGCAGGTCGTATAGAGTGTGCAGTCACTCAAATCAAAACGCTTAAGGTATGCACTAGCTCTTCGAATGGCTAAAACCTCCGCGTGAGCGGTAGGGTCATTACTGCGAAGCACCTCATTGTGTGCCTGTGCAATAATCTCTTCATTTTGAACAATGACTGCCCCAAAAGGCCCGCCGTCTCCCTTTAAAACACCTTCAACACCGCTATTATATGCAAGTTGCATCCATCTGTTCATAATCTACTCTTTTTTCTAATTGTAGCGCTTTTTACTTTTTAGTTTGATGTTTTTCCTCCAGTTTTTGAAAACTTTTTAAGAGATCTTCATAAAGTTTGCGCACTATATTTTTCCCTTTTATCTCTTTTTTTAACCCCTCTATCTGTTTTTGAATATCTTTATATGACTTTTCATACTCGTGTGTGTATCCTAAAAGAACTGCTTTTTGTAACTCATCTTGTGCCATAGAGAGAAGTTTGAGTGCTTTTGTTTTATCTTTTTTCTCAAGTTTGGATGCTTCAAGAACCATATCTTGCGCACTTATAAGTGGAATAGGAATGATGACAGTATTGAGTTGGGAAGCATCTAAAGCAGTAATAATTGTACTAAATGCAGCATCTTTTTTACCAGATTTAAGCTCTTTGAGAGCCTCTTTTACAGCTTTTGGATAGAGGTATGCCGGAACATACTGTGTTTTTATAATCATCTCATCTTGTAGTGGTACCAGCATATCAATAGCAAGTTGTGTATTATTATCTTCTAAGAGTTTTACCGCAGCATCTTTAATATGTTGAATAAGTGCAGCAGAACCGTTAAAAGAGATAATCTCTGCATTATCCGTTACAGGAATAAGATTGAGCTTAGGCTCTTTTTTAAATGCTGTTACAAAATCTTTATCAGCTTTTTTCAGAGCATCTTGTGCCTTTGTGGTCTCATTTGCTTTTATAAACTGCAATGCTTTTATCGTCTCATTGAGTCCAAGCATAAACTCTTGCGGTGCTTTTTTCAAAGCAGCTTTATGACTCTGCATTACACCATTTATGACTCTTTGTAATCTGGCTTTTTCTTCTTTATTTACCTCTTTACGGAACTCTCCGGCTTTTACTTTTGCAAGATAATCCTCTTTTGTAGTATATTTTTGCACATTTTTTTGTGCATTTTTACTATTTATACTTGCAGGGTTACTAAGAGCTGTTTGCTCTTTTTTTGCAACACTGTCTCTATATGCACTTGCAAAAAGCGATGTAGATGTAAGTAGTAACGAAGCGACTAAGAGAGAAATTTTAAACTCTTTTTTCATAATGAATCCTTTTAAATATATTTCTATTTAAAAGTATAGATCTTGATTAGAAACAGAAGTTAAATAATCTATAATTATAAAATTAATAATTTCAACTAATAATTTGAAGTAAAGAGAGATTAAAACATATCACTTCATTCTCTTTTTGTATAAAGATGTCGCATCCTTTTTTAGAGATGGAGTGCACACCCTTGAGCTCACGCAGGAGTATTATCTTTTCATGAGTTGTCGGGTCATAGGCAAAAAGTACTTCATCTTCAAGAACAAAAAGACGGCCGCCTCCGCAACCATCACCGACAATGCCCTCACATACAAGCGGGGAGTTAATATCAAAACCATGAGTCATCCAGACACTCCTCTTTTGCATCTTTTAAGAACTCTTTGTAATCGCTGCTGTTTTTATCTATTTTCACATACTCATCATAGGTATAACTCTTAAATGTGGCATCATCCAGACATCGGCAGAGCTTTGTAGAGTTTTCATCCCCTTTGCAGTTTGAGAGCATAGCGCTCTTTTGCTTCTCCTCCCAACCGACATAGGAGTTATAGTAAGGGTAAAGTGCCCAGATTGCAAAGCCTATTGTCATTACAATATTTATGATATATTCACGCTTTCTTGTCTCAAAATAGCGCTTCACATCCCAAGATACCAAAAGTACAAAGAATATCTCAATACCTATATTAAACCAGTCACTGTCTAAAAAATCAAACACCTATCTTTTCCTTATATCTTTAATTGCCTCGGCACACATCACAAGCCCAAATGTAGCAGTTACTCCCATAAAAGAGCCCTTTTCACACTTTATGGCCTCTTCTGATGAGAAGATAACCTTATATTTTTTCTTAAAACCTCTTTTGCGCAGTTCGTAGCGTATTTTTGAGCCAAATCTATCGCCATAGCTTTTCCATATATCACTTACTGCTACCTTTGTCGGGTCAATTCGTTTTGCACTTCCAAAAGAGCTGATAAGCTTCTTATAACACTTCTGAGCAAGAGCAACTTTTGCCGCTCTGTCATCTATGGCATCAAGTACAATATCAAAGGCTTCAAAATCAAAAGCCTCCACCCACGCAACATCAACTCTCTGCTCAATAATCTCAATATCTTTATAGTGTGTTTTAAGCGCTTCTAACTTAGCTTCTCCAAGATGCATCTCAGAGTAGAGCTGTCTGTTTTGGTTGCTAATGTCATAGCTGTCAAAATCAACTATTGTAATGTGACGCACTCCTGAGCGATAGAGGCAGTCCAGACAGACACCGCCAACTCCTCCGACACCTAAAAGAAGTACTGTTGCATTTTGCAATTTCTCAAAATCATCGCCAAAAAGCTCTCTTGTGCGAGAAAAACAATCCATCAAGCAAGCCACTCTTGAAGTTGTGCAATACTTTTATATGCCGAGAGATCAAGCATAATTGGGGTAATGGAGATATGCCCTGCGGCTATGGCTTCATAATCACTCATCATCTCCTCAGAGACACAGCGTTTGGAGAAGTTCAGCGGATGGAGTCCAAGCCAGTAGTACTCTTCTCCTCGTGGATTATAATGCAGATGTGAATCATTTGCATAGTGTCTATACCCCGCATAGGTTACGACACTCTTTGCCTCTTTTTGCTCAGGAGGAATGTTGATATTTAAAAATTCCCGTTCAGGCAGAGGGAAACTGCCCTCTCTTATCTTTCTTACTATAGATTGAATCGTCTCTTTTGCAAGTGAGAAATCTCCATCCGGATTTGTAAAGTCCATCACCTGAGAGATGGCAACAGAAGCAACGCCGTGAAGCACCCCCTCCATAGCACCCGCTGCTGTACCGCTGTATGTGATATCTTCTCCCATATTTGAACCACGGTTAATACCGCTTATAAGAAGGTCGGGCTTTTCATCTTCAAATATCGTGCTTAACGCAAGATAGACACAATCACTCGGCGTACCGTCATCAAGCTTGTAAAAATCATCACCAACCGAGATAAAACGCAGAGGACGTGTCAATGTCAAAGAGTGTCCGCAGGCAGACTTCTCATTTGCAGGAGCGACAACAGTCACCTCCACATCATCCATCTCACGCAGGGCCTCTACCAAAGAGAGTAAGCCTTTTGCCTCATAGCCGTCATCGTTCGTTACCAATATTTTATACTTTTTATTCATAGTGCCATTTTATACTAAAAGAGCTTAAGAGAGTTCAAAATTTTGGTATAAGATTTGCTATATAACCGTTATGAAATATTTACTATCTATTCTATTATTATCGACACTCCTTTTTTCATCTGCCATTGATGAGAGCTATAAAGAGCTCAACAGCGAACTTGATGCCATTTCAAAGCAACTCACACCCGAGGAGAAGGTATCTCTCTACTATCTTATACTCACAACACACGACAAGATAACATCATCACTCTCCATAGATGAGAGTGCAACCAAGAGTCTGCAAAAGATTGAAGATGAGACACTCAAACGACTCAATTTACTCAAAAACAGTACAAAGATAGACTCTAACAGACTCAAAAAAATAGAAAAGCTCTACCGTGCTATGAATAAAGAGGCACAAAAGCTGATACTTCAAGAGAGTCAAAAGAGCCCCCAGACAAAAATAGTCTATAGAGATAAAATAGTATATAAAGATAAAATCATCTACAAAGACAAGATTATTCATAAAAACAAAGTTGTTACAAAGAGTTCCTGGATGAGCATTATTCTCACAGCACTTGCGGCACTCTTTGGCGGTTTGGGAGTTGGATATATACTCTTTTCAAAAAAAGAGAAGCACCAAAACAGCTCCCAGCTGCAAAATGAGCTTTCATATCTTGAAGATGAGAAACGCTCCCTTGAGCACAGACTAGAAGAAAAAGAGCAACAGATATTTGCCGAGCGTGCAGCAAGAGAAAAAGAGGCACAAAAAATTGCCCAAGAGAAAGATTTACTTATGCAAAAAGCCCAAGAGGCACAAAGCGAGTATGAAAATCTTAAAAATGAACTCCAAAGAGCCCAAGAGGAGTTTAGAGCCGAGATTAAAGAGCTCACTATAAAAAAAGAGCAGGCAGAGCAATCTTTTGATGAGATGGATGCAAAGAGAGAGGCTCAGGAGCAAAAAGATGCCGATATGGATGAGAGACTGCAAAATCTCCAACAACAGAGCCAAAATATCTATCAGGTTTTAGATACTATCGCAGATATTGCCGACCAGACAAACCTTCTTGCACTCAATGCTGCCATTGAAGCAGCCCGTGCTGGTGAGCACGGTCGTGGTTTTGCCGTAGTTGCCGATGAAGTAAGAAAACTGGCAGAGAGAACACAGACAACACTCTCTCAGGCAAAAGTAGAAATCTCTGCCATTGTTGATGCCATTGCAGGGGTAAAAGAGTAAAACTTGACAATAAGGGCTCTCTTATTGTAAAATTACGGTATCAAAAAGGTAAAAATCTTTTTTAATCTTTCCCACATTCAAAATCCCAAAAAATTAAGGCAGTCATACTTATGAGTGAAAACAGTTCATCACAACCGCGTAAAAATTCAAAATCTAACAACAAAAACAGTAAAAACAACAATAACAGAACACACACACCGGTAAAAGGGTCAAGTGTAGAGGAGCTTCGTACAAAGAGCATTCAGGAACTTGTTGAGATGGCAACGGAGCTTGGAGTTGAACATCCAAATGAGCTCAAACGCCAAGATGTTATTTTTGAAATTTTAAAAGCACAAACTGCTCAAGGTGGATACATTCTCTTTAGTGGTATCTTGGAGATTATGCAAGACGGGTACGGTTTTATCCGCTCTATTGACAAATCTTTTAACGAATCTATCAATGATGCTTATGTTTCAAACACACAGATAAAACGCTTTGCACTTCGTAACGGAGATGTAGTAACAGGTCAGGTTCGCCCTCCAAAAGACCAAGAGCGTTACTATGCACTTATTAAGATAGAAGCGGTAAACAGCCTCCCGCCTGAAGAATCTAAAAAACGTCCACTCTTTGACAACTTAACACCACTCTACCCAGAAGAACAACTCAAACTTGAGTATCACGAGAAAAAGCTTACTGGTCGTATGCTTGACCTCTTCTCTCCTATTGGTAAAGGGCAGCGTGGTCTTATCGTTGCACCTCCAAGAAGTGGTAAAACAGAACTTCTTAAAGAGATAGCTCACGGTATTACAGCAAACCATCCTGAAGTGGATTTGATGGTTTTACTTGTTGATGAGCGTCCTGAAGAGGTAACAGATATGGAAAGATCTGTTAAAGGTGAAGTTTACAGCTCTACATTTGATATGCCAGCTAAAAACCATGTAAAAGTGGCTGAGATGGTCATAGAAAAAGCAAAACGTCGTGTTGAGATTGGTCGTGATGTAGTCATCTTACTAGACTCTATCACGCGTCTTGCTCGTGCGTACAATACAGTAACACCTTCAAGCGGTAAGGTTCTCTCTGGTGGTGTTGATGCCAATGCACTTCACAAACCAAAACGTTTCTTTGGTGCAGCACGTAACATTGAAAACGGCGGAAGTTTGACTATCATCGCAACAGCACTTGTTGATACTGGAAGCCGTATGGATGAAGTGATCTTTGAAGAGTTCAAAGGTACGGGTAATATGGAAGTGGTTCTTGATAGAAAAATCGCAGACAGAAGAATCTTCCCAGCGATTGACATCCTTAAATCTGGTACTCGTAAAGATGAGCTACTTATTGGTAAAGAGACACTACAAAAAGTATTTATTCTTCGTCAAATGCTGCATAAACAAGACAACGAGATTGAAGCGCTTAAATTTATCTACAATACTATGGGTAAAAAAGCTACGAATGAAGAGTTTTTAGAGAGTATGAATACAGATAAGTAGAAAAGATTTCTACTTACCCCTTAAAAGAGCTCAAACGAGCTCTTGCTTATGAAAGAATTTCCTCAATAGTTATATAATCACCAACACGACCTGTCATCTGCTCTACATCTGTATTTACCGGCAATGTTTTTTTACCTTTTCTCCAGTTTGCAGGACAAACTTCACCAGTTTTCTCAGCATGTTGCCACGCCTCTACCTGACGTAAGAACTCATTTACATTTCTACCAACAGAAGGTGCCTGAACCTCTTGAGCCACACATACACCCTCTGGATTGATTAAAAATCTTCCACGAAGAGCTATGCCCTCTTCTTCTATCATCACACCAAATGCACGGCTTACATCACCTTTTGGGTCTGCACCGATAGTAAGTTTAAGATCTTTTAAAAGTGGTTCAGTCTCTACAAAACGTTTATGAGAAAATTTCGTATCTGTTGAAACTGCCAAAATCTCTACACCCATTTTTTGAAATTCATCATATTTTGCATTCATTGCCGCTATCTCAGTCGGACATACAAAAGTAAAATCTGCCGGATAGAAACAAAGCACATGCCATTTGCCTTTGTAATCTTCACTGCTTACTGTTGTATAGTGACCTGTTGCTGCATCATAAGCATCCATTTTAAATTCCGGGCTTTTTCTTAGTACCATAGTTGAACTCATTTTTTCTTCCTTTTTTTCTGTTGTTTCAATTGTTGTTTGTATCTGCTCTTCATCAAGAGCTGTTATATTTGTGTTGTCACACGCCATTTTTTATCCTTTTTTAAAAGATAATTTTTATCTTTTACGAAATTATATCGAATAGTTTATTAATCAAACCTAATAAACGACTATCGTGCTTTTAAAATAATATCTATCATATCATCTGCCAAAATTATGCCTGTCTTATAAAGTAATTGTTTTTTATCTTTATGAAAAATCAGTGTAGTTGGCACTTCATCAACTTCAAAACGATTTACAAGAGAAGTACACAGACCGCTGTCAATATCTAAAACAGAAAGTTTTGGCACACGATCTACAAGCTCTTCGAGTTCAAACTCCATCAACTGACATCCATCACAAAATGTTGAACCAAACTTGAGGACAACTGTATGTTCCTTAGCAAATTCTCGCTCAATAATCTCATCAAATTCTGCTTCATCTATCTCAATAAATGGCATAACTACCCCCTTAATTTTTCAACTAATGTTTTAAAATGCTCTCCACGTTCCATAAAGTTTTTGTAACTGTTGAAACTCGATGCAGCAGGTGAAAAAAGCACTCTGTTTCTTGCAAAGAGAGCTGATTTTTTCACACTCTCATCTAAATTTTTGACATATTCTATATGCTTTTTATTCTTAAACGACTCTATTTTCTCATAGATTTGCTTACCGGTATCTGAAAAGCAGATAATATTAGCAACATCACTCTCACGCAAGAACGCTACAAAAGCGTTATAATCCACCCCTCTGTCATAACCACCGATGATGAGCGTATCTACATCTTTTAGTATCTTCAGGGCTTCCATCGTCGCTTCTGGAATAGTTGCTATGGAGTCGTTAATGTAGCTTATGCCACCAACTTCACCTACATACTCCAAACGGTGCGGCAATGTTTGAAACTCACGCAATGTCTTTGTATATGCCGCTTCATCAACAGAGAGTATCTCACGCAACTGCTCAAGTATTTGAAGGGAAGCCTTGTGAATATAGCCCTGTTTTATATCAAAAACATAGGGCGTTGCGAGCTCTTTTGCATAAACATTATAAAAGTGCTCTGCTTTTATATCTTCTGCACGAAAAAACTTCTCTTGCTCTGCTAAGTTTGTAATGAAAATATCATCTGCTTTTTGGTGCAAAAAGATGTTGAACTTTGCTCTGAAATAATCCTCTGCACTCTCATAATAGTCCAAATGTTCTTCAAAAAGATTGGTAAGAATTGCAATATGCGGCGAGTAGTTGATGTGATGAAGTTGGTGGGATGAGAGCTCCATTACCACAAAACCATCTGCTTCAATCTGCTCAATAATCTCTAAAGGACTCAGCCCGATATTACCACACAAAAGACTCTTTTTACCTGCATTTTTTAGCATACTATCTATGAGCGTTACGAGTGTGCTTTTGCCTTTTGTTCCGGTTACTCCGATGATTTGTGAGCCAAAATATTTTATAAAAAGTTCAGTGATGGATGTAAAGTTATAAGCATCATAGGCAATGCCAAGATTGTGTAGTGAAATTCCCGGCGATTTAACAACAAGCTCCGCCTCACGCAGAGCATTAAGATAGTTCTCATCACTACTGTAGTTTTTATCAACTATAAGTATCTCCACCTCTGGCAAATACCTCTTCGCAAAGGCGTGAAATGATTTTCCCTCCACACCATAACCAAAGATGGCTATCTTCTTATATCTTGACAATTCACAAATCATACTCTCTAATGCACCCACAAAAAACCTTTAGATAAAATCTCTTCTCTATTATAACTCAAATAATTTTTACAAGAGTAAATCTGTTATAATATCTCTATGATGAAAACTTTTTTACTCCTGCTTACACTTCTCTCATCACTCTATGCAGAGCATATCAGCTGGAGAAGTGATTATGAAAAAGCGCTTCTTGAAGCAAAAAAAGAGCATAAGGTTTTGATGGTTTTAGTTGTAAAGAACAACTGTTCAAACTGTAACAGGCTTATAAAGGAGAGTTTTATAGACCATCCCTATATACATGAGCTTCAAAACAAAACCATTGCCGTTATAGTCAATAACCAAAGTAGTGCAAACTATCCACGAGAACTCTTCTACACGACTCACTACCCGTCACTCTTTTTTGTTGATACACAAACAGAGCTCTTTTTACAAGAGCCTCTGCACTATCCCCTTAAAACAAAGGAGATACAAAGAGTACTTAGAGAGTTTTAAGTGCCTCACGCAACACCTCTTTAAACTTAGGAGGGAGATTATTCTCCCCCTCAAAATCAACCTCTAGCTTGTAAAATATCTCTTTTGGTTTATAGCTTTGCAGCAATTTTGGCAGCTGCTCTTGTGTGTAGCTTTTGTACTTTTGCGTGAGGGCATAATTTACCTCATCATAAGTTCCCACGCACTCAAAAGGCTTCACTGCTTCACTCTGGCTAAGCCCGTCAAAGAGCTCACGCAGCTCTTCATCATCGAGCATATCTTTGCCAAATATCTTTTGCAATGTTACATCATCAATGTAATTACAGAGCATTATGTAGGTAAAGAGACACTTTGGACACTTCCCACACCACTCATTGCGCTTACTGCCGACATTACAGCTACGAAATGTAAAGAAGTGCTCACGCGCGTGTTCGCTAAAGAGCTTGGCAATGTGAATCTCATCAAGCGGGCGCAAAAAGCTAAAGTACTCCACATCTTCTGTCACAAAGTTCTTTACATACCAACGAAAATCATTCTCAAACTCAATCGATTTTGAGTACTGATGGTTAATCTTTTGTCCGTTGTAGATGATGTTCTCTTCATTGGCACTTGATTCATTTGAGAGCACTATGTAGCGGCTTTTGTAAAGCAGCCCAAGCCAGATAGAGATAAACCCGACGATGGAAGAGAATGGAATATGCCCGTTTAAGTACCCTCGTTTGTTAAAGTCTAAGATCTTTGCTAAATCAAGCTCACGCTTAAGCTCTATGGCATTGTCTGGATGTTTATCGAGTATCTCTTTTGAAGCGACAATAGGGTTCATAGAAAAAAGCAGCGAATCAGGAAAGACATCTTTTAAAAGCTCATAACTCACAAGCGAATCTTTTCCACCGCCAATAGGAATGATGGCACGCTCCTCAGTCTCTCTCTTTATCTTGGCAAACTTCGGCTCATCAGCTGTAATAAACTCCACCAAATCATCTTGCGTGACATTGATTTTGTTCAGGTATATGAACTCTCCAAGCCCATTAAAGTAGAGTTTTTGAAACCACTCTTTTTGCTCCTGCGTGAGATAACCACACTCGATGTAGAACTCTTTAGGCGCTGCTATCTTGTAGTAACTAATAGCCTCCGCCAACCCAATGTGAAAAACAGCCGTATCCATCGCAAAGTCTGTGCTGAGTTTTGCATTTTTTTTCAGCTCAATGCGATGATGAAAAGGGGTAAACACCTCCCCCTCATGCAGTTCATACAAAAAGTGTAAAGTAATTGTCTCATCACTCTCAACTATCTCATAATTTTTATAAATAAATTTATTATTTTCTTCTCGTAATGTTTCAAAATTTTTCATAATTGCCATTTGTAGTTTAATGGGGATATTATAACTTAAGATTGCTAAACAGTTGCTCATAGCTTTAAGGAACAAAATGCATTTTTATTACAATATCTTCCAAATAAATGAACAAAATGTTGCAAACTTATCTATATAAGCAATAACAATGCATAATTTTTTTAAGAATAAGCACTTATTTTACATAAAAGATAAATTTTCATTATATTTTCTCTAATAAACTAACAATTTTTGTGTTTATTTATTTTGA
>Ga0256843_1002538_pt1 | contig 13227 bp, 10 predicted proteins | sample AlvinellametaG_FD_191572 | JGI IMG/M metagenome (GOLD analysis project Ga0256843, IMG submission 191572) | Pompeii worm associated microbial communities from hydrothermal vent at the East Pacific Rise, Pacific Ocean - Alvinella | ecosystem: Host-associated > Annelida > Integument > Unclassified ... | reverse complement strand
TATCTATCCGCAAATTGTCAAATTGCAAGGCAAAAAACAAATGGATATTCAATCGTTTTTAAACGGTATTCGTGATAAAAATAAATTACAAATGCAGGTTTAATTTTTCTGTGAATTAAAAAAAATTCATTATAGCTGTTTTCAATCTTTTTGCGACCTTTGCAGCCGCAAAAAGATTGAACTATTATATTATTTAATAATCAACTTCCGAACACTGATACCATGTTTTGTTTTTATTTTTAAAGTATAAATACCTGTTGCCAAATCGGCTGTGGAGATATTACAATGATTTAAATTTGATTGTAACTGTTTGTTAATAACTAATTTACCTTCATTGTTAAAAATTGTTATTTGTTGTAGATCATTGGTTTCTATATTTATAAAATTTTGAGCAGGATTGGGATAAATGTCGATTTTCAATTCATCTTCAACTAAGGCATTACTACCGGTGTCAATGATAGTTATAAGCCCGTCATAATTACCGTGTTGTTGTGAATAACCCCCGTTATTAGATTTGGTAGTTCCATAAATAATTATTGGGTTCAACACATAATTACGATGTATCATACCATAGAGCACATCACTGTCATTACCCCCGAAGTTGGTTGCAGTTCTATTGTTATTCTCATTGGTTAAAAGCCAATTATCATAACCACCGTTATTGGTAGCAAAATCTCCGTCATCAGAATTAGAATATGCAGCTATAACCAAATTGGAATATACATTTTGTCTGGTCAAAACGTCATCTATCATAATGTCAACTCCGAAATCGGCTCCGGAGCCGCCTATATTTTCAGCTGTAATTAGACTGCCGTCATCGATATCCAGCTTAGCCAACCAGACATCAAAATTACCTTTAGGTTGCACTATATCTCCATCGGTAGAATTGGTAGATCCTAAAACGTTCAAAGAAAATTCACCGACATTAGCTACCGGACTATTGTCTATATCGCTGCCTCCATAAGATTGTTGCCATAAAATATTACCGTTATTATCAATTTTTAAAAACCAAAAATCATAATTTCCTTGATTTGCAGTTAAATCCCCATTATTAGATTTTGAATAGGCTGTAATTATATAGGCTTGCGGGTTACTATTAGGGATGATATAAATTTTTGAAGATTTATCATCAGACGAACCTCCTAAATTTTTTTGCCATTGCAACATACCGTTGGCATCAATATTAATTAACCATAAATCATATCCTCCTTTATTGGCCGTTGCTGGGATATCACCATCTACGGATTTAGAATAACCTAAAATCAAATAATGGCCGTCATCAGTCATTACTACCGATGTGGCTTTGTCAACATCGTTACCTCCAAAAGATTTTTGCCATAAAATAGCACCGTTAGGATCAATTTTAACTACCAAGTAATCATAATTACCATGATTGCCGGTAATGTCGTTATCATTAGATTTGCTATAACCGACAGCAATAAAATTGCCGTTTTCAACTTCCTTAATATCATATAAATAATCGGCTAGACTGCCCCCGAATGTTGTGCGCCAAAGCAAATTAAAATTTGCATCGGTTTTTTGAACAAAACAATCATAATTGCCTAAATTGGCCGTAAAATCGCCATCAGTAGATTTATAATATCCCGAGGCTACATAATTATCAGAATTGGTATAAATGACACTACTGATTTTATCAGAATCGGTACCACCCATAAGAATATGTCTGTTTAAAGTTAAAGTTTGAGCATTAATTATTTGCAAAAATAAAAGCACAAAAGTTGAAAAGAATAATTTTGTTTTCATAACAACCTGAATTTTAATGATTAATTATCAATAAAATTACTAAAAAATATACAACAAAATCATAATTTATAAATTTATTTAAAAGAAATAAATATTTATTAAAAAAAAACACTTTGAAATTTATTTTTATAAATCAATATTATTAATCCTTCTTTATAAAAACCTGAAAAAATTATATAGATGAACTCAAAAAACATACAAAATGTGCATCTTTAAAAATCTTTAAAATCGAGCATCCTTTATAAAGGATATGGGTGGAAGATAAAATTATTATTATTGTTTAAAATACGATAAGTTGGGCAAAGAAAATTATTTAGAAACATAAAAAGCCGTCTCAAAAGACAGTTTTTTGTAAATTATTAAAAAAATTGAATTATTTATTTTCATATTGGAATGTAGTAGTACCTGAAACTGTTCCATTAGCATCAATGGTAGTATGGTTGGATTGTGAAGGATAATCTTCTGTATTATAACTATATGTATAACTACTTTGAGAATTACTAGTTTGCCCGGCTACGGTAATACTGCTTGAAGAATGGGTAATATTATGTAAAAATACAAAAGGTTGTTCAAGCGTGACTACATTTAATTCCGTATAATTTTTATTATCATACTCAAATGTATAGTTGCCGGTTAATGTATAACCTGCAAAATCACCTGATACAGAAAATCCCGTCATATTATCACCGGTATATGCAATCTGCCCCGTCATATTTAACGGACCGTATGCCGTTTGAATAGAAGTTGTAAATTGACTTAACTGATCTCCATTGTAAGTAAATGAATCTTCTTCTGTTAAATTTCTTTGGTTATTGTAAATCTTTATATTTTGAATCTTATCATTACTAATTGTATATGTTACAAGACCGTCAAATTGTTGGTTTTTAGTAATAACAATAGAATCTAACAAACCTTTTTGTGCATTGTTGTAATAATAATCTTTTTCCATAACATCCGAACCATTATTAGTGGTTTTTTTCAGCACTACTCTTCCATCATATTCAATAGTTGTAGTAGAGACAACATTAACATTTTTGGTATTGTTAATCGCTCGATCAAATATTGCTTTACCAAAAGATAAAATTTGTAATGGGTTTTGTGCATCATCTGTCACAGTAACCGGTACAGGTAAAAGTTGAACTTGTTCAGTGTCGTTGTTATTTTCGCTTGAATCATCTCCCGACGATGAATCATCATTTTTTTTACAACTTGTAAATAATAAGGCTATGATAGCCATTGAAATAAAAAAATACTTTTTCATGGTTAATTGGTTTTTTATAATTTACTTTAATGTTTATATTGAATGTTGCAAAAATAGTAAATAATTTGTAAAGTTAATATTTTGTAATATTATTTTTTTGCAATATATTGCTGTTTTACAAAAAGCATCAATTATGAGTGATAGAAAAAAAATGCCTTTACATTGGAAAATTATGATTGGAATGATAGCCGGTCTTATAGGCGGTTTTATTTTGTTACAATTTGATTACGGCAAGCAACTCACCTACGATTGGATAGCCCCCATTGGTAAAATATTTGTCAATTTATTAAAACTGATTGCTATACCGCTAATTTTAGCATCATTGGTCAAAGGCGTCTCCGATTTAAAAGATATTGCCAAATTTAAAACCATTGGCTTACGGACCATAGGTTTGTATATTATGACAACGGTATTTGCCATCAGTATTGGTTTAATAGCCGTTAACGTATTTCAACCCGGCAAAGGTATCTCTAACCAAACCGTTCAAAAGCTGGAACAAACTTATGCCGGTAATAAAAAAATTGCCACCAAAATTAATGCTGCTAAAGAGCAACACCACAAACCCAAATTGCAATTTTTGGTTGATATGGTGCCGGATAATATCTTTAAAGCCATGAGTAATAACGGCAATATGTTGCAGGTTATATTTTTTGCTATCTTTTTAGGTATTACCTTAATCTTGATACCCGAGCACAAAGCCGCCCCGCTAAAAGATTTTTTTGATTCTATGAACGAAGCAATTCTTAAAATGGTCGATTTGATTATGCTTATGGCACCTTATGCTGTTTTTGCGCTGATTGCCAATGTAATAGTTGGCACATCGGGGGATTGGGAACTCTTAAAAAGTTTGATGAAATACGGGGCAACTGTTATTGCCGGTTTGATTTTAATGCTCGTTTTTTATATGATACTCATCAAACTATTTGCCGGAAAAAATCCTTTTTGGTTTATTAAACAACTGGCTCCGGCACAACTTTTGGCCTTTTCAAGCAGTTCGAGTGCCGCCACACTACCGGTTACTATGGAACGTGTAGAAGAACATATCGGCGTAGATAAAGAAGTATCCAGCTTTGTATTACCTGTGGGTGCTACCGTTAATATGGATGGCACCAGTTTATATCAAGCCGTAGCTGCGGTTTTTATCATGCAGGTTTTGTGGCCCGAAGGATTAAGTTTTGCCAATCAAATGACCATTGTTCTTACGGCGCTTCTTGCTTCTATCGGTGCGGCTGCAGTGCCCGGAGCCGGAATGATTATGTTGGTAATTGTGTTAGAAGCACTAGGATTTCCGGCAGAGAAACTCCCCATTGCGCTTGCGCTTATTTTTGCTATTGATCGTCCTTTGGATATGATGCGCACAGTGATAAATGTAACCGGAGATGCCACTGTTTCAACTATAGTAGCTAAATCTGTTGGTAAGTTACATGATCCCAGACCGAAGGAATGGGATGATCAATTGCGACAATAAGGTTGCTCGTTTTAAACAAAAGGCAATTTAACCACTTCGGCGGGAATTTGTTTTTTGCGCACTTGAACAAAAATTTGACTACCGGGTTTGGCCATTTCCACCGACACATACCCCATACCAATAGCTTCTTTTAAGGTAGGCGACATGGTGCCACTGGTAACAGTTCCTATTTTATTGCCCGAAGCATCAACAATATCGTATCCGTGACGGGCAATACCCTTGTCTTTGAGTTTAAAAGCCACCAATTTGCGGCTTACCCCCTCCTCTTTTTGTTTTTTCAGATTTTCGGCATTGATAAAATCTTTGGTAAATTTGGTAATCCACCCTAAACCGGCTTCAATAGGCGACGTAGTATCATCAATATCATTTCCATATAAGCAATAGCCTTTTTCCAAGCGAAGGGTATCGCGTGCCCCCAATCCGGCCGGCTTGATGCCTAAATCTTTACCTTGCTTAAACAATTCGTTCCACACGTCTTCGGCATATTCGTTCGGCACATAAATTTCATAACCTTTTTCGCCGGTATAACCGGTTGCCGATACTAAAATATCTTTATGTCCGGCCAAATCTGCCTTGGTCCAAGTATAAAATTTTAAATTTTCTAAATCGGCACTATTACCGGCCATTCTTTGCATCAATTCCGGCGATTTGGGTCCTTGCACGGCCAAAATACTGTATTGATTAGACTTGTCCGTCAATTTTACATCAAAATTCTTTGCCCATTTGTTTACCCAATTCCAGTCTTTTTCCAAATTGGCACCATTGACGACCAACATATATTTATTATCGTCCAAATGATAAACCAACAAGTCATCAATAATTCCGTTTTGTTCGTTCGGGAAACAGGAATATTGCACTTTACCCGGTTTGAGCTTGGCCACGTCATTGCTGGTAATGTATTGCAAAAAATGTAAAGCATCTTTGCCTTCTACAAAAAAATTGCCCATATGCGACACGTCAAATACTCCTACGGCATTGCGAACGGTTTCGTGTTCGGCATTGACGCCTTCATACTGAATAGGCATTTCAAAACCGGCAAAAGGTAACATTTTAGCTCCAAGCTGTTTATGTATATGATTTAAAGTTGTTTTTTTCATTTTATTTCGTTTTTTTGTTGCGAGCTAATATATAAAAAATGTTTTTGATGAAAACTGATACAAGTTGTTGAATGAAGTAACTCTCATAAGACTAGTTAGAAGGTCTTTATCTACCCGAAAACATGTTCAAAGATTTGAATTTGTTTGATAATCACAAGTTTATTGCAAAACCATTAAAAGAATAAAAACAGTAAATACTTTATTATGGAAACAATTTCTTATTAATTAGATTTTCAATAAGACAGTATTCAATCCTTTCGGACTACTAATTGCATTTTTTTAGAAATGGTGAAAAATATATTTAATAATATTAAAGATGAAAATATAAATCGATATGGAATTATTCCAGCATTTGCAACAAAATCTCCAGCATATCAATAGCTGCCTCGCTGATTTTAGTGCCGGGACCGTATATACCAACAACACCGGCATCAAACAAAAATTGGTAGTCTTGCTTGGGAATGACGCCGCCGGCAATCACCAAAATATCGTCGCGGCCCAGTTTTTTGAGTTCTGCAATCACTTCGGGCACCAAAGTTTTGTGTCCGGCTGCCAATGAAGATACGCCGAGTATATACACATCATTTTCGGCCGCTTGCAGGGCTACCTCTTGGGGTGTTTGAAACAACGGACTGATATCAACATCAAAACCTATATCGGCATAAGCGGTTGCTACGACTTTGGCACCGCGATCATGACCGTCTTGCCCCATTTTAGCTATCATAATACGGGGGCGACGGCCTTCCAGCCCGGCAAATTGATCGGCTAAAGCCCGGGCTTTTTTAAAACTTTCGTCATCTTTTATTTCGTTGGCATACACTCCTGATATGGTTTGAATTTGTGCTTTGTACCGGCCAAATACTTTTTCCAAGGCACCGGATATTTCTCCTAAGGTGGCGCGTTTTTTGGCCGCTTCTACCGCCAAAGATAATAAATTTTCTTTTCCCGTTTGTGCAGCTGCCGTTAAGCGGTTCAATGCTTCTGTGACCGCTTTATTATCGCGATTGGCTTTAATATATTGCAACTTCTCTATTTGTTTTTGACGCACTAATTCATTATCTATTTCCAAAATATTAATCGGGGCTTCTTTTTTTAAACGGTAAGCATTAACACCTACAATGATATCTTTACCACTATCTATTCGAGCTTGTTTTTGCGCTGCCGCTTCTTCAATACGCAGCTTGGGAATACCTTTTTCAATGGCTTTGGTCATACCTCCGAGCTCTTCCACTTCTTGAATTAACTCCCAAGCTTTACGGGCAATTTCATTCGTTAGTTTTTCTACATATTTACTTCCGCCCCACGGATCAACAGTGCGGGTAATTTTGGTTTCCTCTTGCAAAAATATTTGAGTATTGCGGGCTATACGTGCTGAAAAATCTGTGGGTAAGGCAATGGCTTCGTCCAAGGCATTGGTATGCAAAGACTGCGTGCCGCCAAAAGCAGCTGCCGCGGCTTCTATCAAAGTGCGCATCACATTATTATACGGGTCTTGTTCGGTCAAACTCCATCCGCTGGTTTGCGAGTGTGTTCGCAAAGCTAAAGATTTAGGATTTTTGGGATTAAATTGTTTGACAATTTTTGCCCAAAGCATCCGCGCAGCACGCATTTTGGCTATTTCGGTAAAATGATCCATACCTACGCCCCAAAAGAAAGACAAACGCGGTGCAAATTGATCAATATCCATACCGGCTGCCAATCCGGTGCGAATGTATTCCAATCCGTCAGCCAAGGTATAAGCCAGTTCAATTTCGGGTGTGCCTCCGGCTTCTTGAATATGATAGCCCGAAATACTGATAGAATTGAACTTGGGCATGTTTTTGGCGGTGTATTCAAATATATCCGAAATTATTTTCATAGACGGTGCCGGCGGATATATATAGGTATTGCGTACCATAAATTCTTTAAGTATATCATTTTGAATAGTCCCCGATAGCTTTTCAGAGCTTACCCCCTGCTCTTGAGCTGCCACTATATAAAAGGCCATAATGGGCAATACGGCACCGTTCATAGTCATAGAAACAGACATTTGGTCTAACGGAATTTCGTCAAACAGCACTTTCATGTCTTCGACCGTATCAATGGCTACACCGGCTTTGCCGACATCGCCCTTCACACGCGGATGATCGGAATCATAACCACGATGTGTCGCCAAGTCAAAAGCAACGGAAAGCCCTTTTTGTCCGGCAGCCAAATTGCGTCTGTAAAAAGCATTGCTTTCTTCGGCAGTAGAAAAACCCGCATATTGCCTGATGGTCCAAGGACGGCGCACATACATGGTCGAATAAGGTCCGCGCAAATAAGGAGATATGCCGGCGGCAAAACCTATATGCTTTAAATCCGTATTTAGTGTATTTGTTTTTTTTAATTGTAAATTTTGAAAATCAGTCCGTGTCCGTTTCATAAATTAAGTACATAAATTACTTGACAAATATACTTAAAAATTAAAGGAATGTTAAAATGGCATGATGTTTAACAAATTAAAAATACGAAAACAAATTAAAAACACACGGTTGTCAATTAAATGTATAAAATTCTTAATAATCCTAAATAAAACCTATTTTTTTTTATAATTTTGTAAATATTTTAATTTTTTAAAAATGGCAATTATTAAGCGTCCGCATCCTGTTGATCAAGAAATAGTTTTGGATCCCTTTAAAACTATCATGAGCAAAACCAATAAAAAAGGTATTATAGAATTTGCCAATGATTATTTCATGGAGGTTTCCGGCTATAAAGAATGGGAACTGATGGGACAACCTCATAATGTTATCAGACATCCTCATATGCCTAAAATTATTTTTAAAATCTTATGGGACAGATTGTTTAAGGGGCAAAACATTCATGCCGTTGTTAAAAACTTAGCCAAAGACGGCCGGTATTATTGGGTGGTAACGGATTTTAAAATAAAGTATGATGAATATGGAGACATTTTGTCTTTGTATTCGAGAAGAAAAGCCATTCCGGAAAATGTTAAAAATTTTTTCACCGAGTTTTATAACAAATTGATTACAATAGAACAAAAAGGTGGTATTACAGCTTCAGGTGCATATTTAACCGGATTTTTAGAAGATTATGGAAAATCTTATGATGAATTTATCTTAGATTTATTCAAACTGTCAGAGAAACAATTAAAAGATTATATGCAGGCACAGATCAGCGATGGCGATATTGACAGTAGTTTTGCAGTATCCGCGGAACAAGCTATTGCCAAAACAAAGAAAAGAAATGGTTTTTTAAGCAGAATATTTGGATAACCCGTGTTAAAGCATTAAAATAATAAGAAAAAAACATTTTCTTAAGTAAAAATAATCAAATCGTTAAAATAAGTAACATTTAATTCATATTAAAATAAATAATTGTTATATATTTGCAAGCTGAAAATGCAAATATCACAATATGAAAAAAGTAATTAGACCTATACCAAAAGATGAGGAAATAATTCTTAATCCGTATAAGACTATCATGAGTAAAACCAATCAAAAAGGTATAATAGAATATGCCAATGATTATTTCATGGAAGTATCGGGTTATAAAGAATGGGAATTAATGGGACAACCGCATAATATATTACGGCATCCCGACATGCCGAAATTGGTTTTTAAACTGTTATGGGACCGGTTAAATAACGCCCAACCCATATATGCCATTGTAAAAAACTTAGCTAAAGACGGCCGTTATTACTGGGTGGTTGCAGATTTTAAAACCAAAATAGACAGTGATGGTAATGTTACACATTATGCACGCCGTAAAGCCGTGCCTCAAAAAGCAAAAGAGAAAATTTCTAAAATTTATAATAATATTCTTGAAATTGAAAAATCAGCCGGTTTGGAAGCATCCGAAGCTTATTTCTCAGGAATGCTTGAAGACGGCGGAATTACCTATGATGAATTTATTCATGGCTTATTGGAATTGGATGAAAAACAATTACATGATTATATGTCATCAGAAATCAGTGATGATAAATTTGTAGAAGGCCAAAATTACAGTGCCGAAGAAGCCATCCAAAAAACGACTAAGAAAAAAGGATTATTTGGTAAATTATTCAGCTAAAAAAGAAAACAATGTTTGAAATAGAAAAAGGATTAGAACCTGATATTACCTTAGTATGTAAATTATCTAAGGACGGAAAAATAAAATATATCAATAAAGCTTATGCCGATATTACCGGATTTTCAGAAAATGATTTGATTGGCGAGAGTCATGAGATTATACAACACCCTAAAATGCCTAAAATTATCTTAGATATGGCATGGGAAGCTATAAACAAAGGCGAAAATCTGTATTTTGTCAGTAAAAATATCACTAAAAACGGCGAATATTTTTGGACTATAGCTGATATTCACTCCAAAATACATGATAATAGAGGTACTGCCATTTATATCCGCAGAAAATACCTTCCCAATGACATCAAAGAAGAATTTGAAAAATTATACGAAGTATTATATGGTATAGAATCAAGTGGTGGCGGTGAAGAAGTGGCAAAAAAATATTTAAAAGGTTTTTGGGAAGATCGTGGTACGACTTTTGAAAAGTATATTATTGACAAATTTGGCGGAGAAAAGAATTTGAAAACTTACATGACCACAGAAGTGTCCGATAAAGAACTCTTTTCTGTCGATCCCACAGATATGAATATTGATGATATATTAAAATTTGTAAAAAAGAAGAAAAAAAGAAGATTCTGGTAAACTAAATACAAAAGATTATGACAATAAACAATTTCGCTATGAAAAACACCAAGGATTGCATTCACTTGAATGCAGCTAAAAAAATGAAAATAAAAATTGACGACCAAGCTCGCATTTTGTATGTCAATGATTATTTTACAAATGTCACAAATTTTAAAGTTTCGGATGTAATTTTAAAAGACTTTAATTACATCCTCGATCCTTCTATGCCTAAACTGGCAAAAGATAAATTGGATGAAGTAGCACACCAGTTTGAAGAATTTTATTTTATCTACAAAGGTATTACCAAAAATGAAGATTGCTATTGGGGTTTTGTAAAAGTAACACAACGTTTTAACAATCAAAATGAATTTGTCGGTTACTTGCTTGAGGTTAAAATGCTTCCTACTGCTGCTATTAATAAAATTGATAAATTATACAATGTTCTTTCGGAAATTGAAAAGAATGCCGGTATTGAAGCGGCTAAGAAATATTTAGATGGCTTTATAGAAGAAAAAAATATGAACTTCAATGAGTTTATGTTGGCCCTTGTAGAAGTAGACGAGAAAAAAGCACAAAAATATTTTGAAATTGATGAGGATGCCTCTCCTGTCAAAAAGAAAAAACGCGGCTGGTTTTAAATCATCCTGAATATTTTACAATTTTGATCAAATTCTATTAAGTTTGAATTGAATAAATTCTTAGTGTATAATTGTTTATTGTTTATTTCATTTATGCTATTGTATTCTTTAGCAAACCAGATTTTAGATGTTTTTGGAAGTATCAAATTAAGATCATGAGTAGATAAAATAATAATCTTTTGTTGTTCTTTACTTATTTTAATTAACTGTTGCAATAACATCGCTTTATTTTCAATATCCAAATGAGTCGTCGGTTCGTCTAATAACAGCACCGGCGATTCTTGTATTAAAGCTCTGGCTATCAATACTTTTTGACGTTCGCCGTCACTTAATTCATTTACTTTGGAAGTTTTATATTTATTTAAATCTAATTCGGACATTATTTGACTGATTACTTTATAATCAGAATCTGTTAATCGATCCAAAACATCTGTGAAAGTTTGTCTGCCCAAGCTTAGAAAATCAAATACAGACAAGGGCATATCCAATTTATCAGTTAATACAATACCTATATATTTGGCACGTTCCTTCGGATTTAATTGTGTTATATTCATCTCATCAAGATAAAAACCGCCTTTTAAAGGCGACAAAATACCCGCCAAGGTTTTTAAAAAAGTAGATTTTCCTGACCCGTTAGCCCCAATTAAGGCAATTAATTGCCCACTCCTGGCCTCAAGATTAATTTTTTCCAAAATGGTTTGCGTGTAACCAATAGCCAAATTTTCAATTCTTAATTTCATATCATTTTTCTTTTCAATCTTTAATACCACCCGCGTTTAAGCATTTTAAACAGTCCGTTAATATCTATAGTAAACACTATTCGTATGCGTGATGCATAATCAGGTTGATTAATTTCCCAGCCCAATTTGGAATACACCGGAAAAAATATTTCAAAATAATCTTGCACCAAATTAATTCGCAATCCCGAATCATAATAAAACCTTACCGGCTCCTGCTTATTCTTGAGCCAAGCCCAATCACCATATAGGTTAAACCATTTCCAAACTCCAATATTGACATTGTTACTAATCATATAATCGTTGGCAAACTGGTCGTCAAAAAAAGTTTTGAAACCGCCTTCGGCCCATACAAATTGTTGATGAAAAATGCCGGAGGTTTCCGAACGTCCGTAATAATGGTATTGAAACAAATAATCGGTAGGCCGGTCCAGTGCAAACGAAAAATAGTCGGTTTGCGTATGGTTGTATAAAAATTTACCGGCATACAAACGAAAGTCCCATTGCCGGTTTTTATCACTCAAAAAACGGTAGCGTAACATGCCTGATATTTTGCCAAACCGGTTTGCCAGTTGCAAATCGGCAGTGTAAAAAAAGTCCTTAATAACATTAATACGGTAACGCTTCAATTTGATATTGAATATCCCGTAATGATCAGAATCGGTTGGTAGTTGACCAATAGGATCTTTGTCAATATACATATACTGCAATTTTAAATTAATCCCTTTGCGATGTCTCAGATAGGGATCGCGCCATTTTAATTCTATTCTCGGATTGTATTTCCGGTAAACCAACCCATGATTGTAATGAAAGTATTTAAAACCAAAACCATAGCCAAGTGCAAATAATTTGGAATGATTGAAATAATGACTGTTAGAAATAGAAAAACTGCCTGTCAAAGTTCCACTTTTAGTAGCATAACCCGGCGTAAGGGTATAATTAAAATGATTATATAAAAGACTTTCATTAAAAATTTGGGCACCCGCTATCACACCGTCATAGTAATTGTATTCAAAAAAAGGATTGATAAAAAGTTGGGTTTTCAAAGGATTGTCAAAATCTTGATACGGTCTGATTTGTATAGGTTTTTCAAACAAATGAAATCCGGGACGCTTGTAATTGTTTTTTGTTTGTAATTCGGGATAATCATTAAAATAATTGAAACCTGCAAAATTTATATCCGGATGGTATTTGATATATATACTGGTATCTTGTTTAACAACAGGCAATTGTTTTTGCAATACAACCGAATCGTTTTGTATGGTATAAACGGTTAATGGTATATATACTTGCCGTTTGTTGATAATATGCAATTGCAAACTATCACCTTGTTTTGAAATACGCTTTAACTTATAATCATATTTATGGGTGGTATTGATAAAATTTGTATACCATAAGCTTTCTTTTCCTGCCACCATTTTAAAAAAATCGACTCCCGATACAGGGGTTTTGTTTGCAAAGATATAGAATTGTCGCATCTTGGCACGAAACAGACTGTCGCCCAAAACATTGTGTAACATATTGAGCCCCAAAGCGGCTTTATACGGCATGGCTACATTCCGGTTATAATTGGTCAATGAGTCTAATGC
>Ga0256843_1002537_pt1 | contig 13238 bp, 15 predicted proteins | sample AlvinellametaG_FD_191572 | JGI IMG/M metagenome (GOLD analysis project Ga0256843, IMG submission 191572) | Pompeii worm associated microbial communities from hydrothermal vent at the East Pacific Rise, Pacific Ocean - Alvinella | ecosystem: Host-associated > Annelida > Integument > Unclassified ... | reverse complement strand
TCACGGAAGAGATAACGCCATCTGCATCATAATCACCCACAACGGCTATTTTTTCACCTTTTTGGATCGCCTCTTTGATTCTTTTTGCCGCTTTGGTTATATCTTTGAGTTTAGAAGGGGAAGGAATATGTGAAAGTTTCGTGCACTTGTCGTTTTCAAAACGACTGGCAAGTGCACGCTGGATATCATCTTTAGTCAATCTTTTGGAGGCTGACATTATTCTGATTTACTCTTGAGTGCTGCTTCAACAAATCCTAAAATAGCCGCATTCGGCTTTTTGAGTCTGGAGGTAAATTCAGGATGAAACTGCACTGCCAAAAACCACGGATGGTCTTTCAGTTCCACCACTTCAATCAACCCGTCCGACTCACCGCTGATAATCAGTCCCTCTTTTTCAAAAGCATCTCTGTATGCAGGGTTCGCTTCGTAACGGTGTCTGTGTCTTTCATAAATCGTTTTTGCACCACCATAGACTTTACGTAAAAGTGATCCCGGCTTCGTATCACATGCATATTCGCCCAAACGCATTGTTCCGCCAAGTGGACTTTTGTGGGTTCTAAGCTGTTTGTTACCGCTCGCATCGATAAATTCGTCGATAAGATAGACGATAGGGTTTTTACACTCCGGAGCAAATTCTACGGAGTTTGCATCTTCCAGTTTTAAAACATTTCTCGCAAACTCTACAAGGCTTAGCTGCATTCCCAGACAAATCCCTAAAAATGGAATTTTATTTTCTCTGGCATATTTGATCGCTTCGATTTTACCTTCAACACCACGCTGACCGAAACCTCCCGCAACCAAAATACCGTCTACATCACAAAAGATCCCCTCTTCGCACTCTTCGTTAACTGCTTCGGAATCGATCCATTTGAGATTGACTTTGGTATCCAGATGCGCACCAACATGAACGAAAGACTCGGTCAGTGACTTGTACGACTCTTTAAGCTCAAGATATTTTCCGACAAATCCTATCGTTACCTCTTTTTTCGGAGCGATGACATTTTTCACCAGTGCATTCCACTCCTCCATATCCGGAGCTTTTAAATCCATATCCAGGTTTTCACAAATCGGTGTCAAAATATTTTGCGAAAGGAAGTTGATAGGTACTTTATAGATCGATCTTGCATCCGCCGCTTCGATAACAGAGTTTTTCTCCACACCACATGAAGAAGCGAGTTTGAGTTTCACATCTTTAGGAATCGGCATCTCGGAACGACAAATGACAATTTGCGGAGATATACCGATACGACGAAGTTCCTGTACACTATGTTGTGTCGGCTTGGTTTTTAACTCGCCTGCCGCTTTAAGGTACGGTACAAGCGTCAAGTGGACATACAGTGCACGCTTGCGTCCCAAATCACCACCCAATTCACGGATTGCCTCCAGAAACGGCAAACTCTCGATATCACCAACCGTACCGCCGACTTCAACGATAAGGATATCATGCCCTTCACCCGCTTTGACGATACGCTCTTTGATCTCGTTGGTAATGTGAGGAATGACTTGTATCGTCTTTCCAAGATAATCACCTCGACGCTCTTTTTCGATCACCGTCGAGTATACTTGTCCTGTTGTAAAGTTATTTTGCTTGGAAAGGTTGATATTTAAAAATCGTTCATAGTGTCCTATGTCCAGATCCGTTTCCGCACCGTCTGCAGTGACAAAAACCTCTCCGTGCTCCAACGGACTCATAGTTCCCGGATCTACGTTGATATAAGGATCGATTTTAAGCATACTAACATCTTTGCCCGCATGTTTAAGAAGTGTAGCAATACTTGCCGAAGCGATCCCTTTTCCAAGAGAACTCAATACGCCGCCGGTTACAAAAATAAACTTTGTCTCTTTTTCTGCCATCAAAAATCCACCTGCATTAAATTGATTTTATTATAGTGAAGTACGGCTAATAGGCGAATTAAAAACAGCTTATTTTTGAAAAACTAAAATAGTTTTATCAGCTTCAGTGGAGAAGAGTGAAATATCGAATTTTTTTATCATTTTCATAGGCGAAAGTGATAGTATATCACTCAAAGAATGATAATACTGGACGATTTTTGCCTCTTCTTTGACAAAACAATCATCGCTTCTTTTTTCAAAATAGACAATATCGGTATGAAGCATATCCTCCTCAAATTCCGCATCGATTGCTAAAAAACGATCACCTTCGTCGACATTCATACTCCCTGCCGCAACATCTTCAAATCCGTGCAACGTATTTACGTCACAGACAAAGATACCACCCTTTTTAAGATGTACATACACATCTTCTAAAAACTTCTGAAGATCTTTGTGAGGCATATAGTTAAGTACATCCGCCACCGCAACAATCGTATCATACGCTCCGGATACTTCATGAAGATAACAACACGCTATATCAAGCCCTTTTTTGCGGCAGATATGCACCATTTCACTGCTGATATCGATACCGAAAGCTTCATATTTTTCACTGAGCAAAGAGAGAAACATACCATTCCCACACCCGACATCAAGCACTTTTTGCACAGGATACTTTTTTAAAATATTTAAATATTTTTGATAAAGATTTTCGTATGCTTCATAAAAACCGATCATCGGCTCTATCTTTGCATAGAGATCTAAATTTGTCATTGCTACCTCGTTTTTCAGTCTCATGAAACCTTAATATGCTACACTTTATCAAATATTTTCTATAAAAGGTATCAACTTGCCGTTTTGGGCTGTTATATATGTTTTTTCTTTGATCCTGAGTGCTGTTTTTACAATATACATCAGTCGTAACAAGTCGTTACTGTATATGATCTCTCAAATTTTAAGTGGTATTTTTGCAGCTGCTTTTTTCTTTATTTACTACAATGTAGTACCCTATCCGCCTTCAATAGCCACGCCTATGCTGATGCTGATTTTTATCATTTTTCAAGAGGTATGGGTCAATAAAGAGTTATACGACATGGTTTCTCTTCGCCACTTTCCTAAAAAACTACATAAAACAATGCTTGTTGTTGTTCCTTTAAGTGCTATCATCTTTATCGCACCTGTTATTTGGATTATTTCACAGGTGTTCAAGCACTATTTCATACCTTAATCATCCAAACCTCTGACATGAAAGGAGAAACGATGTAAATCACTTCTTCCATATTCTCGGATCGCTTCGATGTGGCTTTTGGTACCGTATCCTTTGTGCCCCTTAAAACCATACTGCGGATACTTTTCATCCATCTTGACCATATATCTGTCACGACTTACCTTCGCCAATATACTTGCCGCACTTACCTCAGGTACTTTACTGTCAGCTTTGATTACCGCCTGTACGCCTAAAATACCAAAATTCGTGTTACCGTCCATTATCGTCATTTGTGGATTCAGGGTATCGATAATTTTTTCGATAGATTGGGCTATGGCTTTGGAAAGCCCTATTTCATCTACTGTTTTATTGTCGGTAAAAACAATCTCATAGGCACTTTTTGTCACAATTTCATCAAAAAGTTTTTCACGTTTTTTTTCTGTCAGCTTTTTCGAATCATCCAACCCTTCAACCGTTTCATGTAAAACCACTCCCGCAACAACCAAAGGTCCTGCCAAACACCCTCTTCCCGCTTCATCGATACCGCATAACATAAAATGTTCCTCTTTTTCCCACCAGTTGGTTCTTTTTGCAAAACCGTACATAAAACTTCATTAAAAACGCTTTTAATCCGATGACTAGGTAAAGAGGTGGGCATAGCACAAAGGATTGGACATGACATACAAAAGAATACTGCAAATGAGCACAACACTGTTGTTGACGGCTTTTTTAACGGCAGGCTGCGGGGGAAGTTCGTCGCAGGGAGGCGATGACAAATCTTCATCTACACAACTTTCCACGGACGGTAGCAGTGCCATCAGTGGGAAAATGACAACTTCGGACAATATAGACTATACGGAAAATACCGATTCCGTTTCCGCAAAAACCGGAGAATTTCAAACGCGTGCTCCGGCACAAGACGTTACCGCATCGGACAGCGCATTATTCATCGCAGAGGGAGACAAAGGTGTCGAAATCGTAAAAATCGGCTACAGCGATCGTATCGATTATGAACTTATCACGACTATAACAGGTATCAATGCAACAAAAGTTTTTCTCTCTGAAGATCAAAATACACTCTATGTACAAAACCGTGTGGGAGATCTTAACGTCTACGATATTCAGGATATTCAAAACCCTCAAAAAATCAAAATTCTGGCAAAAGGATCCGTCACAGACGATACAGTCACTACAGACGGCATCTACGCATTTTCACCCCAAAAACAAAACGGTCTGACTGTTTACGATATCAGTAATCCTTCAAACAAACGTATCGTCGCAAAATACAAAGATACTCCTGTTTATGCGATCGTTTTGGTCGATAACGACACAAAAGCGCTGGTCGCCACAAAAAACGAAGGTATTGCCCTTTTGGATATAGCGAACCCAAAAAATATTTCTTATCTGGCTAGTTACGACATAAGCGGTACTGTAACCGGTATTACCGTCAATCGTTTTTCAGGGTTGCTCTTTGTCGCAAATGCGGACAAAGGAGTTAAAGTCTTCAACCTCAATATCTTTTTAGACAATCTATACTAACTGAATCGCCCAGTTCCAAAACGGCAGCATCTCATAAGCTATGCCGTTTTGGGAAAAACTTTTTTGCGTACCCATCGTGATAATTTGTACCTGTTTGACGCCAAGCGCATCAAAATCTTTTTCACATTTTTGCATCTTTTTATAAATCAACTCTTCGGTTAAAAAGGGTGATGAAAAGAGTGCCGTCTGAATTTGCGGCAAATAAAAATCGATGAGATCATGATAAAATATTTCATATCCGCGTTTATAAAGCTCCAGAAAAATCATATTTTCAAAACGTCTTATAAAATCTTTTTCAAAACTCAACACCCCGCGAATGGAAAAGTCGATCATGTAAAGTTTCTTTTGGGTACTTTTTTGCCCGAACTTTTCCACCATAAAAATCACTTCTTCGTTTTGTAGCTTTTGGGTATAGGCATAAAACTTGTCTTTGGATATTTTATGATGTTTTTTAACAAGATTAAACATCGCAAATGTCGATACCAGCGTACTTTGACGCAACGCAAAAGTCTTTAAGATCTCCAGCTCCACCGGAGTATGGTAGTAAGAACTCAAAAGGTGCTGAAAAGTCTGCACATAGGCAAACTTCGAAACATCGAGCATCCGGGGAAAAGTACCGGTATTGGCAAACTGCCCGAACAGAGTCTCCGCATCGCTGACACGTTTGTTAAAAGCGATGAACTCTTCAAAATCAAGCGGATACAGAAAGATCTCTTCAAAACCTTTCAGGTGAAAATCTTTTTGACTGGTGGTGATAATCATCTCCTTGACGTGAGGCAAAGGAAAAGCAAAGTCGAGATTTTCCAAAACCAGCAGTTCTATTTTGGGATGTTTTTGTAAAAAAGTTTCCAAATGCGCTGCAATCGAAGCATCGATACGGATATCTGCAAAGTCGATATACAAAAAACTCTCTTTTTTACGGGTGGAGAGCAGATCTAAAATCAAATAGGTCTTACCGCTGTGGCGAGGACCTTTAAGGATGATCTTTTCTCCATGAAGACTCACTTTACGTACGGTAAAGGCTATCTTTTTCACTTCGTTGCCGTAAAGGATTTCCAGTCTGTTCATGAAGATTTTACCTTAGTTTTTGCTCTTTAATTTTTCTTAAATACTATTTTCAGTATAATCGCGCACTTTTCAATATAGGGGATTTTTTGATCAATCTAAGAAATTATACAGCGCAAAACATAAAAAACGATCTTCTCTCGGGAATGGTTGTTGCCGTAGCTTTGGTTCCCGAAGCGATTGCATTTAGTTTTATCGCAGGAGTCAGCCCGCTTGTAGGACTATACGCAGCATTTATCATCGGTCTTATCACTTCCATCATGGGCGGTAAACCGGGGATGATCAGCGGTGCAACCGGTGCCGTTGCCGTTGTCTTTGTCGGATTGGGGGTTGCAGTTTCGCAGATGTACCCCAACCTTTCACGTGAAGAGCTCTCTATCGTCACACTGCACTATATCTTCATGACAACGATTTTTGCGGGATTGTTTCAAATCCTCGTGGGTGTATTAAAACTTGGAAAGTTTATACGTCTTGTACCGCAACCGGCGATGTTCGGGTTTGTCAACGGTCTTGCCATCGTCATCGCTTTGGCGCAGCTGAAGTTTTTCAAGCCAAGCGACTATGACAATCTTCACTCGGCAAAAGAGGTTCTTCTGCACTCCATACAGGAAAACTACTGGATGTATATACTCGTCATCATCACGATGGCTATCATGTACTTTTTACCAAAATTTACCAAAGCAGTTCCGGCAGGTCTTGTTGCGATCATCTCTTTGACGGCTATCGTCTATTTTCTGGGTATCGATACCAAAACCGTCTCCGATCTTGCAGACATCAAAGGCTCTTTCCCGCACTTCATCATGCCTGATGTATCCCTGCTAAGCCGGGAAAGTCTGAAAATCATCATCCCGTACGCCATCCTTGTCGGACTCGTCGGGTTGATCGAGTCGCTTTTAACCCTCTCCGTTCTTGATGAGATGAGCGGCACCAGAGGAAGCGGAAACAAAGAGTGTATCGCACAGGGATGTGGTAATATAGCCAGTGGATGCTTCGGAGGTATGGCAGGTTGTGCGATGATCGGTCAGAGTATCATCAACTTTAGCTCGGGTGGTCTTGGACGACTCTCCTCTTTTACTGCATCGGTTTTGCTTATCTTGTTTGTCGTCAGTTTGAGTGATCTTATCGGCATTATCCCGGTGGCGGTGTTGGTGGGTATCATGTTTATGGTCAGTATCGGAACGTTTGAGTTTAGTTCCGTCAGCCGTATCAAATATATGCCGCGTGCCGATGCTTTCGTATTGGTGATGGTTACGATCATCACCGTTATGTTCGATCTTGCTATCGCCGTGATTGCGGGTATTATCATCTCCGCTCTTGTATTTGCCTGGCAACATGCTAAAATATACTCTCGCACCAGAATCGAAAATGACGGTACGAAAGTGTATGAGCTTGAAGGACCGCTCTTTTTCGGTTCGGTTACTTCGTTTAACGAACAGTTCGATATGGAAAACGATCCGGATCGTGTAGTGATAGACTTCAAAAATACCCGTGTGATGGATATTTCCGGAGTTGAAGCGATCGACGCGATCACCAAAAAATATAAAAAAGCGGGTAAAGAGTTACTTTTACGACACTTGAGTAAAGATTGTAAAAACTTACTCAAGGAAGCGGGACCGTACTGTACCTATAACGAAGATGATCCAAACTATAAAGTTGCAGCAAACCTATAAAAACAAGGAGAAAAATATGACACCTATCGAAGATGTACGTAAAGAGATGAAAAAATACGAAGAGCGAAGAAACGAATTTTACGATCTTTTCGATCAACAAATTCCTAAAGATAAAAATGGGCTTTTCGATTTTGAAAATGCTCCTAAACTGGATGCAAAAGAAGTTTACGACCTCTTTTTCAAACTGGACTATCAGGCAAGAAAAATTAGAGGTTTACTCATTGAAGCTAGAGATATCAAAGTCGGCTAATTGGCACGTATAGAGCTGAGTCAAAGCGCTTTTTTTCACAACCTCTCTTTGCTGAGTCAAAAACTTGGCGGCAAAGAGAAACTCGCTGTTGTCTTAAAGGACAATGCCTACGGACACGGGCTTGTCCAAATGGCACGTCTTTCTCAGGAGTATGGCATACAAAGAGCGGTCGTAAGAACCCTCTTTGAAGCCCAACAGATCAAACAATATTTTAGAGATATCATCATCCTCAACATCGATGAAAATATCACACCCGATCCCACCTATTCATACACAATCAACCACCTCTTGCAAATCGATCATATCCCGCAAGGTACGGCAGTAGAACTAAAAATCGATACAGGAATGCACCGAAACGGTATACCGGCAAACAAGCTTCATGAAGCCGTGCAACGCATCAATGAGAAAAAACTGCACCTTAAAGGTGTTATGACCCATTTTCGCAGTGCGGATGAGATAGGAAGTGAGCTATTTTGGCAACTGCAACAGTGGAAAAGTATCAAACAAGAGGTATGTACACTTTGTGAAACACTCCGGATACCGCTTCCTCTGTTTCACTCCGCCAACAGTGCCGCAGCGCTTCGACTAAACCATTATGAAGATGATTTTGCAAGATGCGGTATCGCTATCTACGGATACCATCATCTCCCTTTTGTTTTTCAAACACCCCCTCTTAAGCCGGTACTCAAACTCTATGCCAAAAAACTCTCAACACTCAACCTCTCAAAAGGTGCACGTATCGGATACGGAGGTACTTTTACCGCGCCTGAAGATATGTCTGTCTCTACATATGACATAGGCTATGGAGACGGTTTTTTTCGCTTTAATGGAGAGGGCGAATTTTATCTTGGAGATAAAAAAGTATTGGGTAGAATCTCTATGGACAGTTTGGCTCTTGAAGGAGAAGATGAAGAGGTATGTATCTTAAATGATGCAAAAGAGACAGCCCGTTTTTTCGGAACCATCTCTTATGATGTACTGGTAAAACTAAACCCTCAAATTCAAAGAGTCGTTACGCATTAGGAATCGGTGCGTTGTGCAATGTCTCGCCAAAATATCCCATGATCCCGGGACTTAAGTGTACAATATTGTTATATCCCATATTTCTGAGTGCATACATCACCTGTCCGGTTCTGCTTCCTGTACGACAATAAAGCACAACCGGCTTATCTTTCAGTTCGTCAAATACATGAATTTTATTGTTCATTTGTGATGTGGGGAGTAAAATATCCGCACCTTTGATACTTCTGTCGACAAACTCGAAAGTCTCCCGAACATCCATCAGTACGAAATCGATCTTACCCTCTTCTCTCGCTTTCAAAAGTGCTTCCAGTTCAGCAGAACTCATCTCCTGATTTTGAAGCATCTTTTCCAGTTCTTCTTTAGTATATTCCATATATTCCCCTATAGATCATTTTATAAATGAGGATATTAGCATAAAAATTATACAATAGCAATATGTATTATTACCAATTTGACGAATTTATAGCGGATATAAATCATTTTTCCGAGCAGTTTGGCAACTACAAACCGGATATAATAGTTGCCATTGCTCGCGGTGGTGTTACCTTTGGACACTTTTTGTCAGAAAAATTAAACCTTAGGGAGCTATTTACTTTAAATTCCATTCATTATGATGATACAATCAAACGCAGCGATATACGTCTGAGCAATATTCCGCAAATTGCTGAGACTTCCAAAGTTTTGGTAGTAGACGATATTGTAGATAGTGGCGAGACGATGCAAGAGGTTATGAGTACACTCCAAAGGCTTTTCCCAACAAGTGAATTTAAATCAGGTGCACTTTTTTATAAAAAAGATGCCATCTATCAACCCGATTTCAAGGTTAAAGAAGCCCATGAGTGGATTCATTTCTTTTGGAATATAAATTAAACTTTATAAAGGAACGTAGTGACACTTCAAGTATACCATATCGATGCATTTGCCGACAAAGTCTTTAAAGGAAATCCTGCAAGAGTTTGTCCCCTGAAAGAATGGCTGGATGAAGAGACGATGCAACAAATCGCATCCGAATACAATGTCTCCGAAACTGCTTTTTTCGTCAAAGAGGGTAACGAATATCATATACGCTGGTTTTCTCCCAAAAAAGAGGTTGAGCTATGCGGACACGCAACTCTCGCTTCGGCATATGTCATTTTCAAGTATATGGATACTTCCGCAAACAAACTCACTTTCCGGTCAAAAGGCGGTACATTGGAAGTGGCAAAAGAGGGAGACCGCCTTTCACTAATCCTCGAAGCGAAAATGCCTCAACGCGATATCGAATATATAACACTTTTCAATGCAACCATAGGAGAAGAACCTTTACAGGTATATAAAGGACTGGACTACATTCTCATTTATGAAAATGAAGAGACTATCCGCAACATCAAACCAAGATTTGATGCCTTGAAAAGTATCGACTTAAGAGGGATTTGTATTACTGCAAAAGGGGATGAAAAAGATTTTGTCTACCGGTTTTTCGCACCGAAACTCGGTATCAACGAAGATTACATTACAGGATCTGCCTGTACATCTCTTGCGCCGTTATGGGCGGAAATACTTGGGAAAAAAGAGTTGCACTCAGCACAACTTTCAGAAAGAGGAAGCGACATAAAATGCGCCCTCATAAACGATGATACACAAGTAGCCATCAGCGGTACCTGTGTACTCTTTTCAAAAGGAGAGATCTACCTCTAACGGGTCAGATACTTCTCCTCATCTAACAATACCTTATAGATTTTTACAAACGATATAAAAAAGGTCGTAATCGCAGGACCGATAATCACACCCCAGAAACCAAAAGACGTCAATCCCGCAATAATCGAAAAGAATATGATAAGCGGATTCATTCGGGAAGAAGAGTCCACCATCATATGGGTGATTTCACTGATGATTACCGGCTTGATGAAAGTATCTGCAATTACGGAAATTACAATGATAGAGTATAAAGCGATTATCCACGCTCCGGTTACGTCTCCGGTAGAAAACTGATACAAGCTCAGAGGTACCCACATCAAAGCACCGCCAATCACAGGAATCAACGAAGCAAAACCGTACAAAATACCAAAAAGCAACGCATCATATCCATATACCTCCGTAATAATTGAAAACAATGCCCCTTCAAAAATCGCCGTTACCAGCGTCGAATAAAATACAATGTTCATGACATTGGAAATTTCCTGAAAAAAAGCGCTGTTCTCGTCAAAAGGCAAAATACCCTTTAAAAACCGTACCAACTCTTTACCATAGTAGTTTGCAAAAAAGTAAAAAACCAAAATCATCACCATATCTTTGAGAAAGTCGGCACTGTTTTTTAGGACAATCGTCATAGATTTAACAACACTTTTGGCAATCTCTTTGGAGTTGATACCGTCCAGAAACTCTTGTATCTGAGGTTTAACCGCTCCCAAAAAGTCAGGAATTTCCAAATGATTTTTGACATTGACCATTTTATCGATAATCGAAGCGTCAAAATGCTGCATGATCATCGATAAAGAGTTCAGCGCATAAACAATCGGCGCGAAAAACAGAAGCCCAAGTATCAAAGTCAAAACAATCGACTTTGTCATCTGGTGTTTGAAATAACGATCTAAAAAAAGATTGAGGTTACTTGTCGCAAGCGCTAACAATGAAGCGATAAAAAGCGGCATCCAGAAAGGTTGATACAAATACCACACCCAATACAGCACAAATAAAAAAAGCCCTAGTAGAAAATATTTTCTGTTCATGTCACTCCTGATCGAAAAGTGTTTGCTTTTGTATCGGTGTCAAACGAAACAAATCATATGTCTTCGGTGTTGCCACACGCCCTCTTGCCGTTTTCTCGATAAACCCATTGGCTATCAAAAAGGGTTCTATGACATCTTCTATCGTTCCTTCATCTTCACTAAGCGTTGCAGCGATCGTCGACAACCCAAGTGGTCGTCCTTTCGCTTCAATCAAAAGCTCTAAAAAACGTAGATCCATCTCATCAAAACCTCTTTCATCCACCCCTAAAGCATCCAAAGCATATTTTGCCCGTAGCAGTGAAATTTCACTCTCATCCTCCACCTCGGCAAAATCACGAATACGCTTTAAAAGACGCAAAGCGATTCTAGGTGTGCCTCTGCTTCGTCTTGCAGTCTCTATACAAGCATCTTCCTGAGCAAGACATCCAAGCTTTAAAGATGCTTTTTTGATGATCTGCGCCAACTCTTTGGTGTTGTAAAACTGTAAGCGAAAATGCATCCCGAAACGATCACGCAAAGGCGAAGAGATCATCCCCGCTCTAGTCGTTGCACCTATGAGTGTAAATTTGGGTAAATCCAGCTTAATCGTCTGCGCAGCAGGTCCGCTTCCTATGATGATATCGAGCCGAAAATCCTCCATCGCAGGATAGAGTATCTCTTCAATAGCAGGTGAAAGCCGGTGAATCTCGTCGATAAAAAGGATATCTCCCTCTTCCAGATTGGTTAAAATGGCTGCTAAGTCTCCACTCTTTTCTATCATCGGTGCAGCCGTTGTCTTGATATTGGCGTGCATTTCATTGGCGATGATATTGGCAAGGGTGGTTTTACCCAAACCGGGAGGTCCGAAAAAAAGTACATGATCCAAAGGCTCGGCACGTTTTTGAGCCGCTTTGATAAAGACCTGAAGATTGCTTTTGATTTTTTCCTGACCGACATACTCATCCCATCCACTCGGGCGTAAAGAGAGTTCGTAGTCATTTTCGAAATTGAGCTTTTCTACTTCAACAATACGTTCCATCAGTAAGTATACTCGTCACTTGGAAATTCTCTGTTTTTGACTTCATGAACATATTTTTCCAATGCCTCTTTGACTAACGCGGCACCGTTTAAATACTGCTTGGCAAACTTGGGTTTAAAGTCTTCAAAAAAACCGAACATATCACTCCAGACCAAAACCTGTCCGTCCGTATCCACACCCGCACCGATACCGATGGTCGGGATAGAAACCGCTTCGGTGATCGCTTTTGCCGCTTCACTTTTAACACCTTCCACAACCAGAGCAAACGCTCCCGCTTCTTCGAGTGCCTTTGCATCTTCAACCAGTGAAGTGATATTTTCAGCATCCTTACCTTTGACTTTGTACCCGCCTTCACTGCGTACAAACTGCGGCATCAAACCGATATGCCCGACAACTGCAATGGAGTTTTCGCTCAGAGTTTTCACTATCTGTGCACGCTCTTTTCCGCCTTCTATCTTCACCGCCTGTGCTTCGGTTTCACGATATACACGTGTAGCGTTCTCCAACGCTTTTTGCGCAGTCGTATAGGATCCAAAAGGCATGTCAAAAACAATCAAAGGAAGTTTTGCACCGTTACATACCGCTTTGGTATGATAAAGCATCATCTCCATATCTGCCGAGAGCGTGTCAGGTTTTCCTGAAAAGCTCATATTTAAACTATCCCCTACCAAAATCATCTCGACTTTACCGTCGAAAAGTTTGGCGAACAATGCGTCATACGCCGTGATCATAGTAATAGGTTCGACACCTTTCATGTTACGAATCGTCGAAACCGTTACCTTTTTGGCTGTCTTAGCTGTATGAATACTCATCATATCCCCTCATGATTAATGATACGATTTTATCTAAAATCTATTTTAATTACAATTTTTATCCCATTTTGAAATATCATGAGGGGGCTTTGTCACTAATAGTACTTGATATTCAA
>Ga0256843_1002536_pt1 | contig 13241 bp, 12 predicted proteins | sample AlvinellametaG_FD_191572 | JGI IMG/M metagenome (GOLD analysis project Ga0256843, IMG submission 191572) | Pompeii worm associated microbial communities from hydrothermal vent at the East Pacific Rise, Pacific Ocean - Alvinella | ecosystem: Host-associated > Annelida > Integument > Unclassified ... | reverse complement strand
AGTTATGACCTGGCATCCCTGCTCATACAACATATAGACGAAGTACTTAAAGAGCTCAAAGCAGAACAGCCAAAGCGTATAAAACCGTCTACAAAAGCAAAGATCTGTTAGTAAAAACCTGCAATAAAAAATAGATAACTCTGGATGGAGGAAAGATGAGAGTCGAACAAAAATACAAATTTGTAGTAATGATGTTCCTCTCACTCCTTATCGGTATGAGTGTCGGTCTGGTAATCTCTTTTTTTCATCAGGCTGTAAACTGGATAGTCGATAACAAATCTGAATTTATCTACTTTTATTGGCCATGGAATGATATGCTATGGGTACCATACATGCTTACCTCTGCGATCATGATCTTTCTGTCAGTCCGATTGGTACGCTATTTGGCTCCTGAAACGGGAGGTAGCGGTATCCAGGAGATAGAAGGAGTGGTCAGTAACCAAAGAAGTATGCATGAAGTGAGGGTTATCCTCGTTAAATTCTTTGGAGGGGTACTTTCATTGGGTGGCAATATGGCAATGGGTAAAGAAGGTCCGTCCGTTCAGATAGGCGGTGCATTTGGACAGTTGGCTTCACGGTTTTTCACCCTGAACAAAGAGGATCTTCATATCCTCATCGTTGCCGGTGCCGGTGCCGGCCTTGCAACAGCATTCAATGCTCCGCTTGCCGGTATTTTATTTGTTTTTGAAGAGATGAGAAGATCAATCAAATATACCTACATTTCCCTACACAGCGTCGTTCTGTCAGTTGTAGCCAGTATTGTTACCTTAAGAATCGTTTTTGGAAACAGTATTTCGATACCCATTGATACCCTGGCCGCTCCCCAAGCATATGAAATATGGATCTTTGCTGTGCTTGGTCTTTTCTTTGGTGTTTTAGGATTCATTTTCAATCAATTTCTTCTTACTTTTGTCAAGAAGATCTCCGAACTGGATGGCTGGAAGTTCAATTTTCTCATCCTTCTGATCGGCGCACTGATCGGTTTTCTCTTTTATATTTTTCCAGACAGTGTTGGAGAGGGGTATCATATCATACACAGAGCCGTTCAGGACAATCTCTCTATAGACTTTCTTCTCATTCTGTTTAGCATACGTTTTTTCACCACCATGCTCTCCTATGGTACAGGTGCACCCGGAGGTATCTTTGCCCCCATGATGGCATTGGGAACTCTCTTTGGCATTGCTTTTGGCCTACTGGTAAAACTATACATACCCGGGATACATATTGACCCTGTGGTCTTTGCAGTTGTAGGAATGGGTGCTCTCTTCTCTGCTACGGTTAGAGCACCATTGACAGGCATTGTCCTGGTAGCAGAAATGACATTGAGTTTTAACCTTTTACTGCCTCAGCTGGTGACCGCACTTGTAGCAACCATCACCGTCAACAGTATGGGTGGCAGAGCGATCTATACTATCCTCCTTGAAAATGCACTCAAAGTGTCAAAATTTGGGAACAGACACACTTGATCATGGGATATGCATATTTGTTGTTTGGTTCACCTAGTATCTCCTCCTGTATATAAAAAACTATCCTCGATCAAGCTAAAACAGATATATAAAATCGTATAAATTCATATCTTTTCACCTTTAAGATAGACAAAAGCCTGTTATTCTACTACAATGACTTCAGATACTGCAAAAATACTCTCTATTTTTAAAGTTGCCATACTCGCGTTTCACCATGAGACAAACCACCTACACACAGTACAAGGAAAAAAATGAACAGAAAACTACTGATATTGCTAAGCCTCTCCATTCTTAGCTCAAGTGCTGCCTTTGCCATCGATCCGTCAAAAGCACCAAAAATGAAAATGACCACTAAGATCCCTGCCGGGATCCTGACACCCGACCATATGACAACAAGAATCGGTGAATTGAACTCCGATGACGGTGTGCCTACCGTTAAAACAGCGGAAATCATTTATGATAACCTTGACTTCCAACATGGTGTCACCTCTTTTCTAAGCGGTATCCAGATCGCATCTATGGAGGCGTTCAGAAGAGGTCTTGAAACATTCGGTCCTCCGAACACCACTGTCGTACTCTTTGAAGATCTGATGGATTCAAAAGCCCTTTGGCTCACCCCCAACACTACAAGTGTCTATATGCTGATGTGGTTACAGCTAGATGGAGAGCCTTATGTACTGGAAACACCCGCAGATGTACTGGGTATCATTGACGATCACTGGTTCAAGTATGTTGCCGACTTTGGAAGACTGGGAGAGGACAAAAACAAGGGCGGAAAGTTCCTTATCGTTCCTCCGGGATATAAGGGTAAGATCCCTGAAGGTTACATTGTTAAACACACAAACACCTATGGTAACTGGGTTATCTGGAGAGGGTTCCAGAAAGATGGCAGTCCCAAACCGGCGATCGACCTGACCAAAAAAGTCTTCAAAGCCTACCCGCTCTCCCAAAAGGACAATCCGCCAAAGCTCAATTTTGTCAACGCCTCAGGCGTCTATAACAATACCATTCATAACATGGACTTTTCCATCTTTGAAGAGATCAACGAAGTGGTACAGAGCGAACCGGCACAGGGTCAAGACCCTGAAATATTGGGATATTTTGCATCCATCGGCATTAAAAAAGGCCAAGAATTCAAACCTGATGCCCGTATGAAAAAGATACTGGTAGAGGCGGCAAAGGTCGGATCAGTTACCGCAAGAACACTGATCTCCAGACCGAGAGATGAAGCCTTCCTACTCTTCCCAAAACACAGCAAAGTATGGACCAACCCTTTTGTCGGCGGCAGCTACAAATTTGAAATAGAAGGGGTAAGCCTCATCGATGCACGTGCCGCTTTCCACTTTTATGCCACAGGTATCACACCTGCGATGGCAAAAAAGATCATCGGCAAAGGTTCCAAGTATGCAGTTGCCTATCTTGACAAAAATATGAATCCTCTCGATGGCAGCAATACCTACAAAGTAAATATCCCGGCAAATGTACCGGCAAAAGATTTCTGGTCCTTCACACTTTACAACAACCAGACACGTTCTATGTTACAGACAGACCAGCGCTTTCCGGGACTTGACCAGAACAAAAAAGGTCTTGTTGTGAACAAAGACGGTTCCGTTGATGTCTATTTTGCTCCAAAACCTCCAAAAGGACATGAGAATAACTGGATACAGACCATTCCTCACAGAGGTTGGAATATGCTCTTTCGTGTCTATGGCCCGCTTGACCCCTGGTTTGACAAAACGTGGTATCCAGGTGATCCGGAACTGGTAAAAGTAAAATAAGAAGAGTTAAGTTTTTAATGATATTCCCACCTTAGAAAGTGGGAATACTATGTACTATTGGTATGTGATCACCCTTGGCATATCTCTTACTCTTTTCTTTCCTACCGGTTCAAGTCCAAGTACCTGTTTTGGTGTCATCATCGGTTTGTCCTGTTTGTAAAAAACCTTGAACCCTCCTACGACTTTTGAGGCACGTGCCTCAGAATAGAGTCCATTATAAATATTTATTTTCAATGCCGGAGAACCATGCCCGTCAAGATGCATGACCAGATGTACTCTGTCTGTATACCTAATGGCTTTTTTCTGTGTCACCATATTGTCAGTAAACATATGAACCAGCAGTATCTTATCGTCTTTGATACCGTTTGATTTAATATAGTCTCGCATCATATCCTGCACTTCATTGATCTGAGGACCTGTAATCGAGCCAATTTTTTTACCCGGCTTTACAGAAAGATTGTCAACGGAGAATTCAGGGTCAACTGCAATCTGTACATTGTCATATTTGAGGTATTTCAAAAGCGGTTTGACTGCCTGTGCAGGGCTTTTCTTACCCAATTGTACGTCAATGAAAACAACAATTCCATGCTTCTGTGCCGCAGCGATATACTCTTTGAGTACCTTTTCACTCAGTGTAATAACATATTTGCCGTCTTTACCCGGAGAGCTTGTCGCCATTTCATAAATAAGATCAAAACCCGGTGTCACATGCTTGCCTGAACCCCAGGCTTTTTCATAAAGCTTCGCTTTTGCTTTTGCCTTTTCTATGGTCTGTGCCAGAGGCTGTTGTCCCAACGTTCCCAAAGTTTTGACATGAGGACGACCATAGAGTGCTACGATCATGTTATAATGACAGGGAAGTTGTCTCAAATCTTGATTTTTACAGTGTATCTCAGGAGCCGCATAGAGCATACTGCTCATTAAAAACGGTAGAAGTGCTTTTTTTGTCAATTGTATTATATGCATAGGTTATATTCCTTGTCTGCTTTAGATGGCGATATCTTAGCGTAAACTATGTTGTATATGCGTTAGACTTTACAACCTGAAATTTCACTTTTCCCTCATCATCTTTTTCTATTTTTCAAAAATGTGACAATTCTCTTTTCCAGCCAATACTCCGGCTTGAGAAGAGTGCCGGAAACAAACCCCACATGCCCTCCGTGTCCACTCACTTCAAGCGTCACAGCACTGGAGAGTTCTTCTTGGCCTGGAAGGATATCAGGAGTCATGAAAGGATCATCTTCGGCATGCAGAATAAGCGTCGATACAGAAATATTTTTTAAATATTGTTTTGAAGAGGAAGCTTTGTAGTAAGCCTCGGCAGAAGCAAAACCGTGTATCTTTGCGGTGTAAAGATCATCAAACTCCCGTATGGTCTTGATGGCACGTACTCTTTCCACATCAATACCCAGATATTTTTGCATATCGAACTGTTCGTACTTCTCCAATAAACGGGCTTTCAACGGACGCAGAAGGTAGCCCTGGTAAAGCTTGGCAAAGCCTTTTTCCAGCGTATCTGCTGAAATATCCAGCCGCAACGGTACCGAGACTGCCACAGCCGCACGAAGCGGTGCATTGGTACCCCATTCTCCAAGCAGTTTTAAAAGTACATTGCCCCCAATGGAAAAGCCGACAGCATACAACACTGTATCAGGATAAGTGTGGTGCAGATATTCTATCCACGCTTTGGCATCTGCCGTATCACCGCTATGGTAGGCCCTGGGCTTTTTGTTCGGATAGGTACCGCATCCTCTAAAATGCATCAGGACAGAAACATAGCCTCTACTTTGGAGGATTTTCATCATACCAATGATATAGGGAGACGCTACTGAGCCCTCCAGTCCATGAAAGAGTACCACAACAGGGTGTTCTTTTGAGGGATTCTCTCCATACCAGACACACTCCAGTTCATCACCATCATCAAGAGGAAACACTTCTGTTCTCATTCCTTCAAGTCTCTCTTTTCTGGAAAATGTTGCATAGAGCGTCTGAAGATGTGGATTTTGTAAAAACCGTGCCGGGGTAAAAGTAGAATATTTTTTCATATAGGTATCAATTCCTGCGGGGTAGGCGATTACCTGCCCTGCATAGTATCAAACAAAACTGGGTGCATCGTTGGCAAATAAAATCAAATCTCCCGGTAGCGTCTGCTCCACCAGCATACTTTCCATCTCCGCCTTGCTTGCCAGTTTTACCAGCTTCTCCGGGTCTACATGCTCTTTAAAGATGGCATAGTTCAGGTCACCCGTGACAACCACAACATCAAAAACCTCATTGGCTCTTTTTGCCACCTGTACATTCAGTGCATCATCCACCTCGACAAGACCCGGGGTGATGACCACTTTTCGTCCCGTATAAGTAGAAGCCAGATCGAAAGATGCCATCATACCGTCAATATTGCCGTTGAAAGAGTCATCCAGTATTACCTTGCCTCCCGCATCGATACGCTGTAAACGATGATCTACCGCTTTGAGTGTAAAGAGACCTTTTTGTATCTCTTCATCACTGAGTCCAAGCTCTTTGGCCACGAGTACGGCAGCAGCAAGGTTCATGGCATTGAACGCGCCTAGTATACTTGCCGAGTAACGTACACCGTCCAGTGTGAAAGAGGTCGCCTCAAGTGTGGCTTCAACATCTTTGATGAGATAGTCCGGTGCAGGCAGTGCACTCTTGGTATCCATCATCTCACCGCTGCCGAAAACTTTGATGTTCTCTTCGGGTTTGACCATGGCACTTTCATGGATCCACGCTTTTTTCAGCCTGCCGCTCTGCAATATCTCCATCTTGGTATTTCTGATGTTCTCCATCGTTTTGAAATACTCAATATGTGCCGGGCCGATCTTTCCTACCACCACATACTGCGGATTGACAAAGGTAGTAATCTCTTTGATGTCCCCCTCGCCTCTGGCACCCATTTCGACCACATAGACTTCTGTATCTTCGGGCAGGTCATCGTTGACATCTTTCATCACACCGCCAAGTGTATTGACCGAACGCGGCGTGGCATAGGTTCTGTACTTTGCTTTGAGCAGATGTTCAATATAGTTCTTGATACTTGTTTTTCCGTAACTTGCCGTAATACCTACCACGGTTAAGTCTTTCATCTCCTCTATCTTCTGCTCCGCTTTGACCTTAAAGCCGTGAAAAAGCATTTTTTCTATAAAAAGAGTGATGAAATACGCCAGAAAAATAGGAATGACCACGGCAAAATGACCAAAAGAAAAGGTCATAAACACAGCGAACAGCACCATAACTGCATAGAAGCGCTTCACACGGCCTGTCCATACCAAAGGTTTATCCAGTCCTCTGTACCACTGGTAAAAAAGTGCCAAATAAGCGATGACCACAACAAAACCGAACTGCGGTACGGCATAGTTTACCAGCAGATAGAGTGCATAGGGAATGAGAAAATAGACAAAATGCCACCAGGTCTTGGTATGGTGCAGCATCACCCTTTCAAGTTTATAGCTGTACCACTGTAGATTGGTAATGGCATAATAGCCCATAGAGAGCAGAAAAAGCGCATAAAAAAGGTAGTTTACGAGGGTCATGAATGGGTATCCTTACAGTGTTCTGTGATGGTCTGTGCGATGAACGGTGCATGTTTGAGAAAAAAGAAATGGTCTCCCTCCAGAGGGTAGAAGCTTGAATCGGCTATGAGCCCGGCAATTTTCTCTCCGGTATAGAGCGGCGTAGCAGTATCTTCTTTACCCCAGAAACAGAGCGCTCTGCTTTTTGAGCTGGCAAAAGAGGCTTCAAAATCCTCATCGACCACATTCTTGAAGGTCTCATACATCTCGTGGCTCATATCTTTGACATCGGAACTCCTGAAAAGGTCTCTCATTTTCTTGATCCCCAGCGGCTTGAGCAGTTTGAACGTAGCTATCTTGACTTTGATTGACCAGGGTTTCTCAGTCACGATACCAGCTGAAGAGAGAAGCACAAGACAGGGCGTATTCAGCAGTGTAGAGACCTTGCCGCCAAAAGAGTGCCCCATGGCGATCTGGGGAACAACACCAAGCGCATCAAGAAAGCGCTGCACAATATGTGCATAATCTTCTGTCGTAAGGACCATTTCGTTAGTGCTTTTGCCAAAACCCGGCATATCCAGATAAATATGTTTGTATTCAGGAAGGAACTTTCCAAATGCCTGTTTCATGATCTCTTTGTTGCTTCCCCATCCGTGCAGTACAAGCACTGTCTTCTCTTTGGAAGGATTGACTATTTCATAGGAGAGTTGAAAAAGATGTTCTTTGTAGGTGATCTCTTTAGATGCCATTGTTTTTCTGCCATTGTTTTAAAGTGGGCTATTTTACCATTTTTAACATAAATTGACTATTCGTCATGTTCACTGATGACATATTGTTTATGCTTTACGGTAATTTTGGGAGGCAGCCGTTCTGCTTCAAAATAGTCATACCCCTCTTTGAGATTTTCCCAAAAATCATACCAGCGGTAGTGGCTGTAAGCTGCCATATTCTCTTCTGTCATGCGAAAAGGGTAAATATGCACCTGTACGGCACGCTGTCCCTTTTTCAATGCTTTCTCCACCAGGCTGTAGATCTCTTCTATTTTTGCATCTGTCATTGCATAACAGCCTATGGAAACACAGTTGCCATGCACCATCAGGTAGGAGCCGGTTCTTCCATGCGCCCTGTCATAGGCATTGGGATAGCCAAGGTTGAAGGAGAGATGAAACTTGCTGTGTGGGTTGAGACTGCCTCTGCCGACACGGTAAAACCCTTCAGGAGCCTGTCTGTCACCCTCTTTGCGTTTAGGCCCCAGTTTACCCGAATAGGCACAGATCTTGTAGGCTTTGAGAAAATGGTATATATTATCTGATTTGATCCAGACTTCAAGCAGAGACTCCTGTTTGAAAATACGTATAAATACAGGATCTCCCACTTTGGCACCGGCTGCCAAAAGGCTCTCTTCAAGCGGTACATCCCTGAACACCGGTACGGGTGAAAATTCCGCTTTATTCTCCTGTTGTGCCATACGTATGAACTCTTCCACCGTCATAGTACAGTTTGTTTCGGGTATATCCAGTTTTGGAACAGGAAGGGTAAGATTCTGTTCCACAGGAGGACTCTTTGGCTGAATAACTTTCTCGGCAGCCGTTTGTCTGGGTTGGTTTTGTAGAGGTTGATAGAGATAGAAAAGAATAAAAGAGAGCAGAAGAAGCAGGGTTACAAGGATATCGCCCAATATCAACCATGCTCTTGTCATCTTTTCATTCTGCTGTTTGTCTTAGGGCTGAAAATTCAGCTTTTGTGAAGCATCAAGACCATAAGGGTCACCAAAGAGAAGCAGTTTTCCGTTTTCATCCACATATGCTGTCAAGTATGCCGTATGGACAGGAAGACGCTTAACAATTTTCATATATTCCGTTTTGTAACTGTCATATTTCTTTTTGGCTTGTTCATACGTATAATTTGTATAATGTTCTGTCAAAAATTTCAGCATCTCTTTAGGTCGTTCAAGTCTGACACATCCATGACTGAATGTACGTACTTTTCTTTTGAAAAGATACTTCGTCGGTGTATCATGCATATAAACGGAGTGGTGGTTTGGAAAAATAAACTTTACCCGTCCCAGTGCATTTTTATTGGAAGGTACTTCAATAAACTTAAACGGTACCGGTCCCTCTCCACCCTTGTATGCCGAAAGATCAACTTGACTCGGACTGAGTGCAGGTGAATCCAGATTATAGTCTTTACGCATAACCAAACGATGTTTTTTCAAATAAGCCGGATCTCGCATAAGCTTGGGGATCAGTTCTTTTCTGGCAATACTGTCAGGAACGTTCCACGTAGGATTAAGCACAATATACTGTAAATTTTCACTAAAAATAGGTGTCTGGTTTTTACGTCTTCCGACAATAACACCCATAGACAAAGATGTCTTGTCATTTTCAATGATACGCACTCTGTACTCAGGAATATTTACCAGTGCATAGGTTTTGCCCAAATTCGGTTTCATCAGTTTGATACGTTCAATATTTAAACGTACTTTTCTAATGGTTGAAGCTGAAGCCTCCGGCGATTCTTTTAAGATACGGTATTTATCTAAAAGCAGTTTGAACTGTGCATATTCAGGAATATAAGGCTTAAGAATCTGCTCAATGCTCTGCCCTGCTCTGAGTTTTCTCTGAATATCAGAAGTACTGACCTTCTGCCAGTATGCACCATACTCACCCAACGTATTTTTCTCAATACAGCTATTGGCAAGGTTGTCTGTATAATCCACCAGTAATTTGGTCATCAGTCGTGAATTTCTGCTTTGTTTTACCTTCTCGTAAAGAGACGTTTCATTACAAATTGATGCATATTTATCCAAAGCCAGTATTTTCATAAACTGATTCTTTTGGGAACTGCTCCACCCCTCTGCATCTTTCGGTCCGGTACAACCGGCTAGCACAATGGCAAATACCACGGCCATAGCTATCTTTATTTTTGTTCCTGTTTTCATCTTTATCTCCCCCTCAAAAATCGTGCACACCTTGCTGCACTTGAAAATGCCCATTGAAAGTTATAGCCTCCCAGTTGGCCTGTGACATTCAGTACTTCCCCTGTAAAAAAAAGTCCCTCTGCTTTTTTGCTCATCATTGTCAGACTGTCTACTTCAGCCGTATCAACCCCGCCTCTGGTCACTTCCGCTTTGGAGTAGCCAAATGTCCCTGCCGGGGCAAAACTGTAGTGTTTCAGCCTCTTCAACAAAAGCAATTCACTGTCCGTAAGTTTGCTTCCTGTTTTATCATTAAGTTTGAATTGTAGCAGAAATGCCTTGGTAACACGCTTGGGCATAGGCAGAAGAGAGGAAAGCTGTTTATTGCTTTTTAGAAGTGTTTTCCATGAAAATCCTGGAAGAAAATCAATCTCTATTTTACCTTTTTCCCAGTAGAGAGATGCATTCAGTACCGCCGGTCCACTGATACCTTTATGTGCAAAAAGCAGTGATCCTTTACAGGTTTGTCCATTTACAGAGATAACAACTTCTGTAGAAGCACCGCTGAGCTCTTTAAAAAAGAACTGCTCTTTTTGCACTGTAAATCCTACCAGTGCAGGTGCTGTTTTCACAATCGTATGTCCAAAATACTCAGCAATCTCATACCCGATACCGCTTGCACCCAGTTTTGGAAAACTTAAACCTCCTGATGCCACAATGACCGCATCGGCACTTACCGTACGTTTATCTGTCTTAACATAAAAATATGTTTCCCGTTTGCCTACAGAGAGTACAGTTTCATTATATAGAAAAGTCTGTTTTCGACTCTCTTTCTGCAAAAGCGTCAACAGCTCACGGGAGGAATCTTTACAGAAGTATTGACTTCCTTTTTTTAGCATAGGTTTTAGACCCCGTCTCTCCAGCCACTGCAACAGGACTTTCTGATCAAATATTTCAAGCGAAGGTTGTATGAAGGAGGGATCTGCCAGAAAAAACTCCGGAGCCATCACAGCATTTGTAATGTTGCATTTTCCTCCTCCTGAAACTATTATCTTGGCACCAGGAGTACTATTTCTTTCAATGACGGTAACAGATTTTCCGGGAAGCAGCGAAGCAAGCATCAAGGCACTGGCCCCTCCCCCAATAATGACAATATTCATAGCGGTATTATATCTGTTACATAAATAATACACAAGGATTCTTTGAGATAAAATTTTCTTTTTTCTTTATTTTATTTCTCCTTAAAGTGCATTTTGATACGATTAAAAATAAACGTATCGTTAAGCAGAGAGCAGAAAACAGATCATTTTTGTCACTCTGAGGAAAAGGGAATATGCATAAAATATTATTATTGTCCATACTGATGGTAAGTAGTTCTCTTGCAACTCTTTTTACCGTAACTGACCGCAAGGGCAATATTATCGAAGCCAAAACACTTAAGCACAAAGAAAATGACTGCCTTAACCAAAAAGAGACAGAATACTCCCTTCAGGCAATTTATGATGAACTGCACCGTGAAGAAAACCTTGCACGCAGGGCAGAAGCAGCACGGGTAAGGGCCGAACGTATTGCCCATGAAATGGCAGCAGCAAAAAAAGCAGGCAAGACATATCATATGTCAGCCATTGACAGAAAGAAACTGCTTGAAGATGCCAAATTCTTCAAGGGCGGGAAATATGTCTGGGGCGGTACTTCACCCAAAGGTTTCGACTGTTCTGGATATGTACAGTATCTTTACAAAAAACACCATGTCAACCTCCCTCGTACCGCCTGGGCACAATCTAAAAAAGGAGAAGCCGTCTCTCTTCAGGAGCTGAAAAAAGGAGACCTTCTCTTCTTCCTGACAGATAAAAAGCGTGGTATTCCCGTTACACATGTCGGCATTTATATAGGCAACGGAAAATTTATCCATGCCGCCTCAAGAAAAAAAGGAATCATCATCTCCCCTGTTGATCATGGGTACTATGCTAAAAAGCTTGTTTCTGCACGTAGAGTCGTAGATATACAGGGATAACATAAATTTTCAAAGTCTTTGTAACCTTTTTAAACCCTCTTTTACCAAAGTGCTTGTATCTCCTGTACAACCGGAAAGTGCTTTTTGTATGGCATCTTTCTTGAAACCGAGACTCTCCAGTGCCATCACCGCTTCTCCCAGTGCAGCAGTAGTGCCTTCTGAAGTATCTCCATCTACAATAAAATCTGCCAATTCTACCAAAATACGGCTGGCAGCTTTAGGACCGATACCCGGTACCCGTTTGAGCATACCCACATCTTTGGAAGCCACAACCTTGGCAAAAGTTTCGGGAGTAAAAGTAGAACAAATAGCCAATCCAACCTTGGGCCCTACACCATTGATCTTCAGTACGGTATCAAACATTTTTTTTTCATTGGTATGCATGAAACCAAACAATAAATCAGCATCTTCACGTATCACCTGTGTAACAAAAAGTTTAACCCGTTTTTCCTGTATGGCATTTGAAGTGTTAATAGAAACATGCACCTCATAAATGATACCGTTTACATTCAGGTGAATAAATGTAGGGTCACGTCTTTCTACTATGCCTTCCATACCTACAATCATCTCTACTCCTTGCTTTTATTTTATGTTAGTATAGCAACAGTTTTGATTTTTAATCAAAATATATGACATATTGACATATTTTTATTATTATCAAAAAACTGCTATAATTTTTTAAATTAAATTCCTGGGCTATTCTAATGAAATTATTAAAACCTTTTCTGATCGGTATATTTATGCTGCTTTCCAGCGGATGTTCTACCCTTTTTCCCAAACACTACACCTACGATAAAAATATTGTCTTTGTAAAAGGAAAACCCTATCTTGTTCCCCATGGTGCACTTTTTAATACAACACTTATAAAAGATGAACTAACAGCCAAAGACTACCGTACATACGGTCATTCTCCATGCAGGAAAGGAGATCTCACCTGGGTCTCTCCCAAAACAGCAGAAGAATTAAAAGAGATGTACAGAACCGATGGAGCAGATGCTTTCTCCTATGCCTACGGTGAAGCGATCAGAACAAAAAGAATGGGCTGTGCCAGAGCACTTACACAAAGTGAATATGAATATTACAAAACCAAATATGGGTTCTAATCTCTTCACTGCACTGCAATAACATTACATCATTGCTGCATTAAAATATTTCAATTCAGACGCAAAGAGACCCATGAAACTACGATCTATCTTCACTAACAGCTTCGGTATACTTTTTTCACGTGTTACAGGTTTGGGACGTGATGTTCTGATGGCTTCCGCACTGGGTGCTTCCGTATGGAGCGATATGTTCTTCGTTGCTTTCAAACTGCCCAACCTTTTCAGGCGTATTTTTGCCGAAGGTGCCTTTACACAGGCATTTATGCCCTCTTTTGTAGCCTCAAAACACAAAGGGGTCTTCGCTACGGCGATCTTTCTGAGGTTCATGCTCTTTTTGGCAGCGCTCTCTCTTCTGATCACCTTCTTTCCCGAACCCATTACCAAACTGCTTGCCTGGGGCTGGAGCAGTGAACAGATCGCCGATACCGCACCC
>Ga0256843_1002535_pt1 | contig 13244 bp, 15 predicted proteins | sample AlvinellametaG_FD_191572 | JGI IMG/M metagenome (GOLD analysis project Ga0256843, IMG submission 191572) | Pompeii worm associated microbial communities from hydrothermal vent at the East Pacific Rise, Pacific Ocean - Alvinella | ecosystem: Host-associated > Annelida > Integument > Unclassified ... | reverse complement strand
ATTTTTAACTGGAGCTCTTATAAACCTATATCTATTTATCTTAAAACTACTTGGTGAGGATATTGGACAAAGACCTCTCTTAATTTTAGGGTTTCTACTTGTTATTGCTGGAATTCAACTAATTACAACAGGATTTCTATCTGAACTTATTATGAGAACCTACTATGAGTCTCAAAACAAGACCCCTTATGTTATAAAAGAGATATTTGTTGGAAAAGAGAGTTAAGCTTCTAATAAAACTAACTTTAACTGCTACTGCTATTTATATTATATATCTAAAAATAGATACTAAAAAGTTAAAAGATATAATAGCAGATGCAAATATCTACTATCTACTACTAGCTTTTATATTTTTTAATCTCTCTAAAGTGGTTGGTTCAATTAGATTAAATCTATACTTTAGAGCAATTGGGATCAAACTATCAGAACTAGAGGCTTTGAGACTCTACTATATTGGAATGTTTTATAATCTATTCTTACCAACAGGGCTTGGGGGAGATGGGTATAAGATATATATTCTAAATAGAAGATATAAAACTAAAATCTCAAAACTAATCCCCCTATTTCTACTAGATAGACTAAGTGGATTAATACCTCTTATGCTATTTGGAGCAACTCTCTTTCTATTTAGTAGATTTAACCAAAATATCTATCTTACATACTTAGCCTATATTACAATTATACTCTCAATTCCAGCCTTATATCTTCTAAACCTATATCTATTTAGAGACTATATAAAAATTTTTCTTGCTACTCTAAGCCTTGGAGCACTCTTGCAAATTTTGCAACTAATATCTGCTATATTTATAGTATATGCAATCTCCTATCAAGAGAATTTAGTAGAGTTTTTAACCCTCTTTTTAATATCCTCAATTGTAGCAGTTTTACCAATTAGTATTGGAGGAGTTGGAGTAAGAGAGCTTACATTTTTATATGGCTTAGACTATATCAAATTAGATAGCGATGCTGGAGTGGCTTTTTCTATACTATTTTTTGTAATAACTGCAACCTCATCAATGGTGGGGGGAGTTTTAAAGAGTATATAATATAATTTTGGCATGAAAAGTATTATAAATAAGTTAGATTTAGACGGACACATAAATAACCTAAAAAAATTTTATGCAAGAGATAAAGATATTAAAATAAACGGAGATATCACTCAGCACTATAGATATATTCAAGCACTAAGTAAAACAGAATTTCCAGAAATAAAAGAGGTTAAAAACTTAGATATTGAGCTAAATAGAATTAAAAAAGAGGCTCCCTTAAAACTAGAAGATATATATGAGTTTATAAAAATAGTAGAGTATTTTAATCAATTAAAATTGATAGAGTTTGAAAATCCTCTAAAAAAATGGATAGAAAAGATAAATATTCCAGATGAGATATTAGAAATTGCAAGCTTTTTTACTTCAGATGGAAAAATAAATCCCCAAAAAGATATAAGATTACTAGATATAGAAGAGAGTCTAAAAAAAAATAAACAAGATATAAAAGATATATTATATAAACTAGTCCACTCTTCAAAATTAAGAGACTATTTAGTAGATACACAAATTCACTTAGTTGATGGAGAAGAGACTCTCTTAATGAGAGGTGGATTTAGCAATGTAATAAATGGTTCAATTATTGGCAGAAGCTCTGCAGGTTTTTTCTATATTCTCCCAATTCAAATATCAAATTTAAAATCTAAAGAGACAAATTTAAAATATAAAAGAGAAGAGATTTTATTTGAATACTCTAGAAGATTTTCAAAAATACTTTTTAAATATTTCCTATTTTTGAGATTTATAAATAGAGAGTATGATAGATTTGATCACTACCAAGCAAGAGTGAGGTTTGCAAAGGCTTTTGATTATGAATTTATTCTACAATCTAAAAAGAGAGAAGTAATTTTAAGTGAGTTCTGCCACCCAGCAATAAAAAATCCAAAACCAATTGATATATCACTCCAAAAGCAGATAATGATAATTACAGGAGTAAATGCTGGTGGAAAAACAATGCTTTTAAAATCAATTCTATCTGCTGTATTTTTTGCAAAAAATCTAATCCCATTTAGATGTAATAGCAAAAAGACTAAAATAGGGGAATATAAATTTATTGAAGCAATAATTGATGACCCACAATCTGTTAAAAATGATATATCCACATTTGCTGGAAGGGTTTTGGAGTTTTCTAAACTATTTAAAAAGAGTGGTGGAATTGTAGGAGTTGATGAAATTGAATTAGGAACCGATAGCGAAGAGGCATCAGCACTATTTAGAGTTCTACTCAAAAAACTTAGCCAACGAGATATTACATTTATAATTACTACCCACCATAAAAGATTGGCATCTCTAATGAGTCAAGACGAAAATGTAGAGCTCGTAGCAACCCTATATGATGAAAAAAGAGAGAGACCAACATATACTTTTTTAAAGGGAACAATTGGAAAAAGCTATGCATTTGAGACAGCAAAAAGGTATGGAGTTCCAAAAGATATAATAAATGAGGCAAAAAGAGTATATGGAGAAGATAAAGAAAATCTAAACCGGCTAATTGAAAAATCAATCTCCCTAGAACTAAAAATGAGACAAAAGATTAAAAAAGCAGATAGAAAATTAAAAGAGATAGAACAAAAAAAAGAGAATTTAGAAAAACAAGAGGAGAGATTAAAAGAACAATATAGAAAAGCCCAAGCAACTCTAGAGAATAGATATAATGCTGCAATAAATAGAGCAAAAGAAGCAATAAAAGTTAAAGAGTCAAGAGAGGGCAGAAGATTACTAAATAAAGCACATAAATTCAAAACTCTATCTCAAAATATAGATTTTCAAAAACAAAAAGAGGAAAATATTAGCTTTAAAATAGGAGAGAGAGTAAAATATAACTCCTTAAATGGGGAGATAATTGATATAAAAAAAGATATTGCTACTGTAGATATCGATGGTAGAAAATTGAGGGTTTCTTTATCTAAATTGAAACTAGATAGTTCAACTAATAATAAAATAGACACCCCATATAATAATATCAAAATAGAAAAACCAACAAAAGGATCAATCTCAATAAATATTATTGGAAAAAACTCAGAAGATGCACTAGAGGAGTTAGAAAAATTTTTATCAGATGCTATTTTAAGTGGCTTTGGAGAAGTAGAGGTTATACATGGAGTTGGTAGTGGTATTTTAAAACAGAGGGTTAAAGAGTATTTGACAAAAAATCCATTAATAGATAATTTTTACAATCCAAAAGGGAATTTTGGCGTAACAATAGTTAAACTTTAGAAACACTATTAATATATTATTTAAAATTCATTATTCTTTTTCTGATATAATGCAAAAAATTCACTTTAGGATTTAAGATGCAAGCTATTTTCATACTATTAATTGGACTTATAATAATAGGCTGTGGAGAAAAAATTTCTCCCAAACTCTCAACAAGAAATGATAAAAATGAAGATTATGTAACTAAGAGTAACAAAATTTTAAATTTAGAAGGTAACTATACATTAGAGAGTGGTATATATGCCTATTCAAAAAATCTTAAAGCACAAGACAATATAAAAAGTGCAAAATTATCTATAGAAAAACTAGATGATGATGATTATGGATATTTTGCAGTGATAACATTAAAAGATACTCCTATCATATATACTGGAATAATACACCATGAAGGAGATGGATTTTTAAAAAAAGTAATAGTTGATAGAAACCAATCAGATAAAAATATAAGTGAAGATAATATTATAAGCAAAGATGTTACAGTAAATGGAGATAATATTATAAATTGTGAAGAACTAACAACAAATACAACAGATGAGATAAAAATTACTAAAACAGAAAATGGAATAAAAACACTTATACCATTTGAAGGAAGCTCTTCTATTGCATCTATTAGATGGATAAAAGTTGATTCTCTAGGAGATACGCAAGAGATTAAAGATGCTCAACATGAATATGTTCTATACTATAGGAATAGATTTAAAAAGTGCTTCTCTTTTTAGAAAAGTATCTCTAACTAAAAGTTAGTGATACTTAAATTATTTGACTATAGAGTTAAATCCATAACCAATTTTGCCTTATCTATTAGTTCATGATCTACAGCTCTACCATCCTCTTTTAAAGCCTTCATAGTTTTTGCTAAAACTAAAATCAGACCTCCAACAATATCAACTAAAGACTTCTCTAACTCTATTTCTAACTCATATAGAGGTGGATGTGTAGCTAAACCATCTAACACATCTTTTAAAACAATCTCTTGCTCTAACTTTTTAAACTCATCAATTGTCTCTTCTAAACCTTTTGTAATAGGAAGATCATATTTCCATATAATATCTCTAGCATTATATTTTGCTGTAACTTGTCCCATTAAAAGTAAATCATATAGCTTATCTTCTACTATATCTGTAATAGCCTTTGCATGACCTTTTTTAATATCAAGTCCAGCACCTTTTCTAAATAGCTCTTCTAGTCTATGAAAACCAACAACTGCCATTTATATCTCCTTTTTTTTAACTCTTAAAATAATACATATTTTAAGGGAAGAATATTAACATTTTTTTCATAAACTATGTGCTACTTTTGTAGCACATAATTTCTCTATTTTACAATTATGGTGTAAGAAGCTTTATATAAAACTCTTTTGAGAGAGTATCATTAGCTGGAAGACCATGCTCTTTTTTGAACTCAATAATCGCTTTTCTCAACTCTGGAGTCATTATTCTTGTAGTTTTTACATTTTTACCTCTAAGCTGTAAGAGATAACTAACCTGTTCTATCTTTTTATTTAGAGGCTCTCTTAAGAACTGTTGCACAAGAGAATTTAAAACATTTTGATCAACCTTTCCACCTTTTTTTACCAATAACCAATATGGAAAGTCTCCAAGTTTTCCTAAAAGCTCTGCAACACTAAGTTCGACTAATGCCCTAATAGATTGATGTATTCCTTGGGATTTGGTTACTGCATTATTAAATCCAAATCCACTTCCCAAAATTGAAAAAGCAAACTCATTTGCATTACTTTTCTTCTCTATAACAACCCTATTTGATACAGATTTTAGTGGAATATAGTTTGAGGTTTGAGAATCTATTGGCAAAAAACTTATACCCAAAATAATTTTTGTATATTCACTATCAGAAGAGCCTTCACTATCCCATCTATGATGTCCTCTTCCAACAGTTCCAGTCCCAACGGCATTTACACCACTATCTTTAGAAGCAACCTTATCATACTCTGTAATAGCACCTGATATTACAAATAGATCTCTTTTAGCATTTTCACTATTAGCTATATCAGCAACAGGCACAACATAGTTTCCAATCTTTGTAAAAGTATCTATAACTATTGCTGTAATATCTGCTGGAAGCTTTGCATTATTTCCTGTTTTATTCTCTATTGGATTTATAAACACATTTATAGGTTTATTTCTAAAGACTCTTATCATCTCATTTAATTGAGGCAATACAGAGGAGTATGGAGTCGATGCTTCTGTTATGGTCTTTCCAGCCTTATCAATCTTAACCCCTTTTAAACTATCATTTATAGTATCTGTTGCACAACCTCCACTAAAAAGTATTACTCCAATTGCCACTATTGATAAATTTATAACTCTTTTCATATATTTCTCCTTTTACTTTACATATAACTCAAATACCCCAACATCAACATTTCCATTATTTCCACTATTCATTCCAGCATAAAAATCTACACTAAGCCCTTTACTTTGTGCTCCAGATTTTTTAGGTGAACCAATACCTAAAATGTTATGAAGAGTTGTTTTATTTATTGTTTGAATATCTACAATTGGCTTATCTACTAAAAATGCATATATAATTGTCTTATCTTTCTCACAACCTTTACAATCTTTTGTAGCCACTACAGCTTGAGGATTTAAACCAAAATCTTTTGGAAATATATATTTTCCACTCATTTGAGAGAGAGGAGAGTTTGGATTTGGATATAATACTCCAACTTTACCTTTGCTATCTTCATATACTATATATAAATATCCACTCTTACCCTTTGTATCTATACTAAATTGAATAGGTTCATTAACACTATATATTCTTTTACCCTTTAGTGCTAAATTTGTAAGCCCATTTGGCTTTAACTCACTTATATGGATCTCTTTTGGTTTAGGTGGTTCAACTTTTTTTGCTATCTTTTGAACTTTTTTTTCAACTTTACTTTTAACTTTCTCTTTTGAGGCATTTGGCATATTTGCTAAACAACCACCCATTAAGACAGCACTCAAAGCTAATAATGATAACTTATAAAAAGTTTTAACTTCCATCTCTATTTTCTCCTCTATAATATTTTTTTGTTAATTTTAATTTTATTTAAATAAAATGTCCTAAAAATGTCACTTTACTATAAATTCATACTTTGCTAACTCTGGTTTAAAACTGCCAGACTCTGTAGCCTTTACTTTAACAGCCCTAGTAATTATCTTTTCATCTTTAGACTCCTTTGAAAAACTAAGTAGAATACCTTTGCTCTTTATCTGATTTATATCTGTTACTGGTTCACTTGTCAATAGAGCATAAACTACTGTTCTCTCACTATCACACCCTTTACAGCTCTTATAAGCCTCCAATTCAAATTTTCCACCAGATAAATCCTCTGGAAATCTATATTTTCCTTCAATCTGCTTTACATTTACAAAAGGATTTGGATATAAGAGTGTAATATCTTCATTATCTAAGAAAAATATAGTTAAAAAACCTCTCTTACCCCCTGTATCTATTGTAAAGTGAACAGATTCTCCCTCCTTATATGATGTTTTATCATAAGATATACTCATCTTCTCAACTTTACCACTATTAATTAATTTATCTAATAGAGACTCTAAAGAATCGTCACTACTCTCTTGACTTGTTGATATCTTATTATTGAGTTTCACATTTTGACTACCTTTTGATTTTATATTTAAAAAATCATCTAAAGATTTAGAAGAGAGTGATAATTCTGAAAAAGTGATATTTGGGTGATGAGGAGGGTTTTTAGTCTTCTTTGCATAATCTATCACATCCTTAGTTAAAATATCTTTTATACTCTTTAGAGGTTTATCTAAATATCTATTATCCATAAAGGTTTTATATAGAGCATTAGTAAATAGACTTCCTGTTGGAGTAGCTAGAGACTCCTCATTATCTTGAGAGGCTGAGAAAACTATATATTCGCCATCTATAAAATCTTTACTAGATTTTCCCATAGATAATCCTCTACTCTTAACTGGCTCCTCAAAACTCTCAGTTACATCACTAGGAGATATACTTTTAGGCTTTGCATTAAAGTTTAAAGATCTAAAAGCTGTTCCACTATGACAAGAGTCTAAAAATATGAGCTTTTTTGCTTTTATCTTATTGAACTTATCATACAAAAGATCATCTGGAAGATGCTTATTAATAACTCCATCACTTAAAACTAAAGTCTCATCTCTTCCATCACTTTCATCTCCACTCTTATCTGGTTTAAATGCCCCATGTCCGCTATAATAAAAAGCAAAATAGTCATTAGAATCAAGCTCTTTTGCATATTCATCTAAATAGTTTAAAACTTTCATAGCTTCTGCATCATATAGAACCCTTACCTTAAATCCCCAACTCTCAAAAAGCTTTTTAATCTTTGATATATCTTTTTCTATTCCATCTAAATCATTTCTATCAGCTGGAGCATAATCGCTAATACCAATAATTAGAGCCTCTCTTTTAACATCTCCTAAATCCCCCTTCGAACTACTATTAGAAAAACTACTATTAGAACCAACAGTTCCATTATTTAATATAGATATTCCCTTTGATTGAACATTTGATAAATTAAATTGACTCTGACTACAACCACAAACTACCAATAGCACTATAAAGATAGCTATCTTTTTTAAAATAGAAAACATATAATCCCCTCTCTGTCTTTAAGATTAATTTAATAATATGATACTATTTTTTAAATAAATATCTTATTATAATACAATTTTTTTTAACGATTTAATTCAAATAAAATTAATTTTTGTGTATAATATTATTAATAGTATTTTAAAAAAGGACTTTATTATGAAAAAATTAAGAAAAGCTTTAATATCAATATTAGCTATGGGAGTTAGTCTCTCTTATGCATCATCATTTGAACAAAATGGAGTAAAAGAGGGAAACAATAGAGTATCTATTGGATTATATACAACTATCCCAGATGAGGGAGATGATTCAGTAACCTTCTATGGAACTTATGGATATTTTTATAATGACAATGTAGAACTATCTCTTGCTTCTACAATTACTACAAGTGGTGGAGAGACCTTTTATTGGCTAAAACCGGGTGCAAACTACTACTTCTTAAAAAATCCCACACTAACACCATATATTGGAGCCTCTATATATTATTTTGATAGCACAATAGATAATGCAGATGCTGATTATGGTAGTGAATATCATGTTGGAGCTCATAAATTTTTTACTGAAGATATGGCAATTACTGGTGAAGCTGGCTCTAGTTTTTATGAATTTGATGACTACCTACAATCATATATTAATCTATACTTAACATACTTTTTTTAATTAAAACCAAATCCTCCACAAAATGGAGGAGGCTTTTATCACAAAAAACACTTTATATACATTTTTAAAAAGTAAAATTTAAAAAAGCTCTTTAAAAGGCAGTCTCATGAAAATATACTTAAAACTCTTAATACTTGTGACTCTATTTGGAACTATTGGATGTCAAAATCAATCAAATATAAATCCACAACCCCTAACATCAAAAGAGATAAAAGATAAATCAACTCCACTAACTCTAATTGGTGGAGAATTGGGATATGAATTTGTAAATAGCATAGATGTCCCATATAAACTATATGGAATTAAAATTAATCCTAAAAATAATAATATTGTTGTATATGGTAATAGCAATAAGATTACAATTTATAATACAGCTCTTCAAAAAATAAAAATATTAAATAGTAAAAATGATGAAATAAACACACTTGATATAAGTTATGATGGAAAGTATTTAGCTTGTAGTGGAGATGATGGATATGTTGATATCTGGGATTTAGATGGATATAAAAAGTTATATAGCTTAGATACAGGTGATAAAAACTTAGCAATTGCAATTAGTTCAGATAATAAAAAAATAGCAGTTGGAGGAGAAAAAGAGGTAATTGATATATATGACCTACTATCACAAGAGCAATTAGCAAGACTTAAAGGACACAAGGGAGAAATTACAAATATAGGATTTATAGACTATAACAGAAAAATTGTCTCAACTGCTACCGATAGCCTAGTAAAGATTTGGAATGTAAACAGAAAAAAAGAGATCTACTCATATCTTGCTCCATCAAATGAATATGGAAAGATAATAAAAGCAAAATCTTTTGATGATTATACAATCTTAGCCCTAACTGAAGTAGAAAGGGCTGAAGGAAATAGTAGAAGAAGAGCTGGACCTCCAGTTTGGAAATATACTATTAAATTTAAAGATAATCAAGGAAATACATTAACTGAATTCAATGAGCATAGACAACCAATTACAGATATAGCCGTAGCCAATAATAGAGCATATATGGCGAGTTCATCGAAAGATAAAACCATTAGACTCTGGGACTTGGAGAAAAAAAGACATATTACAAATATTGTTTTAAAAGATAGGGCAAATGGGGTTGCTATAAATAGATCTGGCTATATATTAGCTACAATAGAGGGAAATTCTAAAATAAAACTATACCAAATCACAAATGAGTATGATCCAACCATAAAACCATCTAGTAGTGCAAATGCACCAACTATTATATCCAATATCAATCTACCATCTTGGTATAAAAATCAATATGCAATAGTAGTTGGTATTGATCACTATAAAAGACTCTCTATTCCAAGATTAAATAATGCTGTAAATGATGCGAGAGCTGTGGCTAAACTCCTTAGAAAAAAGGGATTTAAAGTAATTGAGTTATATAATGAAAATGCTACAAAAGAGAAGATATTAGATGCCCTAAAGAGAGTAAAAGAGCTTGCAACAAGAGATGATGCTACCCTTTTCTACTTTGCAGGACATGGAGAAGGGGTTTCTGGATATAATGGAGTAAGAGAAGGGTATATACTACCTTATGATTTTAACTCAGATCTAAATAATCCAAATGCTGATGTTATGTATTATGATAAATCTGCAATAAGTATTGGTTCCCTTGTTATGTATGCAAGAGATACAAAGGCAAAACATATTGGACTAATTTTAGACTCATGCTTCTCTGGTTTAGCAATGGATAGTAAATATGCACAAAAATCCCTAGATAGCTCTACTAAAAGTTTAGATGAAGTCAACTATGACTATAAAACACGCTCCATTAGAATAAAACCAACAAAAGTATCATCTCAAAACTCTAAAATAAATAATCTATTTAAAAACCTATTACAAAAAAAATCTATAAATATCTTAACAGCTGGAGATGATCAACCAGTAGCAGATGGCTCAAACCACTCACCATTCACACAAGCTTTTTTAAATGCCCTAAGCGGAAAAGATGTATCTAGTAGAGGATTTGTTAGATTTTCTACATTAGCAGAATATATTAAAAAGTTTGTAGAGAGCAAAACATCAAATAGACAAAAACCTCAATATAAAAATGAAAGCAGAGAGGGTGGAGATTTTATATTTAAAATATAAAACTCTATCCTATTTGAGATGATATTAAACTCATCTGTCTATCTAACTCACCTCTTGTTTTAAATAGAAACTGATATCTCTTTTTACTCTTTGTTACAATAGTTATGCAAAAAGCTACAAATTCAACTCTTCCTTTTGCTTCACTCTCAAACCATTTTAAACTCACCTCTGTGGTCTCATTTTTATATCCAGTCTTTACAATAACTGCTATATAGAACTGCTCTATAGCATCTAATGCAAACTCTATATCTTTAATTATAAAACTTTTCATACTAAATTATAGTATAAAAAAACAAAAAAATTTGAAAATGCAACTAGAGTTGCACTTAATTTTTAATTTTGAGTGTATAATTACATCAAAATTTAGTCTATATAACTCAATATATTATAGAAAATAAAAAAGGAAAGGATAAAAAGATGTTAGTAAGAAGATATGAACCATTTAATGAAATTAAAAGAAGTTTTGATTTAATGAACCAATTAATAAGCACTATGGAAAAAGGTATGGAGAGTGAAGGTTCTCTAGTAGATTTTGTTCCAAAAGTTAATACAAGAGAAGATAATAATGCATATTATATAGAAGTAGAACTCCCAGGAGTTAAAAAAGAAGATGTAGATGTAAAAGTTGATGGAAATATTCTTACCATCTCTGGAGAGAGAAAATTTAAAGAGGAATCAAAGGCTGAAGATTACTATAAAATTGAGAGTAGCTATGGAACATTCTCAAGAAGCTTTACACTTCCAGAAAAAGTAGATGTGTCAAAAATAGAGGCAAAATCTCAAGATGGTATTATTGAAATTGTTATTCCAAAATTAAATATTGACACAGGAAGCAAAAAAATAGAAATTAAATAGTAAAGGAGGAGTAGATGGCAAATATTACAGAAAAATCAAAAGAGCTAGTAGAAAAAGTTGAAGAGAAAGTTGAAAAGGGTGTAGAGGTTGTAAAAGAGACTTTCAATAATATAGCAAGACATCTACCTCTTGCAAACTTTGCTAGACACAGTAGTGACACTTACGATATAGAAATCGATCTCCCAGGAGTTAAAAAAGAGGATATTGAAATAAAAGTAGAAGATGATTATCTTACTGTAAATGCTATTAGAAGATTTAAAAAAGAGGTAAAAGAAGATGATTACTATCTACTAGAGAGTGACTTTGGATTAATTTCAAGAAGCTTTATCCTTCCAAATGATGTGGATAGAAATAAAATATCTGCAAAACTAGAAGATGGAAGATTATATATAACTCTTGAAAAAGAGGAAGCTAGAAAAGCTAAAAGCATTGAGATAAAATAGGAGCAAGAATGAAAAAATTAGTCTCAAAACTACTACTAGTTACACTTTTAACTAGTAGTATATATGCAGATGCTAATATCACAAAAAACCCATTAAATCCTTTTGCTAATGATCCAGTCTTTAAAGAGTTTCAAAAACTCCAAGAGGATATGAATAAAATCTTCAATAGCTTCCATCAGAGATTCTTTAGTAATATGGAAATACCAACAATTGGAGATTTTAATAATGGAGCCTTTTCTATGTCAGTTAGAACTGATGTAGTAGATAGAGGCGATAGATATGAAATAAAAGCAAATCTCCCAGGGGTAGATAAGAAGAGCATAAAAGTTGAAGTAAAAAATAATATACTCTCAATTAGAGCAGAGACAAAAAAAGAGAAGGAAGAAAAAAAGGGTGATAAGTTAATTAGACAAGAGAGATTTGTAGGAAGCTTTTATAGGGCTATGAGTCTGCCAGATGATGCAGATAGTGACCACCTAAAAACAGAATATAAAGATGGAGTCTTAACTATTATAATCCCTAAAAAAGGGAAAAAAATTAGTGCTTAACCACCCTACTCCAAAGAGCTAAATCTACACCAACTCTTTTTTGGTGTAGGGACTAAAAACTAATATAAATTTAAAACAATTCTCATTGCATAAACTAACTGCTGATATGTATCCTCATCAATTGAGCCAATTTTTTTAATAATTCTTGTATCTGAGACTGAGCGAATATTTAGAGCATCAGCTGTGGATATTTTAGAGAGTCCATTTTGAGAAGAGGGATAAATTGGAACTAGCCAACTCTTATTTTTATGTGTCTCCTTATAGCCAATAAGAGGAATAACTACTTTTAATGGTAAAACTCCTATATCATCATTGCTTACAATAATACAAGGTCTAGCCTTCTTAATCTCTGCTCCCTTTGTGGGGTTTAAATTGACTAAATATATATCTTTAATTTTAATATTCATCAATATCCTCTTGAAACTCCATAAGCTCCAGTAGTTCAGGATTACTATTATACTCCTCAACCATCATTAAAGCCTCTTTTCTTAACTGCTCTCTCTTCTTTTTAGCTATATACTCAGCAATAGCCATTTGGTATATTGAATTCATAGAGACTTGAAGAGACTCTTTTAGTTGCATTACCTCATCTTTTAATACCTTTGGTAGAATAATTGTTACTTTTTCTGTATGATTTTTATCATGAGATAGTAATACCATAATAAAACTCCTGTAGTATTTACCATAATTATAACCAGTTATATATTAATGCTTAAGCACCCTACTCCAAAGAGCTAAATCTACACCAACTCTTTTTTGG
>Ga0256843_1002534_pt1 | contig 13245 bp, 8 predicted proteins | sample AlvinellametaG_FD_191572 | JGI IMG/M metagenome (GOLD analysis project Ga0256843, IMG submission 191572) | Pompeii worm associated microbial communities from hydrothermal vent at the East Pacific Rise, Pacific Ocean - Alvinella | ecosystem: Host-associated > Annelida > Integument > Unclassified ... | reverse complement strand
CGGATAGAAAAACTCCAAATTTTCTTTGTTTTCTGATTCATAATGCCGAAACTTTGACAATACAGGTTCTTTACAAGTGCAAGATTTATACGGAGTTAAAATAATAAGTAAAATTAAACTCAGCGTTAAAATTCCTGCTGATAATTTTGCATACAATCCTTGTAATGAAGGAAACAACAGCAGTTCTGCCAATACCAATAGCAGAAACATAAAACCTGCCAAATAAAAGCGCACATTCGGATTTACAAACAATAAAACAATAAAATAAACAGAAAACGATAGATAAATCAACCAGTAAGCGCTGTAATTTACCAATTGACTTCGTTTTTTGTAAACGATCAACGGAAAAACCAACAAAAGAATCAGCATTAGCGGATTAAAAATTTGTTCTATCAAACTACCGGGAAATAGCCAGTGTCCCAAAGAACTCCCCAAATTATTCAAATGCAAAGCTTTGCTTTCCAAATCCCCCAATTGCCCCATATAATGCAGTAAATCAGACGGATACTGCCATTGTGGATGAAAAAATTTTGAAAAGAAATCAAACGGATAAAAGAAATATCCGGTAATCATAAAATTCTTGCTAATCCATAAAACCAGCCCAATTCCGGCAGTTATTATACCAAACAGCCTGATGTTTTTTAGTTTTTGTCTGTTTTTTATCCATACGATTATCCATAAAACCAGATTGACAATAGCCGTAGGTTTTATTAAGACACTGAAAAAAACCAAAAAAGTAAATTGTTTAAAAGCCTCTTCGTCCATTGAAGAATCATAGCGCAAAAACAAATCAAAAACTAATAATGACAGCAACCATACCGCTAAATCGGGTGAAGAACCTCCCGCAAAAAATACCAAAACCGGCGATAGTAAGAACAGCCATTTTAACCATGAAGAAAAATATGGACGTTTGTCTAAAAGCACCCAAAAAACAAAGTTGAAAAGCAGAAAACCATTTAAACTGTTTGCATAGATATTCGCAAACGGCAGATTAACACCGCTTTGTAAAACATGCCAACCCGAAAATTGTCCTAAAAACGGATGAATATTCATCAATCCCAATACAAATCCTTCTTTATTGGCCCATTTTATCGTCTGCAAATAATAACTTTCATGATCGGGGAGTAGCGACGGAATACTGTTTACGTAGAGCAATAAAATAAAAATCAGGCTCAAAAATATTTTCTCATTTCGTTGCAAATTGTTCCATTGGTTTTTAAAAGCTTGAAAAAAGGAACAATCTTTTTTTACTACGGCCAGTATCGATACGGAAACAACAAAAATAATCAGCTGAAACAAAAGATTAAAGCCGGTGATATATAAGACAAACCAAACAATCAGCAGGTAAAAAAACATTCCGTTTAATAAAATAAAAAAAGGATGAAGTGATTTTTTTTTAAAAAATAACCACTGTGACAAACAGCCCAAAGCCGTAAAAATACCTAAAGACAAAAACCACGAAAACAGAACATATAACATATACAAATGAGTATTTTAAACAAATATACGGGAAATTATACATTTTAAACATTTTTTACATAAATAACCACCAACAGCCAAAATTTGAATACCACTGGTCTTTTAAATTTTAAAGCCCCGTAGGGGCGACATCTTTGTAGAAAGAAGCCAATAGCTAACGGTCAACCGCCAATAGTCTTTCCTCATTACAATCTTCCATCAATGTTCAATAATCCCGCACGATAAAAAATCTACGTTATCAGTTACCTCTGCGAAATTCGTGTCAAGAAAAGTTGTAATAAATTTCCCCTAACACCCAACAGCCAATAGCCAACAGCTAACCTTCGGTGTTCCTTCGGTGCCTTGGGTGATTTCAATAAAACAGGAATTGCTAGAATTAAGCCCCGTAGGGGCGATATCTTTGTAGAAAAAACAACACCCACACCCACCAACAGGCAAAGGTTTTATTCATATATTGAATACCACTAGTCTTTTAAATTTTAAAGCCCCGTAGGGGCGACATCTTTGTAGAAAGAAGCCAATAGCTAACGGCCAATCGCCAATAGTCTTTCCTCATTACAATCTTCCATCAATGTTCAATAATTATTACACACGATAAAAAATCTGCGTTATCAGTTACCTCTGCGAAATCCGTGTCAAGAAAAGTTGTAATAAATTTTTCCTAACACCCAATAGCCAACAGCCAACAGCTAATAGCCAAATAATAGCTTTACAAAAAAATAATGTAATTTTACTCCGTAAAAAACTCAACAACTATGAACATTCTCATTTTCGGCGCCACATCAGGAATCGGCAGAGCACTTGCCGAACAATATGCAACAGCCGGACATCGCATTACCATTACCGGCAGGCGACAAGAAAAACTCGACGAAATAAAAAAAACGAACCCCGATGCTTATTTACCCGTAAAACATAACATTCGCGATTTAGAAGAAACCCCGGAAGTGATAGAAAAAGCCCATGAACATTTCGGCCCGCTAGATTTGATTATTGTCAATGCCGGTATCGGAAAATTCAATTTGGAATTGGATTGGCAGGTTTGCGAATCGGTGTTAAAAACCAATATTATGGGTGTCAGCAAAGCCTTGATTGACAGTTATAACTATTTCAGACAGCAAGGACGGGGGCACTTGGTAAATGTCTCGTCAGTTGCCTCTTTGTTGGGCAATGGTGCCAATCCCAGTTACAATGCCAGCAAAGCCTTTCAAGCCAATTTTGTCGAAGGATTATGGATGAAAGCACAAAAAAGCAAACGCACAAAAATTGCCGTTACCGATATTCGCCCCGGATTTGTCGATACCAAATTAGCTCAAGGCGAAACTTTTTGGAAAGCAAGTGTTGACAAAGCGGCTCGCCAAATCATTCAAGCTATTGATAAGAAAAAGAAAGTCGCTTACATCACCAAGCGGTGGACGTTAGTAGCTTGGTTATTGAGACGCATGCCGGCTTTTGTGTTGAAAAAGTTTTAGATTCACATCAACTCATCAATAATTTGTTCTACGGTAACGCCTTCGGCTTCACCTTTGTAGTTGAGCAGGATACGGTGGCGTAAAATACCTTTGGCTACAGCTTGCACATCTTCAATATCAGGTGAATATTTTCCATTTACCAAAGCATTTGCTTTAGCTGCCAATATTAAGTTTTGTGAAGCACGCGGCCCGGCTCCCCAATCTAAATAATTTTTGACAATTTCCGGTGCCGCTTCCGATTTCGGGCGTGTTTTTCCTACCAGTTTTACGGCATATTCTATCACGTTATCTGCGACAGGCACTTTGCGAACCAAATCTTGGTAGGCCAAAATTTGTTCTTTAGTAATTACCGGTTTAACTTCCACATCACGTGCAATGGTAGTATTTTTGACTACGGCAATTTCTTCTTCAAAACTCGGATAGTCCAAGTTCAGGGCAAACATAAACCTGTCCAATTGGGCTTCGGGCAGGGGATAAGTCCCTTCTTGTTCAATCGGGTTTTGGGTGGCCAATACAAAAAACGGTTTGTCCAGTTCAAAATTGCGGTTGGCTATACTCACTTGTTTTTCTTGCATGGCTTCGAGTAGTGCCGCTTGAGTTTTCGGTGGTGTCCGGTTGATTTCGTCCGCCAATAAAATGTTGGTAAAAACCGGTCCTTTAATAAATTTAAAATGGCGGGTTTCGTCTAAAATTTCCGTCCCCAATATGTCCGAAGGCATCAAGTCGGGGGTAAATTGAATTCGTTTAAAATCTAATCCCAAAGCTTGAGCAATCGTATGCACCATAAGCGTTTTAGCCAATCCGGGGACTCCGATGAGCAAAGCGTGGCCGTTCCCCAAAATAGACAAGATAATTTCATGAATAATTAGATCTTGTCCGACTATGATTTTGGCAACTTCCTCTTTGAGTTCCTTGATTTTGGTTTGTAATTCTTGTGCTAAGGCTACGTCTGACATATATGAAATTAGATTTTAGATTTTTTTTGAAATTATTTAAGTCCGAAACCGGAAATTAAGTATTAACAAATGGACAGTTACACGTTTACACAGTTACACAGTTACACGATTCAACACTTAACAACATTACTTCTTCCAATTGCTGTCAAATTCACAACTTTCAAATTCTTTGTTTATCTTGACATAATTGTTTTTTATTTTATCGTTCATCCATTCTATCAATACTTTTTCTTTCTTTTGTTCCAGAGCCATTTCTTTAATTTTCGGATAATCTTTTACATAATCCATTTGGTGGGCCGGAATCCGTTTTTTGACCATGATAATTTTGTAAAGCTCATTGCCTGTTCTGTCTTTTTCTGTTAGCACTTCGGTAATTTCTCCTTCTTTCATATCTTGCACGATTTGGTGCAATTTAGGATCTAACAATGTCAATTCTAACAATGACTCACCGGTATTCGGATTGATGATTTTACCTCCGTTTTTCTTGGTTTCTTCGTCGTCTGAAAATTCACGGGCAGCTTCTTCAAAAGTAATTTCTTTGTCTAAAATTCGTTTCCTGAGCGTATCCAGTTGTTTTTGGGCAGCCCGTTTGTTTAAGAAACTGATTTCGGGCACCATCAGAATATGACGAACGGTGCGTTCTTGTCCGTTGATTTCTTCGACCGTCAAGATATGCCAGCCAAATTCCGTTTTAAACGGCGCGGATACTTGTCCTTTTTCCAAACTGAAAGCTACATCTTTAAATTCTTGCACAAAAGCCGATTTGCGGTTGATGACATATTTTCCGCCGTTAGCTCTTGAGCCCGGATCTTCCGAATATAAAACCGCTTGAGCTCTAAAACTAGCACCTTCTTCTACTTTTTTCTTTATCTCGTTGAGTTTGTCAATCACTTTTTGTTCGGCTTCTTTATCGGGTTTGGGCTTGATAACAATCTGTAACAATTCTACTTGCGTTCCTATTTCGGGCACTTTGTCTTTGGGTATTTGATCAAAAAATTCTTTGACTTCTTCCGGACTGATATCTACGTCTTTTTCTACTTTTTCACGCATGAGCTGACTGAGCTTTTTGTTCTTGTCTAACTCGGAAATTTCGGCTTTGAGTTCGCTCAGTGTTTTTTTGTTGTAAAATTCCAAAACCTTATCAAGACTTCCGCCCATTTGTGTTTTCATGTATTCGATTTGTTGATCCACCATGGCATTGATTTCTTTATCACTGACGGTAATCAACGTGTCTTTTTTAGCCTCGATCAGTAAAAGTTTGTCTTGCATCAAGCGTTCCAAAATTTTACAATTATCCATGTTTTTGGTATCGATTCCTTGTTGTTTTAATTGTATTTTCAGTTGGTTTAATTCGGAATTTAAAACGATTTGATCACCTACTACGGCGGCTATTCCATCTACTTTTATTCTTTTTTCTTGTCCGTAAATAAGATTGCTCATCAGTAGCAATAAGATCAATACGAAATTACTTTTATTGTTCATCTTTAATTTTTGTTTTAAATATTTTAAAATGTTTCCTTTTTATAGCTTCTTGTTTTATCTCTCTTTCCAGTTTTTTTACAGCTTGTTGTTTCCGTTTGCTGAAAATAAGTTGTTTCAGATCATTTTGAATAAAATCCAAGGGTAAATCTTCGTTTTCCAAAACGATATCTTTAACAAACACCAAATATAAACTTAAACTGTCTGTTATCACAAATTTTTTACTTTTTTTTAAGATATAGCGCTCATTTATTTTCTTAAAAGCCGGAAATTGTTCTTTAAATTCTTCAATATTCATCCATTTTTTGCCGGTTAAGTCTATTTGTTGAAGCAAATTGCTGTTTTTAATCAGACTGTCTTGCAAATCGGGTTGATCGGAAAAAAACCATTTTTTAAGTGTGTTATTTTTAGGGTTATTTTTGGCGGTTACCAAATATTTGGGCAAAATCATGTTTTCTTTGGCCTTAAAATAACCGGAATATTTTTGGTAGTAGGCTTGTAAAGTGTCTTGTGGAACAAGCGTGTCTATATATTTTTGTAACAACAGGTTTTTATAAGTTTCACTCAATAGATCTTCTTTGTATTTTTGCACCAATCGATTGATTTTCAAGGTGTCAACATTGCGTTCGGCTTCCTTGATGAGCAAGGTTTGGTAAGCCCAATTTTCAATATATTGATGCAAGCTGTTCAAACTGTCTTCCGGATTTTTGTTTTGATAAACCTCTTTAGGTATTTCGTCCAGATACAAAGGTTTGTCATAAACCTGTGCTACTACACTCCGCTCGTTGTCCTTTTGAAAGAAACTACAACCGGAAAGCCATAATAAGCCGGTGATAATTAATATGTTAGTTTTTATATTTTGCACGAACTTGATTCCAAACTTTTTGATTGATTTCTACCGGATATTTTTCTTTGAGTTTTTCTACCCATTCGTCCTCCAAGGCATTTTGATAACCGGTAATTACTTTTCCGCGAACACTGTTAAAATCGCCAGATTTTTCCGGATAAACTTCCAATAATTTTATCAACACGTATTGATTGCCGTCTTTGGTTTTAACCACTTTGTTTTTCTCCAATTGGAGTTTTTTGACAAATGAGTCATTATAGGCATAGGTTTGCTCTTTGATGATTAAATTTTCAAAATTTTGTTTTAAATAATCTACCTCATGATTCTTTTTCAAGTATTTATAAATCTTTTTGGCCGCTTTTTTACTGCCCGTTTGAACGATTAAAATTCTATATCGCTTGGGTTGTTTGTATTGCTCTTTATGGGTTTCAAAATATTTTTTTTGCCCGATGCTGTCCATAGAGGCTTTGTTCCATACCATATCTGATTTTATGTAAAACAACATAAGGCCTTCTTTGTATTCCTTCATGGTTTGGGCAAAATCGGGGTAAACTTCTTCCAAATGATTCATATAATAATTAAAGAGCTTTTCTTTTTTATATTCTTCTAACAGATTTTTGACAATTTTTTCTTTGTTTTTATAGGCTTCGGGCTGATTGAGTTGATTTCTTGACAAGTATCTGAAAAAGTCTTTGTAAGTAAATTTTTGATCGTTATTAACTACCAAAAAAGTTTCATCATTGATTTTATCTTGCGGAATTTTCCATTTTTTTTCAAAAAAATCTTTAGTAACAAACGGATATATTTTTTCAACGGAACCGGTTACTGTAACAGGAAATTTTTCAGCTATTTTCTTCAATAATTCATCTCTGCCTATTTGCAAACGGCTGTCGCGCAAAACTTTTTTCTCAATTTCGCTTTGTGCTTGGTTAAAATCAGGAACCGGATATTTTTTAATCAGCTTGACAATATGCCATCCGTAACGGCTTTGAAAGGGTTCTGAAATATCACCTTCTTTTTGCAACGCAAAACTGTGTTCTTCAATTTCCGGTAGCATTTGACGAATACCGAAACGGTTGAGCAATCCCCCGCGACGAGCGGTTTTTTGATCGTCGGAATATTTTTTAGCCAGATTTTCAAAGCTGTCTTCTCCGTTTTTCAGTTGTTGATAAATATCAAAAATACGGGTTTTGGCATCGTTTTTATTTTCTTTTTGTTCGTCTTTACGATCTATTGTCATGATATGAGCCACTTCTACCTCACCGCGGGCAGGCCTTTTGTCCAAAACTTTGACAATATGGTATCCGAAACGGGTTCTAAACGGGTGGCTGATTTGTCCCACAGGTGTATTGTAAGCAGCCGTTTCAAAAGGATAAACCGTATTAAAAACATTGATATAACCGATATCACCTTTGTTTTTTTTGACGGAAGGATCTTGTGAATATTTCAAAGCTAGTTGCTCAAAATCTTCCCCTTTGGCCGCTTTTTGATACACTTCCATAATTTGACGATAAGCCTTTAAAGTATCGGCAGGTTGCGGATTTTTGGGAAGTTGTATCAATATGTGAGCCACCCGGACGTCTTTTTGCATGCGATTATAAGCCTCTTGAACCAGCTTATCGATTATCTTTTTATCGGTTTTGTATCTTTGAGCCAGATCATAACGGTATTGTTTGAGCTCTTTTTCAATATTTTTACGTTTGTCGTAGCCTTTTTCGTAAGCATCTTCCAATTCCAGTTTATAACGGATAAATAATTCTTTGTAGTTGTCAACGTCTTTCTGCTCCGGATCTTGAACGATATCTAAATTTTTGGTATACAAATTTTCAAATTCGCCCACACTAACAGGTTTATGGTTGATAAACATTAAAGTGTCGGTAGCTTTTTGAGCCGTGATCATATGAAAACTTAAAATCAAGGCAAAAAACAAATATTTTTTCATCGTTTTTAATTTTTATTGAAAGACAAATGCAAATTTACTATTTTTAATGATAAATGTTTGTATGGAATCGGGTTTTGAAACTTTTTTGTTACTTTTATCAAAAAAATAAGCTATGAGACGGATATTTTGGATATTGGTTGGTATTATAATCGGTATTTTGCTGACTTTATTGTATTTGGAACGTCAGAAAAACGAGGAAATCAAAATACAAAGCAATACCATTTTGCAAAATATCAAGCAAATGAACAAAATGGTGGTAACAGAAGCTTACTACGACGAAGTTTATTCGTATAACGATTCCGATAAATATCTGTTTGACTTGTTGCAGTTCGATAAAAATGTCATTTTGTTAGTCAAAGCCAAAGCTCAAATTTCGTATGATTTGAGCCAGATGAAAGTAGAGTTGGACAGCGTGCATAAAATTATCCGGATTACCGATTTGCCCGAAGAACAAGTCGAAATATTTCCATCTATCCAATATTACGATTTACAACAAAGCACGCTTAATCAGTTTACCAAAGACGAGCTCAACGAAGTGAATCGTAAAGCCATTGAGCAGATTAAGGAACATATCAATCTGTCAGAGCTGCGTCTTAAAGCCAAAAAACAATTACTTGAAAATTTGCAAAACCTCTATATTCTATCTAAAATTTACGGTTGGAAAGTAGAAGACAATCATTTTATGCGCAACCTGAAGTCCGATTTGTTGATGTAGAATGCCGGAAGTGGTGCGGGAATAAGGTAAAAGGAGCAAGGTAAAAGGGACAAGTGCGGAGAGAAAGTTGCGTGTAGCGAAATTCCGGATGAGATTTTGTGTAAAGTCAGACGCAGGATGAATGAACTTACAAAATCCATATCGGGAGGACAAGGTAAAAGAGCGATTATGTCTTGTGCTAAATGTACCGGAAGCTTGAAGCAAAAGTTAGCTATTAGATATTAATAAAAATTAAGAAATAGCCTCGTTAGAGGCGAAATCTTTGTAGAAAAAATGAGCAACCGCTAAAATTAATTCCCAACAATAAACTATCAATGGATTACGGAAGAGAAGAAAACCGTGTAATCCGTGTCATCAGCGTAAATCAGTGTCAAAAACAAGAGAAAACAGCCAAAGGCTAAAGGTCAACAGCCAAGAGCCCTATTAATTACCCAAATTAATGATTTCTCAAATCTGCTAAAAACAAAAAAAATCGTATTTTAGACAAGAAAAAAAACTTTACAATGAATATTTTCCAAACTGCTATTCGACAAGGTATTCCGGCCGAACTACCGGAGCCCAAACCTTATGATTCTTCTGTCAATCACGCACCACCGCGCAGAAATATACTGACAACTTCCGAAAAAAAATTAGCCGTTCGCAATGCGTTGCGCTATTTCCCTAAAAAATGGCATCCTGTTTTAGCACCGGAATTTGCCGGTGAGTTGGAGCGTTACGGACGTATTTATATGTATCGTTTTCGTCCGGATTATGAAATGTTTGCCCGCTCGATTGACGAATATCCGGCGCGAAGTAAGCAAGCCGCCGCCATCATGTTGATGATTCAAAATAATTTGGATCCGAAAGTGGCACAGCATCCGCACGAGCTGATTACTTATGGCGGTAACGGTGCGGTTTTTCAAAATTGGGCACAATACCTATTGACGATGAAATACTTGTCCGAAATGACGGATGAGCAAACATTGGCCATGTATTCGGGGCATCCGATGGGATTATTCCCTTCGCATCCGGAAGCACCGCGGGTAGTGGTTACCAACGGAATGATGATTCCCAATTATTCGTCGCTTGACGATTATGACAGACACAATGCTTTGGGCAATACCCAATACGGACAGATGACAGCCGGCAGTTATATGTATATCGGCCCGCAAGGAATTGTGCACGGCACGACGATTACCATTCTCAATGCCAAAAGAATCATTACGGAACGCTTTGGCAAAGCCAAAGATGAGCCGGTATTATTTGTCTCGTCGGGATTGGGCGGAATGAGTGGCGCACAACCCAAAGCCGGTAATATTGCCGGTGTGGTTTCGGTAGTGGCGGAGGTGAATCCGAAAGCCGCCAAAAAACGCCATGATCAAGGTTGGGTGGACGTATTGATTGACGATATCGACACTTTGGCCCAAGAAGTGCAAAAAGCTTTGGCAGACAATAAAGTGATTTCATTCGGATATATCGGCAATGTGATTGATGTATGGGAAAAATTTGATGCCGAAAATATCAAAATTGATTTGGGAAGCGATCAAACTTCGTTGCACAATCCGTTTAACGGCGGTTATTATCCTATCGGATTGACTTTTGAACAAGCCAATGAAATGATGGCTGCTCATCCTGAAAAATTTAAGGAATATGTGTATGCGTCTTTGCGACGACAAGTGGATGCCATCAATAAACACACGGCCAAAGGCACTTACTTTTTCGATTATGGCAATGCCTTTTTGTTAGAGTCGAGCAGGGCGGGAGCCGATATTATGAAAGGCGACAAATTCCGCTACCCTTCGTATGTCGAAGATATCATGGGGCCGTTTTGTTTCGACTACGGTTTTGGGCCGTTTCGTTGGGTATGCACCAGCGGTAAGCCGGAAGATTTACAAAAAACAGATGAAATAGCCACGCAGGTTTTGGAAGAACTGATGCAAACCGCTCCCAAACGCATCCAACAGCAAATGGCGGATAATATCCAATGGATTCGCGGGGCACAAGAAAACAAATTGGTGGTAGGTAGTCAGGCACGTATTTTATATGCCGATGCGTGGGGACGTATCAAAATAGCCGAAGCTTTTAACCGTGCCATTGCCAATGGCGAAATCTCGGCGCCGGTAGTTTTAGGACGCGACCACCACGATGTTTCCGGAACCGATTCTCCTTTCCGCGAAACTTCCAATATTTACGACGGCTCTATGTTTACCGCCGATATGGCGATTCAAAATGTGATTGGCGACAGCTTCCGCGGAGCCACTTGGGTGTCTATCCACAATGGTGGCGGTGTCGGTTGGGGCGAAGTAATCAACGGAGGTTTCGGTATGTTGCTCGACGGCACACCGGAAGCGGACAGACGCCTGAAGCAAATGTTGTATTGGGATGTCAATAACGGTATCAGCCGTCGCAGTTGGGCACGCAACGACAATGCTATGTTTACCATTGAGCGCGCCATGAAAGAAAATCCGCAACTCAAAGTTACCGTGCCGGAATTGGTGGATGATGATTTGTTGGAAGGGTTGTTTTGATTAGAGTGATATTAAAGTTTTGGAACGGAATTGACTATGCGCAGTTCGGGTTTTGTTATGCCTTATTTTAAAATCATTATGTCGTTTATTTTTATAATTTTTGCTCGCATTGCCTGTAACTACTTTTACCCAGTGTGTTTCTTTTTACAATTTCATTTTCTATTATTTTCCGTATTTTTTCAGATGGTATAAATTCCAAATGATAATTATTGGGTATGTTGTTATTATTTTTTTCATTTTCAATTTTGGCTCCTAAATTTAGAAGTATTTGTTTTGCACATTCAAATCTATTCGGAGAATTATACAGGCTAATCTTATATTTTTCTGATATTTTTTCTCCACTAGTTAAAAATAATCCGGCAATGAAAGATAACTGTTGACTTTCAGATGAATTTAATAATTTATCACAAATCAATGTTCCTTTATAAAATGTAAAACCCATTTGATCTTTCCACCCATTTTCCCTTTTGAATTTATAAAATGAATTGAGTTTCCTGGCAAGTTTATATGATTTTAATTCATAAAATTCTTGGCAATTTGAGCAATCTTTCTTTTTTTTATGTTTTTTAAAATTCTTTTTTGTAACTTCTTCAATTCTTTTTATTTCACCTAATCTATTTTGATGTAAAATAATAACATAGTTCCACTGTGCCGGATTATTTTTTGGATAATATCTCCCGCTATAATCTTCTAATGTTCCAAGAAGATAATAGGTTTTATCAATACTTTGTCCATTTGTCTGTAATAGTGAACAAGAGATTAATATGAGGATAATTATTTTTTTCATACGTCTGCTAACTAACGGCTACTTTTGTATGAGTAGTATCAATTTAAAATGCTCTTACTCTGATTTAATCACAAAGGTGAGTAAAATTCTTTGAATTTTGCGGGCAAGCACGCAACTGTCTTTGAATTAAGCACTTAATCGCTATAAGATATATACTTTTTTGTGATTTGTTTTTCTTAATCATTTTCATTTTCCAAATATATATCATCACTCAATTTTTTCAGTGCTTTGAGACTATCTTTTTCATTTAATACTTTGAGTTGATATTCGGCTATTTCTTTTAGTTGCTTAAATCTTTCGGTTTTGGGAATTCCTTTTCTAATCATTTCAGCGTTCATACTTTCAATATTTGATAAAATAGCAAGTTCATTGATGCTCGCTATGTCCCGTATATTCATTCCTTTTTTTGCAAGCTCCGGATTGGCTTCACGCCAATCTTTTGCGGTGCAGTTGAATAATGCAACGTTTAATAAGTCAGCTTCTTCTGCGTAGCTTAACCATTCCATATTTTTGGTGTAATTCTTTTTGGGTAAGATATAATTCTTTACTGCGTCAGTATGAAGGTGATAATTTGCTTTGCTTAATATTCGTTTAACATCCCATTCAATATTGTATTGATTGCTTTCAATAGCCTTAAATCTTTGGTATTCTTTGATTAAATATAATTTGAATGTAGGACTTATTGCTGCGCCAAATTCAAAAGCAATATCTCTATGCGCATAAGTTCCACCATATCTGCCTGCTTTTGAAATTATCCCGATAGCATTCGTTTTTTCTATCCATTGTTTAGGTGTTAATACAAATGTTGGTAATCCTGCTTCTGATTTAAAGTGGTCAAATTCGACCACATTAAAATTTGGGTTATAAAGTCTTTCCCACGTTCCTAAAAATTCTATGGTAGTTCTTGTTCTTAACCAATTTTTTATGATGTCAGCTGCTCGGTTATCCCCTTTTTTGGCTTTTGCCATATCAGTTAGGCAGATAAAATCTTTTTCATCCACCTTTGTAATAGCTATAATTGTATTGTCAATTTCAAGTTTCTTTATCTTGCTCATTTTCAAATA
>Ga0256843_1002533_pt1 | contig 13245 bp, 10 predicted proteins | sample AlvinellametaG_FD_191572 | JGI IMG/M metagenome (GOLD analysis project Ga0256843, IMG submission 191572) | Pompeii worm associated microbial communities from hydrothermal vent at the East Pacific Rise, Pacific Ocean - Alvinella | ecosystem: Host-associated > Annelida > Integument > Unclassified ... | reverse complement strand
TTGTAGTATTCGTGTTTCAGTCCGAAGGGGTAGTAATTGTTCTCTTCCAGTATTTTTACTTGTTGAGCTTCATAATCAAAAGTGTAACTCATGCGGTTGTTACCCAAGTGGTCTTTGTAAATATATATATATTGAAAACGGGCGGGTTCAGTTTCGGCAACATCATCTTTGTATAAGGCTTTTACATAGCCTTCAGCCGTAGGAAAAAACAATAACTCGGCGTAGCCGCGTCCGCCTTGGTTCACGGGTTTGGTTTCGTATTGGTAGCCTCCCATATAATCGGTTATCACATCATAATTCCCCGTATTATAATGAACCTTTTTTTGCAATTTCACTCCCGAAGCGTCATAGGTGTAACTGATGCTGTTACCGTTATTGAATAATATTTGGGTAGGGAGGTTCATGTGGTTGTATTGGTTGTTGCAATATACAAAATTTTAACCACAGATGCCGCAGATTTCCACTGATTTCTATTTTGCTTCGCAAAACCCTTAGGTGTTCTTCGGTGTCTTGGGTGGTTTTAAAAATGTATTTCAATTGAGCTTTTCACTCAAATATTGCAATAGAGCCGCCAATCTGTCAAAATCAACATAAGTGACGGGCCTTTCTTTGTCTGACAAAAGTTTGTTTAATTCTTCTCAATCATCGACAAGAGAACCGGTTATAGGCTCCGGCCTGTCATTCAGCTTATATTTTTTATCAGTAGGAATATACCAATAATAATCTTCATCCAAACTTATTTCGTTTATTTTTCCGGATTTAAGTTTGTCAAATATCCGTTTTGAGATTTTTTCCAACTCATCAATCTTTATGCTTTTCATCTGTTTTTGTTTTTTTAATAAAACTTTTTGAACTTTCACCGTCAGGGCCAATATCTAAATATTTTCCATTTACAAATAATATATAATTCCCGAATTCTTCGTAATCCGTCCCTTTTTCATTAAAATTTTTCCATTGATTGAACTCGATATAACAATATTTCTTATTAAAGTTCCATTTACCCGAATCCATTAATTTCTGTTGTTCATTTTTATAGTAATGATAAAATGTACTGTCTTTTGTTAATATCAAATAATTTTCGGCTGTTGGATTGTTGTAAGTATAGTAAATTCCGGTTATATCCTTGTTGCAAGGACGCAAATTCATACAACCTGCTGTCAAAATAATAATTAACAATCCGGTAATCAGCATGTTATTGTTTTGTAATATTTTCATTTCTATTGGATTTTATCATCTTATAAATTATAAAAACCACCAACCAAAAAAACGCTAAAATAAAGTAGACAAATAGAAAAATGCCAAAATCTTCCTTGCTGCTAAATCCTTTCGTTCGGTTGGTGTGGATGGCATGGTCATATAACATAAGATATATGAGCGGAAACATGACCAATAAAAGGATTAGCAAATAATTCAATGTTTTAAAAGCATAATAAATTACGGTTTTATGATGATTGTTTTTCATTTTCAAAGCCTTTGAAATATAGGAATTCAATCTTAATTCCGGCACAACAAACAAATTTATTCATTTTTTCAATCCCTTTTTAAGTATTTTGCCGTAAACCAAAAAAATTTCGTATATTTGCACCTGATTTTAATGGAGTAAGCAATACGGGGACGAAATGTCCCCTATTTTTATACACAAAATGCAATGGATTTAAAACAAAAAGTCAAAACTTTAATCGAACAAGCCTTGTCGGAAAGACCGGATATGTATGTGGTGGAATTTGATATCTCCGACAACAATGACATTCGTTTAATTATCGATGGTGATAAAGGTGTAGGTATTGATGATATCGTATGGTTAAGCCGGCAGATTGAACACAATTTGGACCGGGATGAAGAAGATTTTGCTTTAACGGTTTCATCGGTTGATATCACCCAACCTTTCTTTTTGAAAAGACAATATCAAAAAAATCTGAACCGTGATATCAAAGTAAAAACGGAAACAGGTGAAAAACAAGGCAAACTGGTGAAGATTGACGAAAATACCATCACTCTTGAATACAAAGTAAGAGAACCCAAAGAAAAGGGAAAAGGAAAACAAACTGTAATCAAACAAGAAGAAATAGCTTTTGACGATATTAATGAAGCAAAAGTCGTATTAAAATTTTAAAATAAATCAAAGTTATGAATAACAAAGAATTGGTTGAAGCCTTTCTGGAATTTAAAGACGAAAAAAATATCGATAAAGCCACTATTTTGGCTATTTTAAAAGATGTAATTTCACATGCTTTGCGTAAGCGTAACGGAATTGTCAAGAAAAAAAGAGACGGAAGTGAGCCGGATGAAGACAATTTTGACGTGATTATCAATCCCGACAGGGGAGATTTAGACATCTGGATTTACCGTACAGTGGTTCCCGATGATAAATATCCCATCAATGAATACCAAGAGATCCATCTGTCGGATGCCAAAAAAATTGATCCTGACATTGAAGTAGGAGAAGAAATTGACGAAGAATTTGAATTGGTTAATCTGGGAAGACGGGCTATTATCGCCCTAAAACAAAATTTGGAAAACCGTTTGACCGAATTTGATTACATCAATTTACATAAGTTTTTTAAAGATCGTGAAGGAGAATTATATACGGCAGAAGTACACCATATTCGTCCCAACGCTGTATATTTAATCGATGATGAAGGTAATGAATTGGTATTGCCGCGCGACCGGCAAATTCCTTCAGACCGTTTTCGCAAAGGAGACAATGTTAAAGGAGTGATTGAAAAAGTGGATATGAAAGGCAATAAGCCGATAGTTATTTTATCGCGTACCGATAATCGTTTTCTTGAAAAACTTTTTGAACAGGAAATCCCCGAAGTATTTGACGGATTGATTACCGTTAAACGCATTGCCCGCATCCCCGGTGAAAAAGCCAAAGTAGCTGTTGATACCTATGACGACCGTATCGATCCGGTAGGAGCTTGTGTAGGTGTTCGCGGTTCGCGCATTCACGGTATTGTACGTGAATTGGGTAACGAAAATATCGATGTTATCAATTATACCGATAACGATAAACTCTTTATCCAAAGAGCTTTGGGACCGGTTAAAATTCAACGTTTGGAATTAGGTGAAAATGAAGAAGGCAAAAAAACCGCTTATGTATACATGAAACCCGATGATATTTCAAAAGCCATCGGTAAACGCGGACAAAATATTCGTTTAGCCTCGGATATTACCGGTTATGAAATAGAAATTCAACGCGAACAAGACGAAGGAGATGTAGAATTGACAGAATTCAGCGACGAAATCGATGATTGGATTATTCAAGAATTCAAAAAAATAGGTTTGGATACCGCCAAAAGTGTATTAGCCAATGATGTTGACGACTTGGTCAGACGTACCGATTTGGAAGAAGAAACCGTATTGGAAGTGATGCGTATCTTACGTGAAGAATTTGAAAGTTAAGAAAATTTGAATTTCCGGTTCATCTTTGTTTCAAACACCATTGCAACAATATTGCATGATTAAAATTAAAAGAAAATAATACAAAAATATATGGCAAAAAAGATTACCATAAGAGATGCAATGAGAGAATTTAACGTGGCTTTAAGTACCATTGTTGATTTCCTCCAATCAAAGGATATCGAAGTAAAACGGGCAACTCCCCGGGCTTCCATATCAGAGGAAGCTTATGCTTTATTGTTACAAGAATTTGATCCCGACAGAAAACTCAAAGACAAATCCGTCACTATTGACGAAGAACAAAAAAAAGCAAAAGAAGATATCCGTAAAGAGAAAAAAGAAGAAGAAGAAGCCAAAAAACAAGATGAGGTAATCACCGGAAAAGTAAAATTAGCCGGGCCTAAAATTGTCGGAAAAATCGATGAATTGTCGGACGACAAACCTAAACAATCCAAAGAATCCTCAGAACAACCCGAAGAAAAGACCGAAGAACTTCCACAAGAGCCGGAAAAAGAAATGGAAGAACAACCCGAAACAGAACAACCTGCTCCCAAACAAGAAGAACCAGTTGAAGTAAAAACTCCTGACATGCCCGACGAAGCGGTTCAGGAAGAAGAAATAGAACAAGAAATGCCTCCGGTTGAACAACAACCCGAAGCAGAGCAACAACCCGAAGAAATACATCAAGACGAACCGGAATCACCGGAAGAACCGGTATCTAACGAAATTAAAACCCAATATCAAAAACTCAAGGGGGTAACCCGTACCGGTGAAACGGTAGATTTGAGCAAATTTGATAAAAAACCCAAGAAAAAAGACGAAAATAAAGATAAAAAGAAAAAGAAACGAAAAAGAATTTATAAAGATGCCAAATCAGGCAATGGAAAAACGGGTAAAAACAAAAAAGGAAACTACAGAAAAGCAGTAGAAAAGAAAGAAGTTTCCGATGAAGAAATTCAAAAACAAATCAAAGAAACCCTTGAAAGATTACAAAACAGGGGTAAGAGTAAACGTTCCAAAATAAAACGTGAAGTTCGTCAAAAACGTAAAGAACAAGCCATCGCCGAACAAGCCCAACAAGATGCCGAAAGCAAAATCTTAAAAGTAACGGAATTTATCACTGTTTCGGAATTGGCTAACATGATGGATGTACCGGTAACACAAGTTATTACAGCTTGTTTTAATTTAGGGTTGATGGTTACAATGAATCAACGATTGGATGCCGAAACCCTTAGTTTGGTAGCAGATGAATTTGGTTATGATGTCAATTTTATCGATACAGAAGAAGAAATCGAAGATGTAGAAATAGAAGATGCACCCGAAGATTTGGTCAAACGTCCCCCCATTGTTACCATTATGGGACACGTCGATCACGGAAAAACCTCATTGCTCGATTATATTCGTAAATCCAATGTAGTAGCCGGTGAATCGGGAGGAATTACCCAACACATCGGTGCTTATAAAGTAGAATTAGACAACGGTGAACAACTCACTTTTATCGATACGCCCGGTCACGAAGCCTTTACCGCTATGCGTGCCCGCGGTACCAAAGTTACCGATATTGCAGTAATTGTTATTGCCGCTGACGATAATATTATGCCCCAAACCAAAGAAGCCATCAGTCATGCGCAAGCGGCAGGTGTACCGATGATTTTTGCTATTAATAAAGTAGATCGTCCAACGGCCAATCCGGATAATATCAAACAACAATTAGCCGGAATGAATTTACTGGTAGAAGATTGGGGCGGTAAATATCAATCACAAGAGATATCTGCCAAAACCGGTCAAGGTGTAGATGAATTATTGGAAAAAATTGTCTTGGAAGCCGAAATGCTTGACCTGAAAGCCAATCCCAACCGTTTGGCAGTAGGAACTGTTTTAGAAGCGGCATTAGACAAAGGACGTGGTTATGTATCGGATATGTTGATTCAAAACGGAACCTTAAAAATAGGTGACTATGTACTTGCCGGAAAATATCACGGTAAAGTAAAAGCTATGTACGACGAACGTGATAACAAGGTAAAAGAAGCACCACCTTCTACACCTGTACGTGTGTTAGGACTCGATGGCGCACCGGCTGCCGGTGACAAATTTAAAGTCTACGAAGATGAAAGGGAAGCTAAAAAAATAGCTCAAAAACGCGATCAAATCATGCGCGAGCAACAATTACGTGCTCAAAAACATATAACCTTGGATGAAATCGGACGCCGTATTGCTTTGGGTGATTTTAAAGAATTGAATTTGATTATCAAAGGTGATGTAGACGGATCCGTAGAAGCCCTTTCCGATTCGTTGCAAAAATTATCTACGGATAATGTAAATGTAAACATTATTCACAAAGCCGTTGGTCAAATCACAGATTCAGATGTATTGTTGGCTTCGGCTTCCGATGCCATTATTATAGGTTTTAATGTACGTCCTTCATCCTCGGCACGTCAATTGGCCGAACAAGAACAAGTGCAAATTAAGACATATTCTATTATCTATGATGTTATAAATGATGTAAAAGAAGCCATGGAAGGCATGTTGTCTCCCGAAATCAAAGAAGAAGTAACAGGTACTGTAGAAGTACGTGAAACCTTCAAAATTTCAAAAGTAGGAACGGTAGCAGGTTGTATGGTTACACAGGGAAAAATTTATAACAATTCAAAAGTGCGTGTTATTCGTGAAGGAATTGTAATTTATGACGGTGAATTGGCATCACTCAAACGATACAAAGACGACGTTAAAGAAGTATCCAAAGGATATGAATGTGGTTTGATGGTGAAAAATTATAATAATATCGAAGTAGGAGATGTAATTGAAGCCTATCAAAAATATGAAGTAAAAAGAAAGCTTTAATAAATATTGTGCTTGGTCATAATAATTTGTCGGTGTACTGTGTAAAACAAACCATTTTTCACGGTAGTCGGTCGATTAAAACTTCAAAAACTTTATTATGAAACCGGAATGTGTAAAACAACTTTTGTACCGGTGGGTTCATTATTTTCGTCGTATAAATCAATGAATTCCATTTTATACTTGTTTTTAAAGGCTTGGGTATAAATATTTAGACGTTCTTCGGTGATTTTTAGTCCCATTGATTCCTTTTTTAGGATTTTATTTTTTTGATAACTGATTTCAATGGCTTTTTGACGCCCTATTCCGTTGTCTTCTATTTCTACCTTGAGGTACGGATATTCATGTTTTATCCGCAAAAATAGTCGTTTTTCTCCTTTTTTGGGAGCCAACCCGTGCCAAAGCGCATTTTCAATAATGGATTGAAAAATTAAAGGAGGAACTTTAATCTTATTTAAATCCATATTTTTAGGAACATTGATTTGAAAATCAATTTGTTTTTCAAACCGGATATTTTCAACATCCAAATATATTTTCATCAATTCCAATTCGTCCTTTAATGATATTTCTTGTTTTTTGGCATTATCTAAAACCAAGCGAATAAGTTTGGCAAACTTGGTTAAATATAAAATAGCTTCTTTTTGTTCATTTTTGATGATAAAGCGTTTGATAGCATTGAGTGAATTGAATAAAAAATGCGGATTCATCTGAGCTTGAACGGCTTGCAAACGAAGTTGTAAGATTTGTTTAGAATATGCCAGTGCCAATTTTTTTTGTTCTGATACTTTCTTTTCTTTTAGCAATACATCTATTTGATTGGATTTTTCAGTGACTTGTTCATCTAATTTTTGGGTGAGATTTTCTTTTACTTTCAGGTTTTTTTCATATTCCTTGATAACAAATTCTTGCCATAAATTTTTTTCTTCCAGAATAATTTTTTGCCGTTTACCCAATCCCAAGGCAAATAATATCAATTCAAAAACAGTGGCAGCATAAAATAATACCCTAAATGGACTACCCGTATAGGTGAGATAATGCGAATAAGAAGTAACCAACAGATATGTTCCGGAGCCGATTAGTAAGTAGTATTTTACCGGAGAATCGGTTTTCCAAATTAAATATAATATGTAAATGGATAATAAAAATAAAACCGGAAGAAAGATAAAGTTGTATGCATAATCGGTAATGGCTTTATTATGCATGACAGCTGAAATTATAGTTAAGATAAAGACACTGACAACAGAGATTTTGGCAAATCTCAATAAATATTTATGCCACTTGGGAAAATATTTTTTGAAATCGATAAAATAAATGGCAAATAACAGATATGTGGTAGAATACAACCATTTTATAGGATCATACAAAAAATGAATATAATCGATAAAAGACCGGGAAAGATCGGTTAAAATAAAATGTTCGGCCCGATGATAGGTATATATAAAAACCAAAAAAGTATACAAGGAATAGTAAAGATAAGCTTTGTCTTTGTTTTGAAAATACAGCAAAAAATGGTAAATACCCAAGGCCAGTAAAAATCCCGATATCAAAATAACAATTCCATTGGAATTGGGATGACTCAAAGCTTGTATGAATTGTTGATGTGGCATTTATGAAATATGTAAGGCTTCTAAAATGCTTTGACGGTGACGCCTTGACACGGGAATAATTTTATTATTACTCAATACCACTTCTCCGTTGCCGTGTTTGAGAAACTCTATTATTTCATTGACATTCACAATATATGACTTGTGAATCCGGAAAAAATGAGATTTCGGTAAAAGTTCTTCTAAAAATTTAATGCTTTTTGACACCAAATATTCTTCACCATCTTTTAAAAAAACAGAAGTATAACTACCATCGGATTTTAAATAGAGAATTTGTGCGGGCTCAACCAAAATAATTTTATTCCCTACACTGATGGGTATTTTACGATTATCTTCCATTTCTTTTTGCACCAATTTGTTCAATACGTTTTCTATATTTTTTGTAGAAGTATTATTAGTTTGACGAGTTTTTACACGGTCAATGGCTTGTAATAAATCATCCGGATCAACCGGTTTTAATAAATAGTCTATCGCATTGGCTTTAAAGGCTTGAATGGCATATTGGTTATAAGCCGTAGTAATAATCAAATCAAAATTTTTATAATCCAGCAATTGTAACAATTGAAAACCGTCTATTTCAGGCATTTCTATATCTAAAAAAACCAAATCGGGTTTGAGATAATTAATGCCACTGATAGCTTCTTTGGGATTTGTAAATGTTTCAATGATTTTGACATCCGTACTGAAATTTTCTATTTCCCATTGCAGACTTTCAATGGCCAATTGTTCATCGTCTATGATTATGGCTTTTATCATAACTGTTTGTTTTGTGTATTTTCAATTTTTTGAAGATTAAAAATACAGATATTCTTTAATTTTGTTGGTCATACTTCACAAATTTGTAGTAAGAATTTACAAACATACAATATTAATTTATAAAAAACGCATTTATTCAAAATGACGGATAATGTCATTGATGGTATAAAATTGTCGTTTTATAAATTCATAAGTGCTTTTTATAAAATTTAACAAGTCTTCAAGTTGGAAACGATTATCATTGTGCTATTATTATATATGCCGGTATCAAAATCACCCTAATGGGTGAGAATAAATCATCCTTATATGTGAAAAAAAAAACACTTTAAGCTTGTAATTTTGACAAAAATATTGAGTTCAAAAAATTTCATAACCCAAATTAATAAAATAAAAGTATTATGAAAAATATCAAATTTATCCTTTTTAGTATTTTATTACTTTCTTTTTCGTACCAATCAGAAGCACAACTTTGGAAAAAACTCAAAGAACACGCTAAAGAAAAAATTAAGAGTGAAGCGGAAAACCGTTCGGAGCGACGTATCGACAAAGGTATCGACAAAGTCTATGACGAAGCCGAAGACGAAATAGACGGAAAAAACAAAAAGTCGAAGAAAAAAAGTAAAAAAAGAAAAAAATCAAAAAAACGCCGAAATGACGATGAACAAGTAAGTGAATCCGAAGGAAACGACAAAGAAAAAACCAAAAAACACACCCCCAATGTGGTCTGGAACAAGTTTGATTTTGTTCCCGGTGACACGATTATCTTTGAAGATTTGCCGGATGAAGATGAAGAAAACGGTGAATTCCCATCTCGTTGGGATTTGGTAAAAGGACAAGTGGAAATCGCTGAAGTCGATGGTGAAAAAGTACTAATATTTATCGATGGACAACCCACTATTGTTCCTTATCTAAAAAATGCCAAACAAGATTACCTGCCGGATGTGTTTACCATTGAGTTTGACTATTACAAGCCTAAAGAAGGAAATAGAATCTCCGTGTACCTGTATGATAAAAAAAATCAGCGAAACATCTCATCAAAATACTATGATATGTATATGGACATAGGATCGGATTATGTAAGTGAAAAATTAGAAGAAATAACGGGTAAATCACCTAAATATGACTATCATACCAGACCTAATGCACGTTGGGTACATATTTCCATTGCATATACCAAGGGCAAACTAAAAGTATATATGGATGATGTACGAGTGATAAATATACCCCACTATTCAGGCAACCCTTCAGGGCTAACTCTACAAGCCTACTGGGCAGAATTGGGTGATAATAAAGCTTTTTATTTTAAAAACATCCGTATCGCCAAAGGCGGCGTTAAATACTACAAACGCGTGTTGAGTGACGGCAAAATCATCGTCAACGGTATCAAATTCGATGTCAACAAAGCTACGCTTAAACCCGAAAGTATGGGACCCATCAACCGGATTTACAAATTGATGAAAAAACAACCGGATTTGCGTTTTAGTGTCGAAGGACATACCGACAGCGACGGCGATGCCGATTTTAACCAAAAATTATCTGAAAAAAGAGCCAAAGTCGTAATGGATAAATTGATAGCCATGGGAATTGACAAATCACGCCTCAAATACAAAGGATGGGGCGAAAGCAAACCCATTGACAACAACAATACCCCCGAAGGAAAAGCCAATAATCGCCGGGTGGAATTTGTAAAATTTTAGTAAGAAATAGTCTTGTAAAACCTTTGTTCTCATAATGCGTACTATACACAAACAAATTTACACACAAATACATTAAAAACATGGCTCAGCGAAGTTTGCAACTTCGATTAACTCATGGTTTATACAGAAAATATACAAACAACAGACAACATAACAATTTTAGTTATTTAACAAATTTGATTATTAAGAAAAAAATTTATTGCTATGAAAAAAATACTTTATCTATTGAGTTTTATGATTTTAGTAAATCTGTTTACCTCTTGCGGAAAAGACGATGTCACTGCAGATGACGAACAATCAGGCGAAGACCTTCAATACAGTTTGAAGATTACCAATCCCATTGATAATTATGAAGTGGCATTGGGTAGCAAAGTTACCTTGTGTATTGAACCGGACGAACACATGTCATATTATGATTACGACAAACATTTTTATATTGACGGACAAGAAATCAATGTTACTCAATTGTCGGAATATGATGTGTGGTTGGCTTACAATAACTATCCTTTTGAATGGAATGTTACCGGATTAACTCTCGGGACACATACTTTAAAAGTTGAAATGGTAAATGAAGGAACTATAGAAGCCCGTGATGAAATTACCATAAATATTGTCAATCCCCGATGGGAAGAAGTGGATATTTCAGCGCTAACCGGTGGTGACAATTATTACATCAACGATGTATTCCTATTGAATGACCATACCGGTTGGATATCGGGTGGTAATGCCAACGGCGATAAATTTTTACTGAAAACTACCGACAAAGGAGCTACTTGGCAATTGGTAAATAATGCTTTGCTTATTGAAAAAATTGCTTTTTATGACGAAAATACCGGAGTAGCAATAGAAGACTACGGAAATAGTGTATATAAAACTTTTGATGGGGGAGTTACATATACTTTAGTAACAGACCCTGCTACGGGAGCTTCATTATTCGGTAGTGCCATGGATGTATCTTTCAGTCAAACAGCCGGAGAATATCAAGTAACAGCAAAAGACATTAATGATTTGAAAAAAGTTTTTCGGGTTCATTTAAATGATAATACCATTATACAATACACGGATGTTATGCCCAATTCCAATATGCTTTTGTATGAAATGAAATATGACGGCTCCAACGGATTAATCTATGGTATGGTAGAGCCTTCTACCGATTTACAGTATATTCAATTCAGTACCGATAACGGGCATTCTTGGCAAGGAATTGCCATTCCCGCACCCTCCGATTGGATGGGAGGCAATAACAATTTTGAAGTACAAGGTGGCGATATAGCCGGAAATAAAATTTGGTTGTGCGGCGGCGATAATTCAGATTATTTAGATGCTTTTTCGGCCGTTTCAAACGACGGCGGCAATACTTGGCAGATATTGGGAGAAGAAGAAAAGTTAGCCTTTGATACCGAGGCTTTCTTAGATGTTGCCATAGCGGGCAATGATGCTTATACCGTTAATTATGCAACCCAATATTATCCGGCTATGTATTATTCAAACGACGACGGAGCCAATTGGCGTCCTTTATACGAAATAACCACAAACAATGAAGATCAACATGTCACCGTCATCGACTTCAAAGGAAATGATTTCGGAATAGCCACCGGAGAAAGAATTTTATACAGATATATTGGAAATTAATAATAAACATATCGTGAAATTTCAAATATTCATTATTTTATTCTTATTCGGCATAAAAAGTTATTCACAAGACCTTCAAGGTACTTGGCTGATGATCCGTGTCGAAAGAAACCAAAAAGTAGATGAACCTTATATCCTGACCCGGTTCAAACCGGACGGCAAAATGTATTTTCGCAATTTTGAAATTGCCGAATGGAAAAAATCCGGCAATCAACTGATTTTCAATTCTAAATTCGACCCGAAATTTTCCGGTAAAGCCCGTATTTTGAAGTTGGATAATCAAGAATTGGTTTACCAAAAAGGAAGCGACAAATACCGCTATATCCGCTACGACCATGAACAATTGATGAAGGATACGATTTATCAAAAATTGACCGGTGTTTGGCAGTTGTACGGAAAACAAAACAGAATTTATTATTTGGGAACAAATCATGAATTTTCCGAGAAAGTATTTTTTATCGACGGCACCATGAGTACAAAAGGTGAATGGTATTATCTGCCCGAACAAAAGGCAATAGTCATTCAAGCGGATATAGAAGCTTTGAAAGGGAAAAGCCAAATTCTATTTGTCAATAAAGATATATTGAAGCTGAAAAACAAAGAAGTTTATGAATATACACTGTATAGAAAAAAATACGTAGAAAAACCGGAAGAATCGCTCACTTTTACTTTTGAAGAATTGGAGCAAACCAACTCAGATGAACACGATTTGCCTTGGAGCGATGAAGCTTTATTAGGTTTTTTGCCTAGTGTTGAAACCTTGTATTACAGCCGTGAGACCTTTGAAAAAGATATATATGCCTATTATGAAGAAGATATTGAGTTGGATGTGGAAGTAGATACCGGCGACAAACGCATAACATTTACGACCTATCGTTTTAACGATGAAGAGCGCATCCCGGAAAACAAAACCACCAAAGCTTTTTTGGAAAACACCTACAACCGGTTTTTTCCGCAAGAAGACATCGGGCCTTTCCGGGTAATGAGCAATGATGCCAAATTGACCATCGATGAGAAAGATTATTATTGTACCGTAGTAGAAGGCTTCAACGGCGACGATAGAGTGAAATATTGGATGATCAACGACATGCCCGGTGTATATGCCCGTGTCATCAGGCAAAACGATGATAACGATTATTATGTCGTGTATCAATGGAAAGGCTTATAGGTACAGGGCATGCCCGGTGTATCTTAGCCAAAGGAAATGTACCTAATACATAGTAGAGACGCACAGACGAGCGTCTCAGTAAGATGATAACTTAAAGTTAACATCAAGCACCAATAGTAAAGACGCACGGACGTGCGTCTCTGACACG
>Ga0256843_1002532_pt1 | contig 13249 bp, 15 predicted proteins | sample AlvinellametaG_FD_191572 | JGI IMG/M metagenome (GOLD analysis project Ga0256843, IMG submission 191572) | Pompeii worm associated microbial communities from hydrothermal vent at the East Pacific Rise, Pacific Ocean - Alvinella | ecosystem: Host-associated > Annelida > Integument > Unclassified ... | reverse complement strand
CGGTATCACACACAACCATCCTGAGATTGAGCTTATAGTTTTGCTTGTCGATGAAAGACCCGAAGAGGTAACGGATATGCAAAGAAGCGTCAAAGGGGATGTGTATAGCTCCACTTTTGACCTTGCTGCCACAAATCATGTCAGAGTTGCCGAACTTGTTATCGAAAAAGCCAAAAGAAGGGTGGAGATAGGTAAAGATGTCGTGATACTGCTTGATTCTATCACAAGACTTGCAAGAGCTTACAACACAGTTACGCCAAGTAGCGGTAAAGTCCTAAGCGGCGGTGTTGACGCAAATGCTCTTCATAAACCTAAGAGATTTTTCGGTGCGGCGAGAAACATAGAACAAGGCGGAAGCCTCACCATCATCTCGACAGCCCTCATAGATACAGGCTCCAGGATGGACGAAGTTATCTTTGAAGAGTTCAAAGGTACCGGCAATAGCGAAATCATACTTGATAGACATATAGCCGATAGAAGAATATATCCTGCTATCGATATAGTTAAGTCGGGTACTAGAAAAGAGGAGCTTTTGGTAGATAAGAACGATCTTCCTCGCATATGGGCTCTAAGAACGGCTATAAGTCAGATGGAAGAGGTTGAAGCTTTAAAATTCTTGTATTCAAAACTCTTAAAAACAAAAGACAATAAAGAGTTTTTATCTATTATGAATGACTAAAAAGATTAAAAAAGCGGGGGTATTTGATAGCGGTGTAGGCGGACTTACCGTCGTCAAATCCCTGATAAAAGAGTCGCTTTTCGAAGAGATTATCTACTATGGAGACACTGCAAGAGTTCCATACGGCATCAAAGACAAAAATACTATCATCAGATATGCCCTAGAGGCTCTTGAATTTTTTAAGAATTTTGATATTGATATACTCATCATAGCTTGTAATACCGTTAGCGCTTACGCCATCAAAGAGTTAAAAGAACAAGCCCCTTTTGAAGTGGTAGGAGTTATAGAGCCCGGAGTCATAGCGGTAGAAAACAGCGTCCAAAATAAAAACGGCAAAATCCTCATAACAGGCACCAATGCCACCATAAAGAGTAAAAAATATAAAAAACTTTTAAACCAAAAAGGTTTTTTCAATATCGACGAAAAGGCTACGGGACTTTTTGTACCTATGGTCGAGGAGGATATTTACGGCGGAGAGGTGTGTAAAGCTATAATGGACCACTACTTTAAAGATATACAAGAGCCCGATGTCATCATCATGGGGTGCACCCACTTTCCTCTTATCAAAAAAGAGTATGAAAAATATTTTAAAAATAGCTCCCTTATACACTCCGGAGACGCTATTGTGGAGTATTTGAAGCAAAATTTTAGATGTCAGCCGCACAACAAGGCAAGCAAGATAAAATACTTTGCTACCGAAAATCCCGAAAAACTAAAAGAGACGGCAAAAAAGTGGCTCAATGTTTAATAAGCAAAATGATTGTAAAATACCATCATCATAAAAGAGGATAAATATGTCTGAAGTTTTAGCGCTAAAATATAGACCAAAAACATTTGAGGAGCTTATAGGCCAAGACTCCATCACACAAGTATTGACCGGGGCTTTAAATAGCAAAAGGCTCTCTCATGCCTATCTTTTTTCGGGACTTAGAGGAAGCGGAAAAACTTCAACGGCAAGAATATTTGCAAAAGCATTAGTTTGCGACAACGGACCTACGCCCAAACCTTGCGAAGAGTGCGAAAACTGCAAAGCTGCCAATGAAAATCGACATATCGACATCATCGAGATGGATGCGGCAAGTAGCAGAAAGATAGATGATATAAGAGATCTCATCGAACAGACAAAATATAAACCGACAATGGCGAGATATAAGATATTTATCATCGATGAAGTCCATATGCTCACCCGAGAAGCCTTTAACGCTCTTTTAAAGACTCTTGAAGAGCCGCCTGAATATATCAAGTTTATCTTGGCTACGACAGATCCTTTAAAACTTCCCGCCACCATACTCTCAAGAACGCAACACTTTAGATTTAAAAAGATAAGCGAAAGCAACATCAAACACCATCTTGAGTATATCTTGGATAAAGAGGATATAAAGTATGAAAATGAAGCTCTCGAGATGCTTAGTCGTTCAGGAAACGGCTCCTTAAGAGACACTCTAACTCTACTCGATCAAGCCATCATATATACAAAAGGCTTCATAGACGCCAAAAGTGTAGCCGATATGCTAGGGCTCATAGATCCCAAATATCTTGATAAAATCTTTAACACTATACTGAAAAATGACAAAAAAAACTTGCTTGAAATCGCAAAAGATCTCGAAAATTATGAAAGTGAAGTTGTCATAGATGAGATGATAGCTTACTTAAAAAGCTCCTTTTTTAATGAAGATGTTAGATTTAGCACCATTTTATACGATAGATTTTTTAGGATTTTAAGCGATGCGAAAAATCTTCTTTTTATAAATGCCGATAGCGGATTTGTTTTATCATTGGTCTTTTTCAAAATGTTAGAAGCCACAAAATTAAAAACCATTGACAGCATCATAAACTCTTTGGAAAAAGGTGTACCACAAGCACCATCACAAGAGCAACCGCCGCTAAAAGAGAAGATGGAGACTGTAGAGCCGACTCAGCCTCAACCCCCAAAAGAGCAACCTATAAAAACAACTCCAACGGACAGTGAAAAGTTTAAAACACTTATCAAATCCATATACCAAAAAAATTATAAAACCGGAGAGTGTTTTGAGAAGGGTGTCTTTTTCATAAAGCACGAAAACAATACTCTTGAACTTGAGAGTTGCGCATCCGAAGAGTGTAAAAAAACCCTTAGAGTAGCTTCGGGAACCATAAAGCATCTTGTAAAGGATATATACGGTATCGATACCAAGATATCCATGAAACCTTGCACAAAAAAAGAGGAAATACAAAAAGATGATACCGAAAAAGAGGAGCCGAAAATAGAGGAGAAACCTCAAGAAGATCCCGCCTCATCGTGTGTATCTTCTCATATGGAAAATCCGAAAAACGACTCAAAAAGTGAAAATATCCTTGATGACCCTTTTGTACAAAAGGCTAGAGAGTTATTTACACCAAAAAAGATAACGATAAGAAGAAAAGTTTAAAGACTATCTTCTTTGAGCCACATAGAGTCCAAGCAGTATCAACACTCCTGCTATTAGCATCTTAAAGGTTATCACTTCCCCAAGAGCCAAAACACCGGTAGCGGCCGTTAAAAGCGGAACAAGATAGATATAGTTGCTAGCCTTTATAGAGCCTATCCTTTTTACACCTTGTTGATAAAGCAAAAAAGCCAATCCCGATGAAAAGATGCCCAAAAAGAGTATGTTTTCCCACACCACCTTTTTATACAGCTCCTCATAATTGAGAGTTTTTCCCTCAGCCAGATAGTATGCCAACATCAGCACTAAACCGTAAAAAAAGCTCTTTCTCGTTATCACGATAGGGTGGTAGGATTTTGGAGCGTTTTTAAGCAAAGATGAGTAGAGTGCAAATGTTATAGCTCCGCAAAGCGCAAGCAAATCACCTCTAAATCTCAATTTAAAACTGTGCCCTTCAAACAGTATCAACGCTATACCGGTGAGAGAGAGAATAAAGCCGAAAAGTAGATTTTTGCTAAAGTGTTCATCTTTATGCAAAAAGTGCGATATGATGGCCGTAAGTATCGGGATAGCGCCCATAAAAAGCCCCACATTTGTCGCCTGAGTCCACTTTAGGGCAAAGTTTTCAAAAAGAAAATATACAAAAATTCCCAAAAAACCAAGCAGAAAGAAAAAGGACTCATCCCTCAAAGAGTTCGGCAAACTCCAGTAGGGATAAGCCGCAAGTAGTACTAAATATCCCAATATAAAACGAAATATCATGATCTCTATGGGAGTTAAGTGCTCAACGAGCACTTTGTTGCTAACAAACGCTACACTCCAAATAGCGATAGTGATAAATGTAAAAATATGCCCCAAAAGGGCATCTTTAGAGATTTGCACTATGAGTTATAACCGATGATATAGTATGTCTCTTTTCCCTCCACCTTTTTTATCTCTATTTTATACTTTTTAGCCCACTCTTTTATCATCTCATTGACTTTATCTCTACTATTTTCATCAGATTCATTCTTTATCTTCAAGTAGTCGTTCGAATTTGACATAGCTATATATGCTCGAAAAGGTTTTAGCGCATCGTTTAATTGTACGATATGTTTCTCTATCACATCAAAACCTTTTGTGTTTTTGATGATCCTTTGCATTTGAGCTAAAACGCTCTCGTTGATACTATAACCAAGCTGAGTCAGCAAGGCTTCAGCCGTATATCTCATAAAAACCTCCAGTATGTTTATTTTTTATCATTGGAAGTTGCTATCAAAACATCTTCCAAAACTTTGGTAATATCACCGTCCAAAATAGCGTCAACATTTGAGTACGCTTTATTGCTTCTATTGTCCTTGACTTGTCTATACGGGGCTAAAACATAACTTCTTATCTGATGTCCCCACCCTATCTCACTCTTTTCTACCCCGTCTTTTTCGGACTGTTGTTTCATAAGTTCAAGCTCATACAGTCTTGACTTTAGCATCTTTTCGGCAGTCGCTCTATTTTTGTGCTGACTTCTATCGTTTTGGCACTGTACGACTATACCCGTAGGAATGTGGGTTATCCTGATAGCCGAATCGGTTTTATTGACATGCTGTCCGCCCGCGCCGCTAGCCCTATAAGTATCAACCCTTATATCCTTATCTTCTATAACTATATTTATATCGTCATCCACTTCGGGGCTCACCATAACGGAGCAAAACGAGGTATGCCTTTTTGCGTTGCTGTCAAACGGAGATATTCTAACAAGCCTATGGATACCATTCTCCACCTTGAGATAGCCGTAAGCATTCTCTCCTTTGATGATAAAACTAACATCCTTGATACCGGCTTCATCTCCATCTTGATAGTCAAGAGTCTCCACCTTAAAGCCCATCCTCTCCGCCCATCTAAGATACATCCTATAAAGCATACTTGCCCAATCTTGACTCTCCGTGCCTCCGGCTCCCGGATGTATCGATACGATAGCGTTTTTGTCGTCGTTTTCATTGCTAAGCATCATGGATATTTCGAGTTTTGTTATAAGCTCTTCAAGCTTGGGAGCGTCATCAAACAGCATCTGTCTCGTCTCTTCATCGCCCTCTTCGTTTGAGAGTTCCAAAAGCTCTTTTGCATCTTCAAGCGCATTTTTCGCCTCTTTAAATTTATTGAGCATCGAGATAGCTATATTTTTCTCTTTTTGCAAAGCTCCCGCTTTTTTAGCATCATTCCAAAATTCGTTGGAACTCTCCATCGCCTCTATCTCTTTAACTCTATTTTCAAGCTTTTGGGGATTTATAATCTTTTGTATATTTTCTATCTTGGTGGTTAGCTTTTTAAGAAGCTCATTATATTCGTAACTATCCAAAAAATCTCCTAAGTTTATGTTTTAACTATTGATTTTCTTTCAACATAATTTAGGCTATGCCAAAAGAAAACCGCCTCACATTTTTACTATGAATATGGTATAATACGCAAGGTCAGTTATAATTTCAAAAATCTATTTTACAAAAAAGTTGCTTAAAATGAAAATATTTACCAAAACAGACAACCTAATAAACTATCTATCCCAAATGGACCAAAAGAGTGTTGGCTTTGTACCTACTATGGGAGCGCTTCATAACGGTCACATATCTTTGATAAAAAGATCTATCAAAGAGAACGATATGACGGTAGTTTCGATATTTGTCAATCCTACCCAATTTTTGGAGGGCGAGGACCTTGATAAGTACCCAAAAAAGATAGAAGCCGATAAAAAGGTTTGTAGTTATGCAGGAGTGGATATACTCTTTTTGCCTACAAGCGACGAGATATATTTTGACGATGAGCTTAGCATCATAGCTCCAAAGATAAAAGGTTTTATACTTGAAGGATTTCACAGACCCGGACACTTCAACGGAGTTTTGCAAGTAGTTTTAAAACTTTTAAACATCGTCAGGCCCACAAATGCTTACTTCGGCAAAAAAGATGCTCAACAACTCTATCTTGTCAAAAAGATGGTTAAAGAACTCTTTTTAAAGGTCAATATAGTTGAGTGTGAGATCGTCAGAGACGAGAGCGGCTTGGCACTAAGTAGCAGAAATGCGTACCTTACGACTTATGAAAAAAGAGAAGCGGTAAAGATCTCCCAAGCCCTCAAAGAGGCGGCAAAACTCATCTCAAAAGGTGAAACCTCTTCGGAAAAATTGAAAAAGTTTATGAAAAAAGAGCTTTTAAGCTTAAAAGTGGAGTATGTGGAGATAGTAGATAGAGATTTTAACAAGATAGACACGGTCATCATAGGAGATAGCATCATTTTGATAGCCGCTTATGTGGGACTAACTCGATTGATAGACAATATTTGGATCTAAAGGAAAATTATGATCTTTGATTATGAAAAGATAGAGCCTCAAAAAAGATATAAATTGATGGCGGGTAGTATCATACCCAGACCCATAGCTTGGATAGTCACCACAAACAAAGAGGGCAAGATAAACATAGCCCCTTTTAGCTACTTTACAGGGCTCTCTTCCAACCCTCCCACTCTTATAGTTTCGATAGGCCACAAAAGTGACGGCTCCCAAAAAGATACTCTAAAAAATATAAGAGAGAGCAAGAGATGCACCCTTTGTCTCGTTAAAGAGGAGGATCTAAAAAAGATGCACCTAAGCTCCAAAGAGTTGGGAGACGGGGTTAGCGAAGCTGATGAGTTTGAGATAAAAACAGACAAACTAGATAAAGACTTTCCTCCCAAGATCTCATCCGCTCCCGTAGCGTTTTTTTGTGAACTCTATCAAGAGGTTGATCTAAAAGGTAGCAAAACCATCCCTTTGATACTTAAGATAAAAAAAGAGTTTATCCAAGACGGGTGTGTTGATGACTCCTTAAGAGTAGAGTTCAACCCTGTAGCCAGACTCGGAGGCGAGTACGCCTTTTTGGCTGAACATATCGAGCCTCCAAGGATACCTTAGTGAGTAAAAAACTACACCTTGTAAGTCTTGGATGCACCAAAAATCTAGTCGATAGCGAAGTGATGCTATCTAAATTGAAAGATTACGAGATCACAAATGACCCTTCAAAAGCAGATGTCTTGATAGTCAACACTTGTGGCTTTATAAATCCTGCAAAAGAGGAGAGTTTGGATACTATATTTGAACTTCACTCCCAAAGAAAAGAGGACTCTTTGCTTGTAGTGAGCGGATGTTTAACTCAAAGATATAAAGATGAGCTGCAAAAAGAGTTAAAAGAGGTGGATATATTTACGGGAGTTGGAGACTATGACAAGATCGACAAGCTCATAAAAGAAAAAAGATCTATGTTTTCAGCCGAAACATACCTCATAAAAGATGAAAAAAGGGTGATAACAGGCAGCAAAGCTCACGCCTATATAAAACTTAGCGAAGGATGCAACCAAACTTGTAGCTTTTGCGCGATACCCGGCTTTAAAGGAAAACTCAAATCAAGAAATATCGAAGATATAGTTACGGAAGTTAAAGGGTTGGTTGAAGATGGATTTTTCGACTTTAGTTTTATCTCTCAAGATAGCAGCTCCTACCTTAGAGACAAAGGCGAAAAAGAGGGGCTTATAAAGCTAATTGAGGAGATAGAGAAGATCAAAGGTATAAAAAGCGCTAGGATACTCTACCTTTACCCCACCACCACCAGCAACGAACTCATAAAAAGGATAGCTGATTCGAACCTCTTTCACAACTATTTTGAGATGCCTATACAGCATATAAGCAACAAAATGTTAAAGATCATGAAAAGAGGAGCCGGAGCAAAAAGGATAAAGGAGCAGTTGGCGCTAATGAGAGAGGCCAAAGATAGCTTTCTTAGAACATCTATCATTGTGGGACACCCACAAGAGAGTGATGAGGATTTTGATGAATTAAAAAGATTTTTAGAAGATTTTCCTTTTGACAGAGTCAGTCTTTTTGCCTACTCGGACGAAGAAGATACCCTTGCAAACACAATGGAGGGCAAAATCCCCGAAAATATCATCACCAAAAGAATAGAGATACTAGATCAAATCATCAACAAACACACCCTAGATAGTTTAAAAAAAGAGGTAGGCAAATCAGCAAAACTCATAACTACGGGCGAGAGTAGCGAAGGAGAGTTTTTTATGGGTGCTAGAAAACTGTTGTGGGCGCCAGAGATAGACGGAGAGATACTCATAAACGAAAGCGAGATACCTTTAGAGACGGACAAACTATATGATGGCATCATAACGGAACTAGCGGGAGATAAACTGCTTGCAACTATCAAAAATGAAGCTTAATATACCGAAAAAATCCCTTGAAGTTTTAAAAAATAAAAAAAACCTACTCGCATTTTCGGGCGGAGTGGACTCTTCGGCTCTTTTTTTCATTCTTCTTTCGAACCATATAGATTTTGATATAGCCACGGTCAACTACAACACAAGAGAAAACTCTAAACTTGAGGCGGAGTATGCAAAAGCGTTGGCAAAAGAGTTTCAAAAGGAGATATTTTTAAAAGAGACCTCTTTGCCCTCCTCCAATTTCGAACACACAGCAAGAAAGATTAGATACGATTTTTTCGAAAAAATCATCAAAGAGAAACATTACGACAACCTCATCACAGCCCATCAACTTGACGATAAACTTGAGTGGTTTTTGATGCAGTTTGCCAAAGGTGCGGGATTGTCTGAAATATTGGGGCTAAACGAGATAACGACCAAGGAGGATCACACCCTTGTAAGACCCCTTTTGGAATACACTAAAGAGGAGCTTTTGGAGTATCTGAAACAAAACGGTATCAAATATTTTATTGACGAGAGCAACCAAGATGAGAGATACAAAAGAAACCGCTTTAGAAAAGCCTTTTCAGCCCCACTTTTAAAAGAGTACAAAGAGGGTATAAAAAAGAGTTTTGAGTATTTGGAAAAAGATAAAGAGCTCATCTCTTGCGAAAATGAGATAAAAAATATCGAAGATCTCTATATATTTACAAAGTGCGAGAACGATCTACAAAACATAAGAGTGATAGACAAGATACTAAAAAAACTCGGCTACATACTCTCAAAAGCCCAAAGAGACGAGATCATTCAAAAAAAAGATGTCGTCATCTCAGATAGTTTTTCGGTTGTCATGCAAGATGATAAGATATTTATCTCTCCATACACCAAGATCAAGATGCCTAAAAGTTTTAAAGAGAGTTGCAGAATAAAAAAAATACCCCCGAAGATAAGAGGCTATCTATATGAAAAGAAGATAGATCTACTTTCCCTTTAAGGTATAGACTTTTAACTTGAAAGTCGTGTTTATATCATCCCCTACGGCGCTCATCTGTATGGGAAAATCCACTTGAATGATATTGTCGTATCTATTTATATCGGTTAAAAATCTATAAAATACGGTCGGGTCACTCATCTTTGAAACCGTACTAAAATCATACTGGGTAAAATCCTTCTCACCCTTTTTTACATTTTGTTTTGTTAGCTTGGTATAACTAAAATATTTTTGAGAAAATTTCAAAAAGCTCTTCTCATCAAATCTGTTATCAAAAGCTCTTAATATCTTTAAATTATCGTGTTTGAGATTTTTCAACTCTTTGCTTTTTTGGTTATAAGTGTTGTTGGTGTATTTGTAGATATTGAGCGTTTGCCTATTTTTAACTTTTACGCTTTTTAACTTTTTTATATCAGGAACTATAAAAACAAATATAACAAAAAATACCACGAGTATAAAGATAAATAGAAATGTCAATAGTTTTAAAATATTTAGATTTTTCATAGCCCGTCTTCTTCACTTACGATCTTATTCATGCTTACAAACCTATACCAACCGTTGTCGTTCAGATAAAATATGGTATTGCTGCTTTGAAATATGGACTTCAACGGAGAGCCCAATAAAAAGTTAAATGTATCTTTGGATGGAGTGATGCCGTATAGAGTCAATGAGTCTTTTTTCATTATCACCTTACTTAATGTTATCTGATCCGGCACAAGGTCAAAAAGATTTTTTATACTATTTTTCAATATCGTGTTGGAGGCGTATATGTCTTCCGCTTTTGCCTTTTCTTTATTTAAAAATTCGATATTTTTTTGTAAATCTTTTATCTTTACTTTCAATTCGGCAATCTTTGATTGATTTTCAATTCTCTGCTTTTGCAACGAATTGATCTTATACTTGATCAAAAAGTCAAAACCGAAAAGAAAAAGCACTACAAAAATGATAAAGCCGAGCCACATCTTTGTAGCCGTATCGATCAACTCTTTTTTGTTAGGCTCGGTAAAACTGTACTTCAAAAACCCACCTCTTCAATAGACATATTTAACATCTCTTCCTTCACATCAATAGTGTGTATCTCTACATTTAAAAACAGATCGTTCTCAATCATATTTATTATATCATTACTTATATTAGAGTCGTTATAAATGATAATGTCCTCTAAAAATTCACTCTCATAATCTTCATTGTTATAGTACTCCTCTATGGCTGAATGGAGGTACTTAAAGATGATCATCTCTCTACCGTAAAGCTCCAAATCCTCCAGAGTCGATGTCTCTACATCCTCTTTTGCACTGCTTAATATATCCTCCTCGTCCCTTAAATCATCGTCATCATCATCTAGTCTGGTAATATCCACAAACCCTTCAAACTCTTCATCTTCGGATTCGATATTATCAAGCTCTATTCCCTCGGTTATCTTATCGCTGTTTTCAGGCTTTAACTCCTCGTCATCATCTTCAAAATCAAACTCTTTATAAGGGATCTTAAAAAATGCGTTAAAGATAAGACGCTCTTTATCAAAGATCAAAATCGTAATAGAGTTTTCCATATATAAAAAATGCAGTGTCTTTTTGTTGCAATTTTTCTGTTTGTTGATAAAATTATTTAGTAAAACATATGGCGAAAAGATAAAATCCAGATCAATTTCGGCAAAAATATTTTTTATCCATTTTATATCCGTTTTTGAAGCATAAACCATCCATTTACCGTCTATACAAGTCTTAACGATGTTATTTTTATCTATATTAAAATTGTCCATCTTCTCTTCGGAACAGGTGGGGATACATCCTTGCCCCAAAGAATCAAGCAAGTAAGAGGTGTAGATAAATTTATACCCTTTTTTCAAAGAGAGCAAAAACTCTTTGATATCTGAAGAGAGTCTCCTCTCCTCATCCATTGGAAACTTTTTTTCATCCGTGTCGGTAATATTTCCGTTTTTCACCACAATATATCTCAAGACATAATCATTCTTTTCAGAAACTATCGCGATAAAAATATTTGAAAATCTCTTCTGTATCAGTTTGCTAATTTTCTCCATAAATATCCTTACACAACGGATGTGCTTTATCGTAATTTGCTTTTTTATAGCCGCTATCGAGCTTTGTATATATCTGCGTAGTCGATAAAGAACTATGTCCCAAAAGCATACTCACATCATTGATCCTGCTCCCGTTATTTAGCAAGTCACTCGCATATGAGTGTCTTAGCTGATGAGGGGTGGCTTTGATGCCGATACGCTTAAATATTTTATTGACTCTATATCTTAGACTATTTTCGCTTAATTTTTTTCCATTTTTCTCAAAAATATACAAAAAATTTCCATTTTTTTGTAAAAAACTCTCTATTTCTTGTTTAAGCAAAGGCAAAACGGGTATATTTCTAACCTTATCTCCCTTTCCCTTCACTCTTATCCAGCCATTTTCAATATCACTTTTCTTAAGATTTGAGAGCTCCGATATCCTCAAGCCCAAACCATACAGAAGCAAAACTATAAGCCTATCCGTTTGGTCCGCATACTTTAAAGCCTCTTTTATATAAACAAGATCGACAGGTTTAGGCAAAGTCCTATTGACCTTGACCATTTCATCGCCGATAAGTTTTATATCGTATGAGTTATCTTTTAGATATTTTACAAAACTTCTAACTATACTAATCTTTTTGGCTACTGTTTTTTTATTTTTGTCGGAGATCTTGAGCCTATAGGGCATCATATTTAAGATATACAAATCTCCCTCTTTTTCGATAACGATATACTCAAAAGCCTCTTTTAGGTTCATTTCGTAAGTTTTACAAGAGTTTTGACTAAAACCCTCTATCTCTCTTTTGTACGAGATAAACAAATCCATCTCTTTATCGAAAAAGTTCTTCATATATCTTCTCAAACTTTTTATATAATTTAGCGGCTTTCTCGGAAAGCTTATTGTCAAGAATGGATGGTTTTAGTCTCTTATAATCTCCCATCGCCACTTCGCACAGCAACTTTATCTTTACCATATCCTTTTTAGAGATTTTTTTCGAGTTGCTGATCTTTTCTATCTCTTTTAGATATTTTTGAGCCTCTTGGATATACTTCTCATACTCAAGAGCGATCTTGCTTTGCGTCATGATAGTCAAAGCCATAGTGTTATATGAATTTTTCAGATAAACCTCTCTTGAGAGAGTGTAAGCCTTTTGATAATCACCCATCGTGTAGTAAAATTTAGCCTTCAAAGACTCTTTGTATGAGTTATTGAAAAGAAAAAGATAGATAACTCCGAGCCCTAAGAGCATCGCTAAAAATGGGTAGATTATCTTTTTATTCATACTATTTCACCCTCTCTTCTCATCAACTCCTCTTTTATCCTCTTTTTTGCCTCATCCATATCCAAACCATCTACGCTAAAGGGTTCATCCGCAAATAGATATAGAGTCGAAAATGGTTTTGGTATCATAAATCTATCCCAACTCTTAAGTCTCCAAAATGAGGATGCGGTAAAGTTGCAAGGAACTATCAAAAGTCTCTTTTTTTGAGCTATGGCAACCGTACCGTCCGCCACGCTATACCTAGGACCTCTGGGACCGTCGGGAGTGATACCTATATCATACCCCTCGTTCACCTTTTTAAAAGCCTCTTTCAAAACCTTTATGGCTCCTTTTTTGGTACTACCTCTGATAGATTCGAAATGAAAAAATTTTATCATTTTAGATAAGACTTCGCCGTCGAAATGTTCGCTTATCATAGTCACCACTTTCGGTCTCTTTCTAAGCTTATTGTAGATAAAAGGTTGCATCAAAAGCTTGCCATGCCAAAAAGCTATGATATACGGCTCGTCTTTCAACTTCTCTTTCGGTAAAAAATACCTTTTTTTACAGCTCAAGTATATAAGCCTTATGATCAAATATCCGATAAACGGGACAAAGATAAGTATAAGCTTTCTCTTGAACTCTTTACTCATTTCAAACTATCTCTCCGTAAAGCACCGTCCGCC
>Ga0256843_1002531_pt1 | contig 13250 bp, 13 predicted proteins | sample AlvinellametaG_FD_191572 | JGI IMG/M metagenome (GOLD analysis project Ga0256843, IMG submission 191572) | Pompeii worm associated microbial communities from hydrothermal vent at the East Pacific Rise, Pacific Ocean - Alvinella | ecosystem: Host-associated > Annelida > Integument > Unclassified ... | reverse complement strand
GCTTAAGAAGCTCTTTTAACACCATCGAAAAACTGCTGGGCATCACCCAAAGCAAAACTGCCATCATCGGTGCATTCCACAAACCTTTTGTGCAAAAATACATTGAGCTCTACAAAGCGCGCTATGAGAAACTCATCATTGTCAAAGGTAATGAGGGAACCCCGGAGATATTCGGAAAATGTGCTGTCACTATCGTAAAAGATGGAGAGACCCAAGAGATCAAAATAGATCCAAAAGAGTACGGCATCGACTACCTCAAATCGACACAGCCTGTTACACTGGAGGAGTCTTTAAGACAGACAAGAGAGCCTTCGAAATCTTTTTTGGAACTTGCAAAGTTCAATGCTGCGGTTATTCTTTTTTTAACAGGGAAAACAGAGAGCATTGAAATAGGGCTGCAACAGCTTGTCTACAAAAGCTCCAACAATGCTTGAATACGATTCGCAGTGATCTCATCTGAGTAGATCGGTTTTGTCAAAAAGACCTCCCTCTCATCGACCAAAAAAAGTGCAGGGAATCGAGTGGTATAGTACAACTCAATAGGGTAGCTTGAGCCTCCTTCATAAGTAGCCATTACCGCAACCACCTTTTCATTCAACGCTTCTATATAGGATTGGTTCATAAAGACATTTCGTAGTACCTCACGGATTTTAGCATCATCTTTTTTGACAACAAGTACAAGCAGCGGTTTATGTCTACGCAGCGCTTCCTGATGTGCTTTATCATATTCTCCACGCCAAGAAAGTGCCTGTGAAAACAGTAATGACGTGAAAAAGAGTAAGAAGAGAATAGATTTCATACTAAAAGTATACACTATTGGGAGCAAAGTACCAAATGGTCTCCCCAAGAGGACTCGAACCTCTAGCTATCCCTTAGGAGGGGACTGCTTTATCCAATTAAGCGATGAGGAGTTGCAGTGTCATGACACTGCAATTATAGCAAAATGGTTTAAACCGGGTCGCTATTTCTTATCTTCTGTATTGTTATATAGGAAGATACCCGAAGGTTTCTTCACCTGATAGATATCTCTGGCAAGGTACCAGTCTTTGGTGTCAATGACACTGACCTGGTTGGCATCATTGACCGACACATACAGATCAGGGTATTCATTGGACCATCTTACGTGCAGTACTTTCCCTGGAAATTTAAATGTTTGGATAATCTTCAGATCCTTCGTATCAACGATCTGGATCGTCGGAAAGTCTTTTCCAGAGAAGGTCACGGCAATATACTTTTTGTCCGGACTCAAAGAGGTAAAGACCGGAAGTCCCTGCATATCGATATTTTTAATGAACTTGAAATCCTTCGTGTAGACCATCACTTTATTGTCCCCCACAGATGGGATGAATACCTTGTCATCACTGATCGACCAAAAACCAAAATGCGGTACTTTGAGTACCGGTTTATTCCCCTCTGCTGTCACTTTGATCAGCTTGTAGTCCATCTTGTCAAGGTCGATCACCCCAAACCCTTTGGTCAGAAAGAACCCAACAATGTAAGTATTGTCCTTGATCATAGCATCAAAAGGCATCTTGCCCACATCAAACTCTTTAAGCTTCTTGAACTTTGGCAATCCTTTACCATGATTCTCATCCTCATAGACACTCACCTTGTCGTTATCCATCTGGGCAAAGATCAGTTTGTCTTTGTATATCTTGATCCCTACATTTTTCGAACCTGTCTTGATCTTCTCAATAGGCTTGAGATCACGTGTCAAAATGTCAACCGACTTGTCATCGTAGTTGGCAACGGCAACATAGTTCTTCCCAATGACAAATCCGATGGCAGATTTGGAGGTTTTGTACTCCGCTTCCACCTTCTCCGTTTTAGGGTCGAACTTCACTACATACCCGTCACGGCTAATCAGATAGCCGTCATCTCCGTCAAACTTGATGATCCCGTGGTTCATGTTGTGCATATGCTCCATATGCCGTTTGGTCAAACCATCTTCAATGATCGCCACCGATTCATTTTCACGTTCTACTACAAAAAACTTCTCTTTGGCACTGAGTGAGGTAGAAAAAAATGTACCCCCCAACAGTAAAACAGACAATAAAAATCTCATAGTTGTATTCCTTCTAAAATAAGTGGTTCCATTGTACTGAAAATCTATAACAACTCTGTTGACATGTGTCAATTTCAACTTTCTCATTCTACGAATAGACGAAAAAACCCTCTACTTAATTGTTTGATTTTAATCAAGACTAATTTTCTCCGATTTAGATATATTTCAGAAAATTTATCATAACCGGAGCTATTATGAAACACATCTATATCATCCTCACACTCTTAGCAACGACTACACTCTTTGCCAATGTAGAGGCTGGGAAAAAGGTCTTTGCTGCCAACTGTGCCATCTGTCACACGACCAATGGAGGTCGCGCATTGGGACCTGACATGAACCTGGTCGCCTACACACGTCACAAAAAAGAGATTGAGGCTTATGCCAAAGATCCTTCTGCCTTCTACAAAGCATTTGGCTACAGTGCAAACGCCATGCCTACCCTGCCGCTTGAAGATCAGGAGTTCAAAGATGTCGCCGACTACATCAGCTCGCTTCAACCCTTTAAGAAATGGATGATCAAAAAGTCAAAAACAAATTGATCTCTCAAGATTCCCAAACAAGTCGGTAATGATTGGAAACTGTTAGAACTTCTTCCAGAAACTTCTGCTGAAGAGTAAAAAGACCGTATAGAACTCCAATCTTCCGATGATCATCGCAAAAGAGAGCATGATCTTGTCCAGATGGCTGAAAAACGCATAGTTCTCGGCAGGCCCAGTCAAAGCAAACCCCGGGCCGATGTTCCCTACCGTTGCCAATGCCGTAGAGACAGAAGTCATCGCATCAAATCCTCGCCCAAACAGATAGAGGGTTACCAGCATATTGGTCATGACAAAAAGAAAAATAAATCCGGTCGTTGAAGAGATGATATGTGAAGAGATCTTTTGACGATCAATAAAGACATTAACCACCGCATTGGGATGGAGGGTACGTACAAACTGCAACATGATATTCTTAAAAAGGACAATATAGCGGATCACCTTCACCCCACCTGCTGTCGATCCGGCATTCCCACCCACAAGCATTGCCACAAAAATAACGGCAATAGCAATATGCCCCCACTGCGCATAGTCAAGTGTCGCAAAGCCTGTTGTGGTCAAAACTGAGGCAATGGTAAAAAAGGAGTGTGTCAACGCATGAGTATAGGTATCCGCATCGATAAAAATATCCGTCAGGCTCAACATGATGGAGAGGAGCACAAACACGGCAAGATACCATAACACCTCTTCCCGTTTGTAGCCCGCAAGGCTTCCCTTGGAAAAGAGTTTCAAATGTGCCAGAAAATTAATACCCGAAAAGATCATAAAAAAGGTAGTGATCCAGATGATCCATGGTGAATCGAAGTATCCCATGGAAGCATTTTTAGTAGAAAAACCTCCTGTTGAGATAGTAGAGAAGGCATGGTTCAGCGCATCAAACCAGTTCATCCCCGCTATTTTGAGCGCCAACATATCCGCTACGGTCAAAAGTACATATATGCCCCACAGTCGTAAAGCCGTATCTTTTACCTTGGGTGTGATCTTCTCCATTTTGATACCGGTCGACTCCGCTTTAAAAAGAGCCATAGAACCGCTGGGATTGATAAGAGAGAATAGCCCTACCCCCAGTACAATGATCCCCATACCGCCAAGCCAGTGCATCAAACTTCTCAAATAGAGTACTGCTTTTGGCAAAGATTCAATATCGCTGTAAATGGTCGCGCCAGTTGTGGTAAAACCGCTGACCGATTCAAAAAAAGCATCCACGCCACTCACCTCGGTATAGAGCATCAGAGGAACAGCACCGCCGATACCCAGCAGTATCCATACCAGATTGACAGAAAGTATCCCCTCTTTGATGCTCAGTTTCATCCGGTGATTACGCAAAAGCAGATAGATTATCCCGTTAAATCCAAAGAGTGCCAGAACAAAAAGTCCGAAACGGTATATCTCTTCACCATACATCCATCCGACAAATAGTGCCGTAGCAAGAAACACACTCAATGCCATTCCAATAACAGAGAGAAATTTCAACACATTTTTCAGAGTGCGTAGATCCATGACTCCATCTCTTCTTTCTGATCATATGCGGCAAAGACAACAACAATATCACCCTCTTCAAACCGTTCCAACGCATCCGGATTATAAAGTTTGTCTCCACGTATCATCTGACATAATGCACCCTTTACACTGTGGGGAATACGCTTTCCGATAAGTAGAGAATCGGGGTAGATCTTTCGCATGAACAGAACTGCCGCTCCTCCACAGTAGAGCCGCTGTGTAACAATAGCGCTGGAGGAGATCTTCTCTAAAATCGCATAGTGTGCCCCAGCTTTGCTTCCTCTTACAACAACCACACCCATTTTGTGCATCAGGTTGTAGTAAGATTTGTCATTATTGATCGCTACGACCTTCTGTATGCCGTACTCCTGTGCCTCTACACACTTGACGATATTCTTCTCATCATTCTGTCCTGCCGCAATGACCATATCGGCATACTTAACCCCCTCCTCCTCAAAAAGACGATGGTCATCGTATGCTGCGTTGATAATGGAAACACGTCCCTCCAAAAAGGCAGATGCCTCCTGACACAATCCACGGTCTTTTTCGATCATTTTGATATCGAGATTCTTCTCCATGAGGACATGGGCGATCTTCTGTGCCAATGTATTCGCACCGAATATCACTACCTTTTTAATGGAGGTCGGCATCTTTTCATCCAGCTTGAATGCGATCTTCTCGATGGCAGCCGCATTACCGAAGAGATAGACCAGATCGTTCTGCCGTAACGGCTCATCATATTTGGGCAGGAAAAAGACTTTTTCCCGTTCAATACCCACTACCATGACCTCATCACTGCAGAGCTCACCGATACGATACTGGTTTGCCTCATTATGCTGCACTTTAATAGAAATGAGTTTCTGTCTGGTCTGGTGGAATACTTTGACATTATTTGCTTTGGGAAAGGTTAGCAGTGCTTTGACCTTATTGGCTGTCGTCAAGTCCGGAAAAACAGCATAGTCAATACCCAGTTTATCAAGCACATGACTTTTGAGAAAGCCCTCATTCTTCAAACGGACGATCTTGCGTTTGACAGAGACCACATCTTCCACCACCAATGTAGAGAGAAGATTCGCTTCGTCCGAATCGGTCACAGCAATAAAAAGATCAACCCTCTCATAGAGTATGGAAGCATAGGTTTTAGGATCCTCAACATCGCCGTGTATAACAAGAATATCAATATCCTCATCAAGTCGGTCAAGCTTGCTTTTATCTTTGTCTATTACGATCACACTATGTTGAAAGGAGAGAGAACGGGCAAGAGAGTAACCCACCGTGCCGGCACCGGCGATCATAATATCCATCGTACTGTTCCTTTAGAGGATTCCATTTGTTAATTATGGCAGAACTACCTTAACCTCTTTTATCAGTTGCGGCTGGGTTAGCAGACTCTCTTTCAGGTCAATCACTCCGGCACAATCACTTTTGGCAAGCTGAACATAAAGACCAACTGTTACTTCATCCTTTTTTTGCAGATGTGGTATCTTGTAGAAAAGTGTTTTTCTCTCCTTTGCAGCAAGATTATTCACCTCTCCTTTGGTTGCCTCCGCAGGAATGATCAACGGGTGCCCCTCTTTAAAAAATCTATAAGCAAAATACCCCTGCTTATCTTCCTTCGGATCCTTGATAAAGTTCTGCCAAATAATCTTCCCGTCTCTTTTTACTATGATCTTGAGAAACTTCGCACGTGCAGGCTGTACGATGAGCGGGTGTCCCATCTTGTTTGTCAGTACCACCTCCAGGGTGTCCCCATTGGCTGAGACATTGATGTCCACTCCCGTTTTGCGAAAGGCTTTGTCATGAATGCCAAGGAACTTATGGCTGGCATGGTGTCCTCTGGCACGTTTGTCCATCTTCTCCGCACCACCTTCTACCTCCAGCATATGACACTCGATACACGACAGACTGTCCTGCTCTTTGGTCATAGCCCTGAAAACTGTCACATTATTCTCATTGCGTTTGTGCGAATGGCACCCCATACAGACCTTCTTGGCATAGACCGGATTGTTAACCGAAGAGTGTTTGTCACTCTCATCAGGGTTGTCCAACCGACCATAAAGTGTCGGCTTATAATTCTCCGCCTGTCTTGACTTCGTGTTGATATTGAACCTGTGGGCTTTCTTAACATAGGCGATGGTGTGACAGAAGTAACAGGAGACGGCATCAGTATGTGTCTTGTTGGAGCTGTTTGGTCTGGCTTTTCCGCTTATGAGCTCATCGATGTTGTCAGCCATAGGCATATGGCAACGTGCACAGGTATAGGTTTTGGTACTGACCTTATCGGCAATCTTACGGTGCAAAGTATCGTTAAAATAGCCTTTGGCATGCATGGAGGACTGAAACTCTTCATAGATCTTTTCATGACATTCGTTACATGAATGATTATCAAGATACTTATTAGCATAAAGAGCAAGAGAAAAAACAGTGAAAAATAGTAAGAGAGATCTCATATGGTTTCTTGAAATTATAATGTAGTTACGAGGGAAATCTATCAAATTTAAAAGGAGACTAATCTTTTAATAAGACAGATTTCCCGCCTAATTACTGAAGCATACAGCAGGGGAACCCTGCTGTACTTGGAAGCATTACGCTCCCGGTACGTGTTGTCTATGCTCTACAGAGTAGGTGAATGTCGGTGTTGTCAAGTTCTCGATGTACTTGATGAACTCACCTGTCTCAGAGTCATAAATACCGATACGACCGGTTGTCCACTCGGAGATCATTGTCCACTTACCATGGTTCGCAGGCTCAGCATGAAGCAGTCTTGGCTGTACAGGATCTTTCACTTTAGGTCCGTGTTTACCCTCTGCTACCGGTGGCATAAGCTTCTCTTTACTCATTTTGGAAGCTACTTCATTTACAGGTACTTTCTCATACTGCGTTGCATCCCACTCTTGAAGTACTTTTCCGGTCTTCGCATCGATCAACTGACCTTTCTCTTTTCCGACTTTGATGATTCTGTCAGTCTCAAGTGTCTCTTTGTTGATCAGGTGAACCTCATTATACTTCTCTGGCTTACCAAGAACACAGTCAGACCAGATCCATGGTGTATGCGGAGAGGTACCAACAAAGAGTCCACCGCCGGCTGTTTCGATCTTCTTGACCACTTTCCAGCCCGGAGAATCCCAGATAACAACCGAACCGAAGTTCATAGAGTTTGTCGCATTAAGCTGTTTACCCATCTTCTTGTTGAACCAAGATGAACCTTGACCTGGGTGTGGCTTCGATTTTTTACCTGTATAGACTTTTGCTGCCAAAGACTTGGTCTTGAAGTCAACAATACCCATCAGGTCAGACCCTTGAGATGCAATCTGGAAGTAACGTCCGAAATCCTCACCCTCATTTTCATTCAAGAAACAATCATGAAGGATTTTACCGATATTCGGTACATCACCAACGATCGGGAACCCTTCTTTAGAGTAGTCGATAATATAGGTGTGACCTGCATCTTTCAGTGCCATCGCGAAGTATGGTCCGTATGGTGTATCGGCAATACCCGCAACACGTGAAGGTCCGATCATTCCGTCAGGATCGATAACACGGCTTGTATCGTACGCTTTGAGCGGTTCAAGTGTATGTGCATCACACAGTACCGCACCACCTGGGTTGTAGTTACCCGCCAATACATACTTACCGCCCGGATCAACCGCAAGACCACGTGACTCCTGTCCTACCTGTACAGATGCTACTGCAGGCTGCCCTGGTGCACCGATATCAAACATGGTGAGTCTACCCGATCTTGAGATAGAGTATGCATAACGCGGTTCGTTCTTGTTGGTTACCGTTACGTGAACCGCAAATCCTGCCTTATGACGAGAAAGTACTTTTCCGTTGGTAGAGTCAATGAAGTCAACCAAAGAGGCATCTCTTTCTGTTGCAAATGTGATATCTTTGACATTCTTGACTTCAGCACCTTTATATTTAAGATTACCATCTTTGTCAACCGGATATTTCTTCGCCAATGCGTCAACATCTGCAAGTTTAACCCATGTCTCTTTGACTTTGTCAAGATCAAGTTTCAATTCAACAGTATTCTTCCAGTTCATCAGCCAGTCGACCATGCCTGCTGCATCATCTTTGGAGAACTTGTCTTTCCATGCAGGCATCGCTGTATTTTCTCTACCGTTAAGAATAGTCTCAACCAGTTTATAATGTTCTTTTTTCTTCAATGCCGCAGGTCTGAGGTCTGATCCTACACCACCCTGGTGGATCGGTCCGTGACACCCTTGACACTCTTTTTCATACATTTTTGCATAGTCCATATTGGATGTACCTGCCATTGATACTGATACCAGCAAACCGGTTGCAGCAGCAATGCTTAGAAATTTATTTAGTTTCATTCTTCACTCCTTGTAAAACAAAATCCACATTTTTAGCCATATTTAAAGCTTATGTGAATAAAATCAGCGAGTCTTTTATTGAGGACAATAACAGACACCTTCTGAGGGCTCTACCCAGCCCTCTTTCCACTCTTTTCCCATTTTCAAAAAAACGGTCATTAAGTGTAACATCTCTTTACTTAATCAAAACCTATCATTTTCATCATTAAAAATGATAATTACTTCTTGTTAAGTTTTTTCTTCTCCTGGAAATAGATCCAGAACATTGGCAGTACGATGATCGTATGCAAGAATATTGTAAGAGTTAACGGTCCTTGGTTCAACCAGCCAAAAAAGCTTGGTACGACATCCGTGAACGGTTCAAACATTGTTCCCATTTTATCTCCTTTTTCAAGTTCCGATACAGATGCTTTCACATCCGTATCTCTTTAGGCAGCCTGAGCCGCTTTAGCCTGTTTACCAATGGTCAGAAGATCCCATACAAGGTAGATGAACCCTACAAAGGTCACAACACCCATAATAGCTCTCCATACCTGTGCCTGGACATACCAAGGCAGATTCTGTGCTGTAAAGAACGCTTCCCAGCCACCGCCAAGATCCGCTCTCTCTACCAGTACCTGCTCATATCCGGCAATGGTCAGAGCAATGGTCATTCCTACTACACCGAAGGTCACAAGGAAAATTCCCATTTTCGACTTGAAGGTCGCTTTGAGCTTCTCAACTCCATATGCACTCTGGATACCCATATACATCATCCCGATCAGGATCGTTGCATAGGCTCCGAAGAATGCCAGGTGTCCGTGAGCCGCCGTAAACTGTGTTCCGTGCGTATAGATGTTCACCTGCGGCAGTGTATGGAAGAATCCCCAGATACCAGCCCCAAGGAAGTTTCCGAACGCATTGGTGACGATCCATGCCATGGCAGGACCATTGTTCATCACTGCACCTTCGTGTCCTTCCGCTTTGGCTTTTCCTTGCTCTTTACCCCAGTCATAGAGGACGTGTACGAACATCGCTACCAGAGGTACAGGCTCAAGTGCCGAGAAGAGCGCACCGATCTCCCACCAGTACTCAGGTGTTCCGATCCAGAAATAGTGGTGACCAAGACCGAGAATACCTGATCCAAAGAGCATCAGTACTTCGATCCACAGCCACATCTCAACGATCTCACGCTTCGCACCAATGATCTTGATAAGTGCATATGCTGCGAGTGAACCGACAAATACTTCCCATGTCGCCTCAACCCAGAGGTGAATAACCCACCACCACCAGAACTGATCCATGGAGATGTTGTCGGTAAAGAACATCCCTGCAAGGTAAAGACCGGCAAGGGCAAGCAGGTCAGCCACAAGTACAGTTACGATCCCTGTCTTCTTCCCTTTTATAAAGGTCGCAAAAACATTCCAGTAGAAGATAAGCACAACCACAACAATACCGATATCGGCCCATCTTGGTGCTTCAATATACTCTCTACCTTCATTGATCAACCAGATCGTACTCTCTTTACCCGGTCCAACCTGAATAAGGATATAGACAAGTACTACCACTGTTACTGCTGCTGTCAGTACCCAGAAGGCAAGTTTACCAAGACCGACACCTACTGTTTCGACTCCTGTTTCATCAGGAAGCAGGAAGTAAACAGATCCGATCATTGCATAAAGCATCCATACGACCAGCGCATTGATATGCACCATTCTTGCGACAGAGAAGTCAAAGATTTCGAACAAAAAGCCCGGAACAATGAACTGAATCGCAGCGATAAGTCCCATTAGCAGTTGCGCTCCAAAGAGAATAATCGCTACACGGAAATACATCATTGCCAGTTTTTTCGATTCACTTCCTGCAAATTCATTTGTTTTAATACTAGTGAGCATGCGTGCCTCCTTTGATTCTATTTGCAGATTGTGAGAAGTTTCTTGGGAAACCGTTGGTATCAATACTGCTCATATGCTTGAGGAATGCCACCAATCCTTTTGCCTCTTCTGCGGTAATTCCAAGATTTGGCATCATACGTGCATGTGTCGGATACTGTGATGGATGCTGAAGGAATTCCGCCATCGCTTCCTCAACTGTGTTTTTCCCTGTCATTCCCTGAAGCGGTCCGCCGTTCTGCCAAGCCGGATCAAGCCATGCTTTGGTCAAATCAGGCGCATAGTATGCCCCGTTTCCAAGCAGTGTATGACAGTTCATACAGTTCTTTGCCTGTGATGTCAGTTTTCCAAGGTGCAACAGCTGTGCCGCCTCCTCTTCACTCCACTCTTTACCGAAGAACGGTTGTTTTTCTCCGATCACAGGCACCTCATGTCCTCTTTTTGAATCATACTTATAATCGATCTTATAGTTGATCACCGTAGGTGCCGGTACCCTTTTGGTCACCTTGTTCTTGAGATCCGCATCCGTACCCATACTGATCTGTCCGAGCGTATCGAATGAGAGCCAGATAAGCAGAATTACTGCAAAGCCGGTTACCCATGCCGCTGAACGTCGCCAGAATGGGATACTGGTCCATACTGAAGCATTCTCGTTAGCCATGTCTCCTCCTTTTAGGTTCTAGGAATACTTCCGGATCTCTCCGGAAGCTGCAAGAAGAGGAAAACTTTCAGCAAGTCCCTCTTCATACATTCAATTGATCCGAACGCCTTACGGCGCGCCTTAGTGTTTCTTCTCCTGAAGACTCTCATCCTCTCCTTCATATCTTCTGTCCGCTGCCGTAATAAGGTAGAAGTAAAGATGTGGAACGAAGAGGTATGCCACCATTGTCACCATCAACACTTTCATTGTGAAATGGTTACTCTGGATCAGCAATGCGAAGTCATACAGGAAATATGTTTGTAATGCCCAAAACAGATACCCGACAGGCATCCACTTTTTGGAAAAATAGCCCATTTTGGCGAGGGTAATAACTGCTGCATACCCCACACCGAAAACAAGCACCAGTGTCGACTCTACAAAGATCGGCAGAAACTGATCCAACGCGATCTCCGGTCGTACGATCAATGGTTCCATCGGGTGTCCTCCTGTCGGTTATCTATTCGCTTAAGGGATCAAAGTCCTTAGAGCATGAAGTATTATGACAGCTTCAGCAAATGATCGGATTGACTTATGTCAAGAAAAGAAAAGAAACTTAGGTTTTTTTATATATATGATAAGCATAATTGATAATTTGGGAATAGAAGTTTTTCTTATGAGAAGGATAAGTGCCCTACTCCACGATACAGCGGGCACTGAAGAAGGGACGCTCATAATTGGGGGAGACAAAATTATCACCCTCAAGATGCCAGTCATTGTCTCTCTTGATCCTGACCACCTGAGCCACTTTGCGCTGCATGCGGCTTTCACAAAGGATCATCTTCCCTTGTGTGAACGCTTCTTTTACCTCAGCCATTCTTGATGTCGTAATATAGTAGTGAGAACCGATCATCACGGCAAGGAACAGTGTAACCCAGATCAAGCCCTTTTTGACCGCACCCTTCGCCATGAATGGACGGGTTGTGACAAAAAGCGTGATCAGCAGAATGATCCCCGCCAAGATCAGATACGCACCTTCAAGATAAAAGAATGTATTCATATGATACCACCTTGCATTTCGCAGTTTTACAGGTAGTGTAGCATACTTTGCAACGGACTCTGTTGATATCTATCAAGCAAAACTGAGCAAAAAAGTTCTATACTACGTAGAATCAAATCCAAGGTAGAAACATCATGCAAAATATTTCCAAATACCTGCCTATCGCTCTCTTTCTCGCCTTCTTCATCTTCGGGCTGAGCGCACTTATCGAAAGTAAACCCCACAGCAAGAACGAACGCATCTACACGTTTGTCCAAAAATACAGCCCGTACTATTTTGAGAAGCGTTTCGGAGGGCTGGAGATCAGAAGCAGACAAGATGAGGAATTTAAAGAAAAACCGACGAATGCCACAGTTTTCAAGGAGTTTGAACGACTGGAAAAGCGTTGGGGCATGAAGCATCTGAAGGTAGAGAACGGCAACCTAATCGTACTTGACGAGAACGGTTCGGTCAAAGCAAAACTGCCGCTGCAGAATGAACAGGAACTGCACTTCATCCAAAACTACTATGGAGTACGACCATGATGGATATTGTCATCACCCTCGTCTTCAGTATTGTCATGCTCGTTTTTATGGCATTTCCCGCCATGAAGATTGTCGAATGGATAGAGACAAAGATCGGTGTCCCCGAAAAATGGCACAATCCGCTGCTTATATCGATGATCATTTTTCTCTCTCTACTGATAGGTCTATTTCTAAGATTTGCCTAATAACCCCCTATTAACCACATTTTCGATAGAATATCTCCATTAATTTTTACATGTCCTATAGTGACATATTTCGGAGTACAACGAATGAACAAAGCAAAATATATCTGGATGGACGGAGAACTCACCCCATGGGATGATGCAAAGGTCCATGTCCTCACACATACTCTCCACTATGGCAACGGTGCTATCGAGGGAACCAAAGCATACAAAACAGTTGATGGAAGATGTGCCATCTTCAAACTGAACGAGCACACACAAAGGCTGCTCAACTCTTCCAAAATGACACTGATGGATGTCCCTTACACACTCGAAGAGCTCAACGAAGCACAGGTCAAACTGCTGCAGGAGAACGAACTCTTTGAAGGTGCCTACATCAGACCGCTGGTCTATCTCGGCTACGGGGTCATGGGGCTCTACCACAAAGATGCACCGGTCAACGTCTCCATCTCCGCATGGGAATGGGGTGCATATCTTGGTGAAGAGGGACTCAAAAAAGGGATCAGACTGAAGATCTCCTCTATGACCAGAACCC
>Ga0256843_1002530_pt1 | contig 13251 bp, 13 predicted proteins | sample AlvinellametaG_FD_191572 | JGI IMG/M metagenome (GOLD analysis project Ga0256843, IMG submission 191572) | Pompeii worm associated microbial communities from hydrothermal vent at the East Pacific Rise, Pacific Ocean - Alvinella | ecosystem: Host-associated > Annelida > Integument > Unclassified ... | reverse complement strand
GCGTGGTTTGAAAAATGTTCTAAAAGAGCCTCTTCACTTGCTAACTCTATACCATATTCCTGTGCCAAAAAGGAAGCAAGAGCATACTCACTTATGCCAATATCACTCTCACATTGTTTGTGCATCACCATCATACCGTTATGTGAGTACGATGTTCTTACATCATTTTTATACAAAAAAGATTGTGCTGGTATCACTAAGTCAGCTATCTCACTTGTTTCATTTTCATACAAACCAAAGTAGATAATATTCTCTACATGTAAGAGACTGTTTTTAACCCTTTGTGTATCTGGCATTTGAGCAAGAGGATTAGCTCCTTGAATGAAAACACTCTTAAACTCTTCAAAAGGGGTATTTACTTTTGAAACTTTTTTTCCTTTTTTCTCAAAAGGGGAAACTATCGCTTCTTGGGAGTTGCCAAGGTAAGCAACACCACACCCCTCCTTGCCAAAAAGACCAAGCGCAACAGCTAAAGCATCTATAGCCCGAATAGCATCAGCACCATCTAAATACTTTTGCACACCAACACCTACAACTATGGCTGTTTTTTTACTTGTAAGCATCTCTATAATACGACCAATATCTCCAAGAGTAACACCTATTTGTTCCAAAACAGCTTTAATGCGAACTGTTTGTGTCAACTCATAATAATCTTCAAATTCACTTGCATACTCATCAAGATACTCCTCATCACATAAACAGTTTATATGAAAAAAACGCACCAAAAGCATTGCAAGTAACATATCAGAACGGGGCTGAATTTGAAGGTGAATATCTGCCATCTTTGCTATTTTTGTTTTTACAGGGTCAATTACTATGAGCTTTTTTCCTTCTAAAAGTGGTAAAAGGTGTGAAGATGTCGTATGTGGATTTCGCCCCCAGATAACAACTACTTCAGACTTTGCAATCTCACTTAATGGCATATTTTTATTGCTTCCTCGTCCATCTATAATGCCAGCTTCTCCTGCACCATCACACAAACTACCATCAGTAAGTGTTACACCCAAAGAGGAAAAAATATGTGTTGTTACATCTTGCATCAAACCAAAATTACCACTCCCTTTATAAAAAAGTGTTTCACTTTTGAGGTTTTCATCTAAAATCTCTCTTAACTTTTCAAGAGCCTCTTGCATTGTAATCTCTTGACCCTTATAACGAGGCTTTTGAATCTGCTGATGTTTTTCATAGTGATTCATATGGGGGCATAAAAATCCTTGTGTATGTCCATTTTTAACAGCTTTCATCCCATTATCATAAATAATTTCACATCCATCATAACAATCGAGTGGACATGCTGTTAGTTTTTCATTCATCTATCCTATTCCCCCTTGAGTTCAACTTTTACAAGCTGCGAAAATATTTTCGGTGCTTTGATAATAATTTGCGCTTCATATTTTGAGAGATTCACATTATCTGCTACTTTTACAAAACGATTTACTTTATACTTTGTTTTCTTTCCATCTATATAAACCACTTTGTTTTGAATAGTATCAATATCGTTTTCATTTACATAGATAGTTAAGAGTGCTTTTGAAGTATCTGCCAATGTTGCAAGAGGTGTTCCTTTATTCACAAACTGTCCCTCTTTCACTTGAATACTATAGAGCAATAAACCTTTTGCACGAAGTCTTTTATCGTGAAGTGTTTTATATAAACTTTTTTTTCTTAAAAGTAAATCAGCAATTTGCATTTGAAGAGTATTAATCTCTTTTTGTGTTGCAAGATAATTGTTTTGTGTAGCTATAAGGTCATAAAATTCTCTATCTTTTTCAATACGAGATTTAATTTTCATCGCTTCTATTTTTTTATAGTTAATACGCTTTCTTTTAAGAACTTCTTGTAAGTTCGCAACTGTTTTTTTAGCAAAATCAAGTGTACTTTGCAAATCTTTTATTTTCTGTTTTGTATAGTTATATTCCTCTTTATCAAGGAGATCATCTATAGAGATATAGACCTCATTATGGAGTACTTTTCCAAGTAAATTATCATTCACTTTTGTTACAATTCCAGTTACATCAGAAGCTACATTATGAAACTTATACGGTTCCACTTTTGCATAATACACTTCAGCAAAAAGAGCATTTACAAAAAACAAAAAAACTAAAAACAATTTAAACACAACACAACCTTTATTTTTTACCCTTATTCTAACATTTCATTCCTAACATTCAAGCATATTTCATCATTGTTTTGGTACTATTAAGTAATATTTAAAATTAAAGGTAATCTATGTCTGTACTCGATAATGTAGATGCTGCTACAAACCTAGCAAAAAACAATGAATTACAACTGTTGGTTTTTAGAGTGAGTGATAAAGAGGACTCTTCTTACTATGCTATCAATGTTTTTAAAACGCGTGAAGTTGTTGAGTCTAAAAACCACTATCTCACACAAATTCCATCATCACATCCACTACTTGAAGGAACCATCATTTTAAGAGGATTGCAAATTCCTATTTTAAACCTACCACAATGGTTAGGAACTACACTTACAAAAGAGGAACTAGAACGCTCCAACATTCTTATTTGTGATTTTAATGGTGTTATTATTGGGCTTCGTATTATGTCTGCTTACCGTGTTTTAAAGAAAAACTGGAATGAGATGCATGCACCAGATAGTTACCGACTCAAAGAAGATGGTGTTGTTATCAACGACACGCGTTTAGAAGATGGTAGCCTTTGTCTCGTACTTGATTATGAAAAACTTCTTGCAGATGTACTACCACAAGCACTTGTTGATGTTGACAAAGATACAGAGATGCTAAAAGATCTTGATATACCAGATAAACTCAAATATGGAATGATTCTTGTAGCTGAAGATTCAAAAACAGCACAAAGACACCTTATTCAACTTTTCAAAAAAGCAAACTTAGATATGCGTTTATTTGACAACGGCAAAAAACTCATAGATTTCATCAATTCTCTTGGAGAAAGTGCACCAGAAAAGATTGCTGCTATTGTAACAGATATAGAGATGCCAGAGATGTCTGGTTTTACTGTTGTAAGACTCTTAAAGAGTAATGTACTTACAAAAAGAATCCCTATTATAGTAAACTCTTCTATGACAGGTGATAACAATAAAAGGGAAGCAGAAGTACTTGGTGCAGATGGCTTTATAGATAAAACAAAAAGTCATAATGTCATACCACTTATTGTCAATGCTATGAAAAAGTATGCATAACGACATACACAAGAGAAAAACTCTTGTGTATAGAAAAGATTTTTACTTATGCAAAAATAGAGATAAGAACACCAGCCGCAACTGCTGAACCGATAACACCTGCAACATTTGGACCCATTGCATGCATTAAAAGCATATTTGTACGGTCAAACTCCATACCAACTTTATTTGATACACGAGCTGCCATAGGAACTGCTGAAACTCCAGCTGAACCAATAAGTGGATTGATTTTATTCCCTGGGAACATATTCATAATTTTTGCCATAATTACACCTGCTGCAGTACCTACAGAGAATGCGATAATACCAAGAATCATAATAAACATAGTTTCAGGTACTAAGAATTGATCAGCTGCTAGTTTAGAACCAACACCAAGACCTAAGAAAATAGTAGTGATGTTAATAAGAGCATTTTGTAATGTATCATTTAAACGTTCAACAACACCTGATTCTTTTAAGAAGTTACCAAACATAAATGCACCAATTAAAGGTGTTGACTCTGGTAATACTAAAATAGCCAAAGTTAAAACCATAACAGGGAACACTAATTTCTCTAAACGAGAAACATGACGAAGTGTTGTCATCTTAATTTTTCTTTCTTCATCAGTTGTTAGTGCTTTCATAATTGGAGGTTGAATGATAGGAACCATTGCCATATAACTATAAGAAGCAACTGCAATTGCACCTAAAAGTTCAGGAGCTAGTTTTGTTGCGATAAAGATAGATGTCGGACCATCAGCTCCACCAATGATAGAGATAGCACTTGCTTGTTGTAATGTAAAATCTACAAATCCCATTTGAGAAAGTGCAACCGCACCAACTAGTGTTCCAAAAATACCAAACTGAGCAGCACCACCAAGTAATGCAGTTTTAGGATTTGATAAAAGTGGACCAAAGTCTGTCATCGCCCCAACACCCATAAAAATGATAATTGGGAACATCTCATTTGAAAGACCCATTTGGTAAATAACACCTAAAAATCCATGAGGACCACCAATGTTTGCAACTGGAATATTGGCTAAAAGACCACCAAATGCGATTGGTAAAAGTAAAAGTGGTTCAAACCCTTTAGCAATAGCCAACCAAAAAAGGAAAAAAGTCACAAGAATCATGATTACACGACCAAGACCCTTATGAAAGTCACTCATCTTTTTACCAGTTGAACTAAGTTCATTAGGATTTGGATTTACAAGTGCAACAATACCTGTTGACTCTAAAAATCCTACAATCATATGACCCATAGACTGAGATACATACGTTTCTTCTTTATGCGTAGATGCTTTTTCAGGAGCATCAGCAGCTGCTGTATGCTCAGAGGCATATACAGCTGTTGTACTCACTGCAAAAAGCATAAAGAGTGCTAAAAATTTTAAAATTAATTTTTTCATCAGGCTTATCCTATTACTGCTACGACTTGACCTTCTACAACTTTGTCATTTGTAGCAACATTGATAGATTTCACAACACCACCTTTAGGTGCTACAACATCAATTTCCATTTTCATAGACTCAAGAATCATAATAACATCACCCTCTTGAACACTTTGACCTGGATTAGCTACGATTTTCCAAACATTACCTGGAAGAAGTGCTTTAATGTCAACACCCTCACCTGCTGGTGCATTTGGAGTTGGAGCTGCTACTGCTGCTTCACCATCTACTGCTACAACTTGGATATCAGCATCACCTTCTGCAACTTGAACACTAAACTTTTGACCATCTACTACTACTGTATAATTTCCACTACCCATATTTGTACTTCCTTTTTCTTCACAATCTGTTTTCATTTCTGATATTTTTCTAACATTTAACTCACCTTGACCTTTAAGGAAAGCAATACCTTTTTCTTGACATGCAGCTGCAATAAAGATATTTTCTTCTGTAATCTCAATATCTTCTTCTTTAAGCTTTTTAATCCAATTTTCTAAAGATTTTGCAGGATCAGCATCAGCTAAATCAAGAGCTTTCTCTTTTGTTGGTAAAAGGTTAAGTTTTTCACTCGCAATTTTTACAATCTCTGGATCTGGCTCTACAGGTGTTTTACCAAAGTAACCAAGTACCATACGACCATAACCAGGAGCGATAGCTTTCCAAGGACCTTGCATAACATTATTTAATGCTTGTTGGAAATAGAACTGAGAAACTGGTGTTACAGATGTACCATAACCACCTTTTTCAACAACTTCTTGCATCGCTGCAATTACTTCTGGGAATTTATCCATAATACCATTATCACGCATCATTTGTGTGTTTGCTGTAAGTGCTCCACCTGGCATTGGTGAAAATGGAATAATTGGAGAAACCATAGTTGCTTCTGGTGGTAAGAAGTAATCTTCTAAACATCCTTGAAGCTCTTTCTCATAAGTAAGTACTTTACCAATATCAAGACCACCTAAATCAAAGTTCATACCTTTTGTAGCATGTAACATTGTAAGTAAGTCTGGTTGACTTGTTCCACCACTAACTGGAGAAGCAGCTAAATCAATACCATCTACACCAGCTTCTAAAGCCGCCATATAAGCAGATACTGAAACACCAGCTGTTTCATGTGTGTGTAAACGAAGGTGTGTACCTTTTGGTAGAAGTTTTCTAGCCATTTTGATAGTTTCATAAACTTTTTGTGGGTTTGATGTACCACTTGCATCTTTAAAACATACACTGTCAAACGGAATACCACTATCTAAAATTTCACGAAGTGTTCTTTCATAGAATTCAACAGTATGTGCACCATGACATCCTGGTGGTAAGTCCATCATTGTAACAACTACTTCATGTTTTAAACCATGATGTGTAATTCTTTCTGCTGAGTACTTTAAGTTTTCAACATCATTTAAAGCATCAAAGTTTCTAATCGTTGTTGTTCCATGTTTTTTAAACATCTTCGCATGCAAATCGATAAGTTCTCTTGAACCAGTATCAAGCATAACTGTATTTACACCACGAGCGAGTGTTTGTAAGTTTGCATCTGGTCCTACTATTTCACGGAACTTATCCATCATTTCAAACGCATCTTCTTTCAAATAGAAGTATAGAGATTGAAATCTTGCTCCACCACCAAATTCAAAGTGGTTGATACCTGCCATTTTCGCAGCTTCTACAGCTGGAAAAAAATCATTCATTAGAACACGACCACCAAATACTGATTGGAAGCCATCTCTAAAAGTTGTATCCATTACATCTATAAATTTTTTCTTAGCCATTGTAATCCTTAACCTTGTCTATGATGCATAATTGCTGCTGTAATAGCTGCAACTACTTTTTTGTTGTCTTGTTGTTTTGGTTCAACTTGTGCGTCTGCACTTACTTGTGGTTCAGGGAAGTATTTATGAATGATCTTTGACATAAAATTCATACAAACGATCATAATTATCAAGAATGCGAACACTGTTCCCATTCCTAATACCATAAATTTCAATCCCTCTATTACGAGGTTAGTTTCCATAAAGTACCTTTATTCATAATTTGACCTCCTAGTATAATACAAAGATGTTTAAATAAAGTTTTTACATTTCAAAAAAATCTCTGTTTTTTCCCTAAATGTTACTTTTTAAACTCTTTTTTGCTATTATTTTGCCAACTAATTTAACAGAAGGAATATATACAATGATTGCAGGAATGTTTGAGCAAGATTTTGCAGCATATATGATTTTTGGTCTTATACTTAATTTTGTTTTTTCAATAGCTTTTGGGGTTTATTTAAGTAATAATATTGGGATGCAAGAGATGATGGAATCTAAAGGAGATAAAGAGCAATCTCTCTTTGTAAAACTTAGTCTATTTATACCTTATGCGAAAATGCTTATTACACTTTATAGAGTTGCTATTTTACAAATATATTTTCTTAATAAAGGGTACTCCCATAAAGAGTTTTGGATTTATATGACTCATGAACAACAACATACAGAAAACTAATACTGAGATGCTTGACAAATAAATGGTATCGTTGTTTTCCAAAGGCCTGTACGTTTATACCTTGCATTTTTCTCTATTTTAAAAAATGAATATTTAAATTCATTATCTGTCATATTTTGTCGAACATATGCTAAGCCTTGTTTTAAAAGTACTTCTGCATATGTCATCTCCCCTTTTACATATAAAATACACCTATTATTTCTCATTTCATAATGATACATTTGGTTTACATGTAAGCTGTTGAGTGCAAAATATTCGAGTGCTTTATTTTCATTATAAAAATTGACAATTGCCTTCTGACATGATTTATTTTCTTTAGGATTAAAAAATAAATCCTCTAAAGTATAAATACCATATGGCTTACATGTAAGCTTCTGCATATTATCTTCAAGAACTAAAAAGCCATTATTATAAACAGTTTTTAAAAGTGCTAAAGATGGTTCTTGTGCAATTAAAAAATTAACAAAAAAGAAAGTTGTAAATAAAAATCTAAACAAAAATAAAATTCCTTGATAGAAAATGATATAATGGCATTATGGATGAATCAAAACTCAAAATAATTTTAAGTCTCTTAGCAGGTGTTGTTTTTGCTTTTATATTTATACTTTTAGCATTTGCTCTACCCTTACCAAAGAAAGAACATATCATTATAAAAAAGCCAAAAGGAAAACTTGAACAAATCTCACATTCTGTAAAAAATCAATAATTTTTTAAAAGTGAGTTTTTCACCTCAATAAGTTTAAGTGTATTGTATGCACATTCAGGAGAAAGTCTAATAGAACAAGCTTTTAAAGCCTCAAGACATGTTATAAGGTACTCGAGATCATCTTTTTTCATAAGTTCATACAGTAAAATCTCAGCATCTTTAATTCTTAAATTTCTTGCAACACCAAGATTTTTATGTGCTAATTCTCGAAATGGTGTGTAATCCATAGACTGGTCTTTACTACGAGACCCTTTTAAAATCAACATATGCTCTTCAAACTGTAAAATAGATTTAATAGTCTGTGCAACATAATCATCTAAAAGTTGCATAACTAATTCTTCATCAATTCCAAGTTCTTCAACTGCAATAGAGGCATCATAATGATAATTTTTGATATCAAGATGACTCAACTTGTTAGATAACAGCGTATCAAGAACATCAAGTGCATTTTTTAGAAGCATCTCTTTTTCATTATACTGAGAAGGTTTATTTTTTACTAATTTTAACTTACTAAACATTCTTGCAATATAGCATAATTTAACTATATAAATGATTATATGAGGAGGAAGTTGGAGAAAAGAGTTTTCAGGTGCTACAGAAGCACCCAAAAACTTATAATGCTTTTGCCATTATTCTGTTTAAACGTGTTACAAAATCGGCTGTATCATCAAGTTCTTGACCATCAAAAAGTTTTGCCTGATCAAGAAGTACATGTGCTGCATCACTAATAAGGTTTTGATCTGCAGACTCTTTAAGTTTTTTAATAAGCTCATGATTTGGGTTGATTTCTAAAATAGGAGCTGGTTCTTCTACATCGCCACCTTGTCCCATTTGTTTCATCATCTGAGCCATCATATATGCTGGGTCTTCTTTATCTGCTTTAATAGCTACTGGAGATTCAGTAAGTTCAGTTGCAACTTCTACAGATTTTACAGCATCACCTAAAATATCTTTTACCTCTTTTGTAAAGCTTTCATACTCTTTTGCAAGTTCCTCTTTTGCTTTTTTATCCTCTTCACTCTCTTCAAATTTAGCATCAGTAGCAGGTATAAGTTTATACTCTTTATACTCTGTTACCATTGGGAAGATGATAGTATCTACCTCTTCATTTAAAATAAGTACATCAATACCACGAGATTTAAACTTTTCTAGCACTGGTGAACGTTTGAGCATATCTACAGAAGATTTACCTGTAATGTAGTAAATCTCTTTTTTCTCTTCATCTACATTTTTGATAAATTCTTCAATCGTTGTTGTTCCTTCACCATTAAGTGTATGGAATTTTAAAAGTTCTAAAATCTTCTCACGATTTGCAAAATCATTATAAAGACCCTCTTTTAAGACATTACCAAACTCTTTATAGAAAGTATCATATTTTTCAGGCTCTTTTTTCATCATTTTTGCAAGTTCAGAAAGTACTTTTTTCACAGAAGCATTTCTAATTTTTGCCATAACTGGGTTTGATTGTAAAATCTCACGACTTACATTTAACGGTAAGTCAGCAGAATCAATCACACCACGTAAGAAACGTAAGTAAGTTGGCATAAGCTCTTTATCATCATCAGTAATAAATACACGGTTAATATAAAGCTTGATTCCAGGTTGATAATCTACTCTATAGATATCCATAGGTGCTTTACTTGGAATGTAAAAGAGTGTTGTATACTCTATAGCACCTTCAGCTCTATGATGCATCCAAGTAAGCGGTTCTTCATTTGAATGAGCTATAGTTTCATAAAATGCTTTATAGTCTTCATCTTTTAACTCACTCTTAGAGATTGTCCATAAAGCATTTGCACTATTGATTTGTACCACTTCTCTCTCTGTACGAGAAGGTTCTATCTCTTTGCCATCATCATCTGTTTTTGCAGGAATAAATTTCTCTTTTTCCATGTAGATTGGGAAAGGGATATGGTTTGAATATTTTTTCACAATACTCTCAATACGATGCTCTTCTAAAAACTCTGTTTCATCATCATTAAGATATAAAATAATCTCTGTTCCGTGAGATTCTTTTGTTGTTTGTTCTATCTCAAACTCACCACTTCCATCACTTACCCATTTGTACGCTGTTTCCTCATTTGCTTTTCTTGTAATCACTTCTATTTTTGATGCAACCATAAAAGCAGAGTAAAAACCAACACCAAACTGACCAATAAGGTGTGAGTCTTTTTTTGCATCTCCTGTTAAGTTTTCTAAAAATGCTTTTGTTCCAGATTTTGCAATAGTACCGAGATTGTTGAGTAAATCTTCCTCATTCATCCCTATACCAGTATCTTTAATAGTTAAAGTTTTTGCCTCTTTATTTGGGATAATATCTATACGAGGTGAAAATTCAACCCCTTTGTAATTTTCATCTGTCAGCACTAACATATTAAGTTTATCAAGTGCATCTGAGGCATTTGAAATAAGCTCTCTTAGAAAAATCTCCTTATTTGAGTAAAGTGAATGAATCATAAGTTGTAAAATTTGATTTGCTTCTGTTTGAAATTGATGTTTTGCCATTTTCTTATCCTTTTAATTTTTTTTTGGTATTTTATCAAAAAAAGTTAATAGTTGCAAGTTTTATAAAGATTATTTAGTCACTTTGACTAAACTTTATTGTATAAAAAGCTATAAAATGGTTGTAAATTCTTTTTTTGATATAATAATCTTATGAAAAACAATGAAATTATTGAACAACCCATTCCAATACCAAGACTTGAAAAGCTTACATGTAAGCTTTATGCCAAAATTATTGAATATTTTTTACGTTATGCTATCTTTGCAGTGAGCTGTTATATATGGTATTTATATGATTACTTTATAGCGGGAAGTAGTTTTATTTTACTTTATATCATTGTAGGTATTATACGCTCAAAGCTAAGAAATAACTCTATTCCTTATACACAAAGAGAGTACAGTTACAATGATAAAGAAGTAAGTATTTGGTATGTAGCCAAATACTTATGTTAAGAATAATTTAGTTTGTATAACCATTAGGATTATTACTTTGCCAACGCCAAGAGTCTTCACACATTTGTTGAATATCTTTTTTTGCTTCCCAGCCTAAAACCTCTTTAGCATATGATGGATCAGCATAACACTTAGCAACATCACCAGGACGACGATCTACAATTTTATAAGGTACATCTTTGCCACTTGCTTTTTGAAATGCATGTACCATGTCGAGTACAGAGTAGCCATTTCCTGTTCCAAGATTTACCGTTAAGACACCATTGTTCTTTGCTAAATATTCTAAAGCTTTAAGATGTCCATTTGCTAAATCAACAACATGGATATAGTCTCTTACACCTGTACCATCATGTGTATCGTAATCACCACCAAAAACACTTAAAAATTCTCGTTTACCAACGGCAACTTGAGAGATAAAAGGCATAAGGTTATTTGGTATACCGTTTGGATCTTCCCCTATAGTACCAGATTCATGTGCTCCAACAGGATTAAAATAACGAAGAAGTGCTATATGCCACTCTTCATCAGCAACACTTAAATCTCGTAAAATCTCTTCTATGAAAAGTTTTGTTTTTCCATATGGGTTTGTAGCACTCAGTGGAAAATCTTCTGTAATAGGCGTAGTATGAGGATCACCATATACAGTAGCAGAAGAGCTAAATACAATTGTTTTACAATTATGTTTTTGCATCACTTCACATAAAACTACTGTTCCATGGATATTGTTATCATAATACTTTAAAGGTTCAGCAACAGACTCTCCAACAGCTTTTAAACCGGCAAAATGAATCACTGCATCAATATCATACTTTTGAAAAACTGCTTCTAAATCACTATGAGAGCGAATATCACCCTCTACAACCTCTAAAGATTTTCCAACAATTTTTTCAACTCTAGCAATACTCTCTCTAGAAGAGTTACAAAAGTTATCAAAAATAACAACATCATAGCCAGCTTCTACTAAAAGAACAACTGTATGACTCCCAATATAACCTGCACCACCTGTTACTAAAATCATTCTCTTTCTCCCTCTACTTCTTTTTCCTCTTCATTGTTTTTCAAAAACTCTCTAAAAAAAACAATAAATATTCCTAAAATAATACTTGTTATAAAAGCAACAACTAAAATTAAACCTCTTTTTGGTTTTGTTTTATCTTTAACATAAGGCACTTCGGGAGCAGCTAACAAATCACATTGATAATACTGCTTCGATTTCATCATCACTTTTTCTTGTAAAATTTGACTAATCATTTGAGAAAGCGACTGGCGTAATTCAAAAGCTTCTACTTTACTCATCTCTTTTTCAAAATAATTCAACCGACTATCAATATTTTTTAGTCCATTATCTACAAGATATTTACTTGCATCCTTTAAAAACATATTCACCATTTTTGGTGCATATTTTCTATCGTAATCTGTGTATGAAATAGTAATAAGACCTGATTTTTTATCTGCTGAAATGGAGAACTTTCCTTGTAAACTTTTTACAAGTTTATAAACTTGCGCTTCTCTGTCCAGTATCTCGTTAGAGTCTTTTTTCTCAGATTTAAATAAATCATATAACCCTCGAAATCCCAATGCAAAAACATAGTCTTCATCAGCATTTTCTCTTTCGTAATATTTATCAATTTTGTTTTTTTCAACAAAGTCTTTCATAAAACCATAGTTATTTAAAAGTGATGAAAAAGCAATATCTGGAGTCATACTCCCACCACCTAAACTTACACCAGCCATTGCAGCTAATCCACCAAGACCTCCAAGTGCATTTCCACCTTTTGATGCTGTTGGAATTAAAATAGCCTCAGACTTATAAGAGTTTGGCATTTTCAATACATAAATAAAAGTCATAAAAACAATAATAAGAGTTGTGAAAAAAATTGTTTTTTTCCCTTTTTTAATAGTTTGCCATAACTCCCTTAAATCAATTTCATCCTCTTCTATCACACTCTGACACTCTGACATATTGACATTCTTCATTAGAAGACCCCTATTGTTTGGAGTGTTGCTGCTGTAATTGCAAAACTTGCCATTATTTTACTTACACTTTCCCATAGGTCAAGTTGATTATATTCTTTAATATACATTGGAACTACTACAGTATCCCCTTTTTGTACTGTTGCATATGAAGAAAAGATCCACCAACCACTTACTGCAGGTTCACTTGTACCATCAGCATGAATGACATAAACTCTATCTTCATCAGCACCTCTAGCAAAACCACTCGCTAGTTTAATATAATCTTGTGCATCTAGACCATCTTTATATACAAAAGATGTTGGGTTAAATACCTCTCCAAAAACTGTTACTGTATCAATTTGAGATGGAATAATCAGCGTATCATTATTTTGTAAAACTAAATTATACTCACTCTCTTGAAGCTTTGTAACATTTTCATCCAAATGAATACTTACACGACCCATTGGTTGATATTTTTTTGCTTCATTAATTACTTCTGTAATACTTGCTAAAGGGTTACCTGTTGCTGCACCATTTTTAGTAT
>Ga0256843_1002529_pt1 | contig 13254 bp, 17 predicted proteins | sample AlvinellametaG_FD_191572 | JGI IMG/M metagenome (GOLD analysis project Ga0256843, IMG submission 191572) | Pompeii worm associated microbial communities from hydrothermal vent at the East Pacific Rise, Pacific Ocean - Alvinella | ecosystem: Host-associated > Annelida > Integument > Unclassified ... | reverse complement strand
GGCCATATCGTCGAAAGAGACACGATACCCCTCGTCGAAATCCATCGGCGCGTGTTCGCTGAAGCCGTAGATGTCGATGCCCAGATCGATGGCGCGTTCGATGTAGGCTTCGACGGTGCCTTCGGCGTGATTACAGCGGACGGTGTGGTTGTGGAGGTCGATCTTTTTTGTTTTTTTCATGATGAATATTGTAGCTGTCTGTTCATTTCTTTTTTCTTTGTTCACGCAACAAAGAAAAAAGAACGAACCTGAGAAGCGTTATGCAAACGACACCTGCGTGTCGTTTGTAGCTTCGAAACCGGAATGGTCGGAGCGAAGCGAAGCCATGAAGGAAAAGAAAATGCGATTTACTGTCGTTACTTTACAACTACCAGGCCGAAAATTCATGAAATACCTGTATAGCTACTGACTTCATCATCGTGGATTTGTCGGGATTTTGGAAACCTGATCTATGGATATAGTGGTACAATGTGCTCTATCTGACCTTCCTGGAGCATCTTCAAAAACATCTTCACTCCCTTCGGCTCGTTCCGGTTGCCGTGCAGGAGGATGATCGATCCCTCTTTGGGGTGCTGGCCTTTGGCGATCCAGGCGTCGGTGCCGATGGTGATGAGGCCCAGATCATGGATCGTGCGGATCGTCTTTTTGTCCGAGACCAGGCCGGGAAAACGGAAGAAGACCGAGGGGGTGATCCCCTGTCGGATGAGCATCTTCTCCAGCCGGAGGGTATCGGCACGCAGGTCGTAGCCGGGGGTGAGGGCAAAAGTGCTTTTGAGCGGTTTGCCGGGCCGGTAGGGGTGGGTGTAGGTGTGGTTGCCCCAGGTGATGGCGAGTTTGCCCTCCTGTTCCCATTGGTTGAACTGCCGGAAGGCCTCATGGTGGCGGCGTATCCAGCGGCCGGAGAGGAAGAGGGTGACCGGGACGGGGGTCTTGAAGCGGGTAATGATCGTTTCGTAGAGTTTTTTCTCGAAGCCTTTTTTGGAGGAGGGGCACAGGTCGGTGGTAAGCGCTATTCCTTTTCCGGATCGGTGGGTGATACCGTCGTTGGTCAGCGGCCAAGGGGCCGAGGCCGAGCGGTTCAGGTCCTGCTTATAGCGTGAGTTGTCGCAGGGGTGTCCGGGGGTCTTGCCCCTGGGTTCGATGGCGGTGCGCAGCGAGCGGGTATCGACCACCAGTTGCATAGGCTGTCCATCGAGATCGAACGTCCGCAGGATCGCTTTGTCTCCGTGGCACCGGGGAGGGTGAGCAGTGTAATGGGTGAGGGTGTGGGCAGAGAGGAAGAGGGTAGCAGACAAAAGGACAATAAGGATTTTCACATATCTTCCCGTCGATCTTCCAGGATCAGTTCGATCGCACTTTTGAGGCTCTCTTTGGCCTCTTCGATGGTCTCGCCCTGTCCATTGGCTCCGGGAATCTCCGGACACAGAGCCCAGTAGCCGCCTTCCGGGGCTGCTTCGATCACGGCGGTGAATTCGGCTTTCATGGGAATCCTTTTTGTTTATTAACGGTGATTATAGCACAATTTCGCAAGGGTGTTGTCCTTACGTCGTGGTAATATTTTCCCGTCATTCCGGACTCGATTCGGAATCCCCCTGATGTTCACAGGGATGGTGCGCTTCCCTGGATTGGCAGGGGATCCTGAATCAAGTTCAGGACGATTTTGCAAAAATGAAGGTGTAAGTTGCAAGGGTGTTGTCCCCGACAACACCGGTTTCACCCCAAAGAGATGGTATTGCATGATCCCATCGATACGATCTCGGTGCTGTGAGGGCACAGCACCCTGCGAAGGAGTTTGATCCGATACGGAACGGGATCGCAATCCCCCCTTTACCCCCTTTAGTGTAAAATACCCCCATTCCAAATCACAGGGGCATCCGTGACACACTCCGTCGAACTCCTCTCGCCTGCGGGCAATCTCGACAAGCTCAAACTGGCATTGGCCTATGGGGCCGATGCGGTCTATGGCGGTACCAGCAGTTTCAGTCTGCGCAACCGTTCCGGCAAGGAGTTCGACGAAGAGAGTTTCGCCGAGGGGATCGCCTATGCCCATGCGCGGGGCAAACAGGTCTACTGCACGGTCAACAGCTTTCCGTTCAACGCCCAGCTGGGCTCCTACGAGCGGCACATCGCCAAAATGGCCGAGCTGAAGCCCGATGCCTTCATTGTCGCCTCTCCGGGGGTGGTGCGGATGGTACGAAACATCGCACCCGATATCCCGGTGCACCTCTCCACCCAGGCAAATGTGATGAACGTCTATGACGCGCAGGTTTACCATGAGATGGGGGTGCGCCGCATCATCGCCGCACGGGAGATCAGCCTCAAGGACCTTGAGGCGATCAAACACGCGATCCCCGAGATGGAGCTGGAGGTGTTCGTCCACGGGGCGATGTGCTTTGCCTACAGCGGGCGGTGTCTCATCTCGGCGCTGCAGACCGGTCGCGTCCCCAATCGCGGCAGCTGCGCCAACGACTGCCGCTTCCCGTACGAGATCTACGCGCATAACAGCGAGACCGGCACCACCTTCCGCCTTGAGGAGAGCGGGGTGGGGACCTACATCATGAACTCCAAGGACCTCAACCTCGCCTCCCACGTCGATGAGATCCTCTCAAGCGGTGTGGTCGATTCGCTCAAGATCGAAGGGCGCACCAAGTCCCCCTACTATGTCGGGGTGGTCACCCGCGCCTATCGGCACGCGATCGACGACTTCTACGCCGGGCAGTTCGATGCGGACCGCTATCAGGCGGAGCTGGCTACGACGCAGAACCGCGGCTTTACCGACGCGTATCTCATCTCCCGCCCTTTTGAGCGCAACGATACCCAGTCGCTGGAATTTACGATCCAGGACGGCACCCATCAGGTGGCCGCACTCGTCGGAGAAGAGGGCACCACCTGGCGGTGCAAGGACAAGACCTGCGTCGGGGATCGGGTCGAGATCGTCCTGCCGGTGGGAGCGACACTGGAGCCGGTAGAGAACGAGACCGGTGCGATCACGTTCGAGGCCGGAGCGTGGTGGCTGGAGGTGCGCCGGATCGTTGCCACCGACGGCAAAGAGTTCACCTGCATCCACAGCGGCGATCAACATGATATAATACTCCCTGCCAAACTCCCCGGCTACACCATCCTGCGCCGGGATATCCGCGAGGCCAAAGCCAAAAAGGGGCTCCGTCCCGAGCCCTCCGGCCATCAGCGCAACACACCAAAAGGAGAAGAAAAACAATGAAATTCGTTTCGATCATCATCGGAAGCAAAAGTGACTATGAGGTCATGAAAGAGTGTGCTGAGACCCTCAAAAAATTTGGTGTTCCGTATGAACTGATCATCTCATCCGCGCATCGCAGTGCCGAGCGTACCAAGACCTACATCAAGCAGGCCGAAGACAAAGGGGCCCAGGTATTCATCGCTGCCGCCGGTATGGCGGCCCATCTGGCCGGTGCCGTCGCGGCCGCGACGACCAAGCCGGTCGTGGGAGTCCCGCTGGCCAGCGGAGAGCTGCGGGGGCAGGATGCGCTGCTGAGTACCGTAATGATGCCGGCAGGCATGCCGGTAGGTACCGTGGCCATCGGTAAGGCCGGCGCGGTCAATGCCGCCTATCTGGCGATCCAGATCATGGCGCTGGGGGACGATGAACTCCGGGTCAAGCTCCAGGAAGACCGCGTCTCCAAAGCCAAAAAAGTGGAACTCGATTCCAGTGAGGTCGAAGTACTGCTCTAAAGTAGAACAAGGTTGAGCGATGTCTGTTAAACTTCGCCCTTGACAGGCATGATATAATTGCGCCAAAAAAATCCAGGAGGTACCGAATGGAAACCAGAAAACCGCAGAAACGTGTCGTTCTGTTCACATCCCCTACCTGCAAATGGTGCAACACCGCCAAAGCCCACATGCGCAAACACAAAGTACGCTTCAAAGAGATCGACATCACCAAAGACGCCAAAGCGGCCAAAGACTGCGAACGCCACGGCTGCCGGGGGGTCCCGGTAGTGATGATCGGCTCGCAGTGGATCTGCGGATTTGATCAGAAGAAGATCGACAAACTTTTAGGATTGTGATCTGAAACCACAATCCGCTATACTTAGACAACCAAAAGTCATCAAGGACATACATCATGCCAAAAGAACTGGCACATTTCAAAAACTTCGCCAAACTCCGGGATACCTCGGTTGCCTTTAATGATATTACTGTCATTGCAGGCAAACCGGGGACGGGGAAAAGTTATGTGATGAAGTTTATGTATGCCTGGCATGAAACGTTGGCTCAAGTTGCCAATAAAACTTATCTAATACATTACGCATTAATGGATCCCAAGAAAGATCCCCTCTCGAATATAATTCTGTTGAGAACTCTTGCAAATTCAGTATACAAGAACGATAAAGACATTGAAAATATTTTTTATTTAATGGAGCAAGGGAATTTTATTGAAGCAAAAAGAATTTTTGATGAAAAAAACAGGAATTTAGATGAATCAAAAAAAATTGCATTTGATCTGATCGAAAAATCACTGTTAAGTCTTTCTATGAAACAACAAGAAGGACTTGCACTGTCGAGTGAAGATGCTTTTAAATTTTTATTTAGAAATATCCTTCAATCTATTTTTGGGGATATAGAACAAATAAGTTCAAGTATAGATATTGTTTTTGAAAAACTTTCTTTCTCTTATTCTGGAGGAGAATTTAATTTTAAGAATATCGACTTAAATAAACAGGCACTGAATGCAATTTTTGTTGAAACCCCTTTGATTTTAGAATTTGAAAAGTTTTTACCCCATGAAAGATTTGGAACTCCTTATCATATTGATTCACTTATCAACTACCTTAATACCAGAGATTATGCGTTTACCAGCGATGAAGAAGATAAGTTTGTCAAGGCATTTAAAAAATCAGTCAAGAGTATAATTAAGGGAAGCATTTCAAGGCAGTCAAGTGGGTTTGAGTTTGTGGCAGAAGATGGAACAACATACAGTGCAGTCAATACTTCATCTGGCACAAAAAGCATCGGTCTCCTCCAGTACCTCGTCACTAACAAGGCCCTTAAAAAAGGCTCAGTACTCTACTGGGAGGAGCCGGAGGTGCATTTGCATCCTGAGTGGCAGCTGCGGATGATTGAATTGTTTGTGGAGTTGATGCAAGCTGGTGTCAAGATCGTCTTTTCAACGCACAGTCCATACATGTGTGATTACCTTAATGCCGTTTCAAAGAAACAGAAATTCTCGGATAGAGTTTCTTTCAACCTTTTTGAAGAGAGAGAAGGTGTGGTCGAAAACCACATTTTAGAAAATCAAAAAGACTGGAACAAAATTCAATCAGAATTGTTGGACCCACTAGAGGAGATTATGTGGGAATACGTATAAGAGAGATTGAAGAAGGGTGTTGTGATGAACTGAACAATAGACATCCTATTAAAGGTGACAAACTGGATGACCATCAAAAAACAATTGATAATATTTTAGAGTGTGATGATAAGTATGTACTGATCGAAGAGAGAAGTTTTATCATGGATTTCTTTAGAAAAGCCAGCCACGGACGAAGAAGATTTAGTCATTTTATCAGAGATGGAGTGCTTGAAGATGACTTTTTTGTTTTTCTAGGTACGCTTGAAAAAGAAGAAAAACATGATATTTTCAAAAAAAGTGCGCTGGAATTGTTAGAAGCGATACCAAACAAGGTAGAAAACACTTTAACTTATTTAAAGAACAAAGTCAAAATAAACAATAGTTTGATTGTTATTTTGTACTGTAAAAGTGAAACTGAGATAGATAAAATAGCCAGTATTGTATTCGCTAAATACAATAATGAAGAAGAAAATACTGTGTTAGAATGTCAGAAATTAGAAAAATACTTACAAGCAAAAGGATGTGCATGAACACCAACGCCATTACCTTCTCCGAACTCCTCCTCAAACTCCAGCAGTTCTGGGCCGAGCAGGGCTGTACCATCGTCCAGCCGTACGATCTGCCCGCCGGTGCCGGGACGTTTCATCCGGCGACGCTCCTGCGCAGTCTGGACAGTGAGCCGTGGGCAGCCGCCTACGTCGCGCCCAGCCGTCGGCCTACCGACGGACGCTACGGGGAGAACCCCAACCGACTGGGGGCCTACTACCAGTTCCAGGCACTCATCAAGCCCAGCCCAGACAACATCCAGGAGCTTTATCTTCAGTCGCTGGAGTACCTCGGGCTCAACCTCAAAGAGCACGATATTCGCTTCGTCGAGGACAACTGGGAATCCCCCACGCTGGGAGCCTGGGGGCTTGGCTGGGAGGTATGGCTGGACGGGATGGAGGTGACGCAGTTTACCTACTTCCAGCAGGTGGGCGGTCTGGCGTGCGATCCGGTGGCCGTCGAGATCACCTACGGCACCGAGCGACTGGCGATGTATCTGCAGGGGGTGGAAAGCGTCTTCGACATCGTCTGGAACCGCCATGGCGATCGGGTCACCACCTATGCCGATGTTCACAAAGAGAGCGAATACGAGTTCTCGAAGTACCACTTCGAGGTGGCCGACACCGAGATGCTCTTCCGCCACTTCGACGATGCCAGCAACGAGTGCAAACGGTGTCTGGACGCGGGACTGCCTCTTCCGGCCTACGATCAGTGCATGATCGCCTCGCACGCCTTTAACGTCCTCGATGCCCGCAAAGCGGTCTCCCAGGCCCAGCGGCAGAACTACATCCTCAAAGTACGCGAACTCGCCATCGGCTGCGCGCAACTCTACAAAGAGCAGGAGCCTGAGCGGATCAAACGGGTGCGGGGGTGATATGGTATAATATCCCCAAAGGAGCCTGCCATGTCACGAAACGAAATAGCCAACATGTCGGTTGAAGAGCGTATCCGGCTGATGGAGGAGCTCTGGGCAAGTTTTGAGCAGAACGGGGAGGAGTACCCGGCTCCGGAATGGCACGAGAAGGTACTGCGTGAGCGTGAAGATGCTGACGAGAGCCGTTTCCTCCCATTTGAAGAAGTTCGAAGACGCTTACAGGAAGATAATGTCAAAGAAGCACTTGATGAGATCAAGTACCGCCAGTTTGCACAGCGAAATGCAGCCCTTGGCGAGATGAATGAAAAGAACGATACCCTCTCGGATGGATTCGAATGATCCGGCGGGTTACTTAAACAGGTAGAACGGCGTGTGTTATACGCCATGGGAGTACCATCATGACCTTACAACAGATCTACGACTATCTCGACACCGTCAGTCCCTTTGAACTTCAGGAGAAGTGGGACAACTCCGGCCTGATCGTCGGCAGAATGGACCGGGAAGTGCCGCAGATCGTCGTCACCCTCGATGTCGATGCGCAGATGATCGACGAGGCGGAGGAGGGGACACTGTTTGTGGTGCATCACCCGCTGATCTTCGGTGGGTTGAGTGAGCTGGATTTCGCCCGCTACCCGGCCAACCTCATCGAACGCCTGGTTCAGAAACGCCAGGCGCTTATTGCGATGCATACCAACTTTGACCAGACCCATCTGAACCGTTATGTGTTCGAGAAGGTGCTGGGTTTCACGCTGAAGAGTGAGGATCCTTTTATCTGCCGTACCACCGGTGAATGGCACTACCACACGCTGCTGATGCACCTCAAAGAGCGGCTCGATCTCCCCTTCGTGCGTGTCGTGGGGGCCAAAGAGACGATCCGTTCGATCGCGCTTACCACCGGATCGGGATCGTCGCTGATGGATGAGGTGGAGGCTGACTGCTTCCTCACCGGCGATATCAAATACCACGATGCGGTCAAAGCGATGAACCAGGGATTGATGATGGTGGAGATCGGCCACTTCGAGAGTGAGCGGTTCTTCGGGGAGGTGATGGGGGATGTGTTGAAAAATTTACCCGTTTTGGCTATAATCACGCCACCCAAAAACCCGTTTCGGGTAGAAACCGTTTAGAATCACTCTTCTAAAAGCCCCATTTATGCCAAAGGATCCAGATTGACCCAGTACCTCAAAGAGCTGATCGAGCTCTCCAAGACCGACAAACTGCTTGACAGTTTCGCCCCCAAGATCGAAGCGGCACGCAGCAAGATCACGCAGGAGGAGAACCGCCTCAATGCCCTTCTGGAGCAAAAAGAGAGTCTCCAGAAAGTCCTCGACGACAGTCAGGCGAAGATCACCGCGTTCAACGAGCAGATCGCCCTGCTCAACGAGCAGCTCAAAAGCATTCAGAAAAAGAACAAAGAGATCACCAACGAAAAAGAGATGCGCGCCCTCTCGCTGGAAGAGGAAATCGCCAAAGAGAAACTCAACTTCGCCAACGAAGAGATCGAGCGCCTGAACAAGATCATCGACATCAAACAGGCCGAACTCGATGAACTTCAGGCAAAGATCGACGAGGTCCAGGCCGCCGTCGAAGCGGCCAAAGCCGAAGCGCAGGCGGAGCTCGATGCGATCGAGAAGGAGAAAGAGGCGCTGTTCAAAGAGCGCCAGGAGCGTACCTTCAAGATCGATCAGAAAGTGCTCGCTTTTTATGAGAAGATCCGCCGCTGGGCCGGCAACACCGCCGTCGTCCCGGTCAAAAAGCAGGCGTGCTACGGCTGCTACATGAAGATCAGCGACAAGACCTACTCCGAAGTGATCCGAGGGGAAGAGATCACCACCTGTACCCACTGCGGGCGGATCCTCTACCTCGATGAAGAGTCCGAGGCGGTTGAAGAAGCCTGATCGTGTTCTACTCCGTTGAGGATACAACCGTAACACTGCACATCAAAGCCCAGCCCTCCGCCAGCCGGAGCGAATTCGCCGGACGGTACGGCGAAGAGGCGGTCAAGGTCCGTCTGGCCGCCCCGGCGGTCGACGGCGCGGCCAATAAAGAGCTCATCAAGTTCCTCTCCAAACAGTTCAAAGTCCCCAAAAGCGCCATTACGTTCAAGTCGGGAGAGACCAGCAAGATCAAGACCGTGAGATTTCCCATGACCGAACCGTTCCGGGCATGGATTGAGACAATGTAGGTCGGGATCCCCCGATCCCGACAATCCCATGATCGATCGGCATGATCGCAAAGCAGCCCAAGAAAGAACAGGGGTCCGCCCCCTTGGAAAAAGGAAACTCCATGTCCGAAAAAGCCTACAAACTTCTCGCAGAACAAGAGCAGATCTCCAACAAAAAAGCCAAAGAACTGATCGACAGAGGTCTGGTCTATGTGGCCGATCGCAAGGTGAAGATCGCCCGGGCCGAGATGCCCGAGGATACCCGCTTTCGTATCGAGATGCCTGAGGAGATCGAGATCCTCTATCAGGATGAGGACATCGTCGCGGTCAACAAACCCGCGCACATCGACAGCTACGAGATCCAAAGCGCCATCGAAGGGGCCGAGCTGCTTCACCGGCTGGACCGTGAGACCAGCGGCGTGCTGCTGCTGGGGTGCAACAAAGCCTTCATCGAGCAGGCCGTCGAGGCCTTCCGCCGGCGCAAAGTGACCAAACACTACGTCGCGTGGGTCGAGGGGGTGCTCTACGAACCGCTGGAGATCGATCTGCCGATCCACACGATCAAAAAAGGGAAAGCCTTCTCCAAAGTGGACAAAAAGCTGGGCAAACCGGCCCACACCCTCGTCACACCCAACGAAGTACAGGGGAAAAAGTCCAAGGTCAATATCACCATCGACACCGGTCGCACCCACCAGATCCGGGTCCATCTGGCGTACGCGGGCTACCCCATCGTCGGGGATGAACAGTACGGCAGCCGCACCAGTGCCAAACGCCTCCTGCTGCACGCTGCTTCCATCACCCTGCTGGGGCGCACCTACACCGCCCCTGAGCCCAAAGACATCCAGCGGTACAAATAACCCGCCATGACCATCACGCTCGTCCGCCACGCGCCGGTGATCGCCCGGTGGGATGTGCGGCTGCGTATGGATGAGCTGCCCCGCTGGATCGAGACCTATGACACCGCTCCCATCGATACCACACCACCCGATCGGGTCCTCTTCGAGATCGCAGCCCGTGCCCGATGGGTCGTCGCCAGCAGCCTGAAACGTACCACCGATTCGTTGGCGGTTCTTGGGATCACCCCCGACGAGACCGATCCGCTGTTCGATGAAGCGTCGGTCCCTTCGGGAAGTATCGGGTGGCTCCGCCTGCGGCCCATGCAGTGGTTGACCTACTTTCGTCTGCGGGCATTGGTGGGAGGCGTTCTCCCCCAGAGCGGTCTGCGACGGCTTCTCCGGCGTGCCGACACCGCGGCCGATCGGCTCATCACCCGGGCCGAAGAACACGACGATGTGCTCCTCATGGGACACGGTGCGCTCAACCACTTCATCGGCAAAAGTCTGATCAAAAAAGGGTGGAGACGGATCGAAGGGGGTGGTACGAAGAATTGGGGGTTTACTACTTATACGCCCCCTGGCGATGAGCGATCGAGGTGACGATGACGATCACTTTCTCCTCTTCAATGAGATAAAAGAGCCGATAGCTTCCGATACGGTAGCGGTAGATCCCTTCAAACTCCCCTTTGAGTTTTTTGATGTTGGTACCGAAGAATGGATTGGCCCGAAGTTGGGGATAGACGATGGAGTGGATCTTGTCATAGAGTTTTGGGTCGAGTTTTCGGATCTTTTTGCGAAACTCTTTGGTCTCGGCGATGGCGAAATTACGGGACAAGAGTATAGTCTCCCGATTTGGCTTCGGCGATCCCTTTTTGGAGACTCTTCATCAGCTCCGCATCGTCAAGGATCTCGTCCATTTCGTTCTGATCGATGTATTGAGATGAGGTGAGGTACTGAAGGGTGGCGTATTCGATGAAGTTGGAGATGTTACGCCGCGCACCTTCTGCGGCATGTTTGATGGTGGCATAGACATCGTCGTCGACACGGAGGGTCAGTGTTTTCATGATATGCCTTTGTGAATAAAATATAATTGGATTGTATTCAATTTTATTCAGGATGTCAAGTGATACAGTCTCTAAGCCCCCCTTGGGTAAAATCACCCCGATAAGAAAAAGAATCGCAAGGTACAGATACGATGTTCGATACCCTCACCGACAGTTTCAAAAACGCCATTGGCAAGATCCGCTTCCATGATGACGAGAAAGCGCTCAAAAAGGCGTTGACCGAGCTCAAAAAATCGCTCCTCAAAGCCGACGTGCACCACAAAGTGGTCAAGGAGCTCATCTCCACCGTGGAGCGGGAGACCAAGAAAAACGGCATCGGAAAAGAGCAGTTCCTCGCCGCGTTGCAGAATGAGCTGGTACGGATCCTCACCGCCGAGGGCAATCAGGGCTTTGTCTTCGCGCCCAAACCACCCACGGTGGTGCTGATGACCGGTCTGCAGGGATCGGGGAAGACCACCACCACCGGCAAGCTCGCCTACATGCTCAAAGAGCAGAAAAAGAAAAAAGTCCTCATCGTCGCGGCGGACCTTCAGCGTCTGGCGGCGGTGGAGCAGCTGCGGCAGATCGCGGAGCAGATCGGGGTCGATCTGGTGGCCGATGAGAACGGCACCCCCACCGAGCTGGTTAAAGCGGCCCTGGCCAAAGCCGAAAAAGAGCTCTACGATGTCGTCCTCATCGACACCGCCGGACGGCTGGCGATCGACGAGGAGCTGATGGAGGAGCTGGCCGAGATCAAAAAGGTGGCCGATCCGGACGAGATCTTCTATGTCGCCGACGCGATGACGGGAATGGATGCGGTGCGCACCGCCCAGACCTTCAAAGAGAAGATCGGCATCACCGGCGTGGTACTGAGCAAATTTGACGGCGACTCGAAAGGGGGCGTTGCGCTGGGGATCGCCCATCAGGTGGGGGTACCGCTGCGCTTCATCGGTAGCGGGGAGAAGATGCCCGATCTCGATCCGTTCATCCCCGAGCGGATCACCGGACGGCTCATGGGCGCGGGCGACATCGAAGGGCTGGCGGAGAAGACCGCTGCCGTGATCGATGAGAAGACCGCCAAAAAGATGACCTCCAAGATCAAAAAAGGGCAGTTCAACTTCAACGACTTCCTCGATCAGATGGAGCAGATCAAGAAGCTGGGCTCGATGAAGTCGATCATGGGGATGATCCCCGGCATGGGCAACATGGCCAAACAGCTGGGGGACATGGATCTGGAGAACTCCGACGAAGTGCGTGCCATCAAGGCGATGGTCAGCTCCATGACCCCCAAAGAGCGCGAGAACCCCGATCTGCTCAACAACACCCGCAAACGCCGTATCGCCGCCGGGGCCGGTCTCGATCCCATGCAGGTCAACCGGGTGCTCAAGCAGTTCAAGAACGCGGCCAAAATGGCCAAAAAGATGTCGAGCAAAGGCGGCATGAAAGAGATGCAGAAAATGATGCAGCAGATGCAGGGCGGTGGCGGGGGGATGCCTCCCGGGCTGATGCGCTGAGGAGCGGGGGATGGCACGAACCCTCTCACCCGAAGCGGTCGCGTACTACACCCGACTGCGGCACGAACTGCATCAAATGCCGGAGCTGGCCTACGAGGAGCACCGCACCGCCGATCGGATCGCTCAGGAGCTGGACCGGCTGGAGATCTCTTATGAGCGGGGTATCGGCAAGACCGGGATCGTCGCCTGGATCCGCAAAGGGAGCCGCGATCGCGCGATCGCCCTGCGGGCCGACATGGACGCGCTGCCCATCCCCGAAGAGAGCGGGGTGGCGTACGGATCGCAGATCCCGGGCAGGATGCACGCCTGCGGACACGACGGCCACAGCGTGATGCTGCTGGCCGGTGCCGAGATGATCCGGGATGCGGTCGATTTTGACGGGACGGTCTATCTGATCTTCCAGCCGGCCGAAGAGGGCGGAGCGGGAGCCAGGGCGATGATCGAAGATGGGCTCTTCGCGCGATTTGCCTTCGATCGGATCTACGGGATGCACAACCGCCCAAGTGAGCCGTTGGGGACCTTCCTCATCAAGCCCGGCCCCGTCATGACCTCCATCGACACCTGGGAGATCACCGTCACGGGGCGTTCGGGTCACAGCTCTCAGCCCCATCGGGCGATCAACCCCATCGTGGTCGCTTCCCACATCGTCCTGGCGGTCAAACAGATCTCCTCACTCGACATCGATCCGGCCGAAGCGCACGTGGTGAGCGTCTCGGGTATCCGCAGCGGCGTGGCCTTCAACATCATCCCCGACACCTGTACCATCGAAGGCTCCATTCGGGCCTTCAGCGTCGCGGTGCAGGACCGTATCGAGGAGCGTATCCGCACCATCGCCGAGGGGATCGCCGCCAGTTTCGGCGCGCAGGCCGAGGTCCACTACCGTCGCCGCTACCCTCCGACGATCAATACCCACACCGAGACCGCCCGTGCCGCCGCCGAGTCGGTGGTGGG
>Ga0256843_1002528_pt1 | contig 13262 bp, 15 predicted proteins | sample AlvinellametaG_FD_191572 | JGI IMG/M metagenome (GOLD analysis project Ga0256843, IMG submission 191572) | Pompeii worm associated microbial communities from hydrothermal vent at the East Pacific Rise, Pacific Ocean - Alvinella | ecosystem: Host-associated > Annelida > Integument > Unclassified ... | reverse complement strand
AATCGTTATGGATAAAGACAACACTACTATAGTTGATGGTGCAGGAAGCAGCGAGGCGGTTCAAGCAAGAGTTGCTGAGATCAAAGCACAGATCGAGACAACTACAAGTGAGTATGATAAAGAAAAACTGCAAGAAAGACTTGCAAAACTCAGCGGTGGTGTAGCAGTTATCAAAGTTGGTGCTGCAACTGAAACTGAGATGAAAGAGAAAAAAGACAGAGTTGATGATGCTCTAAGTGCAACAAAAGCGGCTGTTGAAGAAGGTATCGTTATCGGTGGTGGAGCAGCACTTGTAAGAGCAGCTTCAAAAGTCAGTCTTGATCTTGAAGGAGATCAAAAAATCGGAGCAGATATCATCTTAAGAGCTGTAAAAGCACCTATGAAACAGATCGCTACAAATGCTGGGTATGATGCTGGTGTTATTGTAAACAAAGTAGAAGAAGCAGATAGCGAAAACATCGGTTTTGATGCGGCTAAAGGTGAGTATGTAGATATGTTTGCAGCTGGTATCATAGATCCACTTAAAGTTGAAAGAGTAGCACTTACAAACGCTACATCAGTTTCAAGCTTACTTCTAACTACTGAAGCGGCAGTATTTGAGATTCCAGAAGATAAACCTGCACCTGCTGCACCTGATATGGGTGGAATGGGCGGAATGCCTATGATGTAAAGCCTCGATAAGCTAACGACAACTGCTCTGAAGAAACATCCTTCGGAGCGCTTTGCTTGTTTTGTCGTTAGCCGAGGCTGCACCAGAGTGCCATGTTCCGAAGGAATGGGCACGACGGAGTCCACTGAGATGACACACAAGTGTCATCTTTCTTCTATATAAAAAACTTCATTTTTCTACTTCTATCACTTTTAAAATCAAAGACTTGTTTTTATACAGTTTGTAGTAAAACTTCACCTTGAATCATCTTTGTCCTTTATGATATAATGATAGAACAATCCAACTTATATAAAATGAAAGAAAAAACTGTATGAAAATCAACGAAACAAGAAGCTTTATTGTTAAACTAGCCTATTTTTTGGAATCTTCCTCAAAATACAACACCATAAAACAATTTTTTTACAACCTGCTAGAAAATGACAACTATCCATACAAGAAATATTTTGATTTCTTTATGATCTTTGTGATCCTAAGCAGTGTTACTTTGTTGGTAATGGATGTAAAACACCATGTTCCTCAATGGCTTGATGATCTTGATCTGTATTTTGTAACGACGGTTTTTATCATAGAGTATATTTTACGGATGTGGGTTTATAGTGATATCCACAAAATAGTTATAGAATCTCACGAAGAAGCGGTGTTTTTTTCTAAAGAGTTAAAACTTCGAAATGTATTTATCAAAATACTAAAAGACAAGTGGGAGTATATGACCACTCCTTCGGCTATTATCGATCTTATAGCGATCCTACCAAGTTACAGAGGGCTTAGGGTTTTACGTGTTTTGATCCTTTTTCGAGCGTTCAAGATGCTTCGATATACAAAAAGTCTTACCAGCTTTTTGGAAGTTTTAAAGAACAAAAAGTTTGAGCTTATCACGCTCCTGACATTATCTGGTTTTTTTATCTTTATAGCAGGGATCATGCTCTATGTCTTTGAAGGAAACAACCAAAATCCAAATATCCACAACCTTTTTGATGCATTTTACTGGGCACTTATAACGATCTCTACTGTAGGGTATGGTGATATATCTCCTGTTACCCCAGAGGGTAGAGTGGTTACGATGCTCATTATCTTTACTGGTATCGGGTTGATCTCATTTGCGACATCGATCATCGTTTCTTCTTTTAGTGAGCGTTTAACTATGCTTCGAGAGGATCGTATAGTACAAAACATTAGTAAAAAAGAGAGTATTACCGTTATTTGTGGGTTTGGACTTTTAGGGCGACTTGTTGCCAAAGAGCTTGAAAAAGAGGGTGTTGCTTTTGTTGTGATAGAGCAAGATAGTGACCTTGCAGAACAAGCTTACAGTATGGGATATAAGGCGATATGTGCAGATGCTACAAGAGAGAAGGTATTTGAACAGCTTAAGATCAAAAATAATATCTCACATGTACTCTGTTTAACCTCTGATGATATTGTGAACATCTTTATAGCGGTCAATGTCAAAAGTCTGAACAAAAATGTACATGTTGCAGCAAGATGTAGTGATGAAGAGGTAGCGCAAAAGATGTACTTCGCTGATGTCGATCAAGTGATCATGCCTGAGGAGATAGCCGGGATGATGGCTGCTGTATATGTTGGTGAACCTGTTGCATTTGAAGTACTTCTTTCTATCATCGATCAAAAAGACAAGATACAAATAGATGAGATAGAGATCACAGTAGATAGTTTTGGAGATGGCAAAACACTTCAAGAGCTCAACCTTGAATCATTGCGAGTTATCCTACTTGGAATACTTCGAGGAAGCAAACAAAAAGATCCGGAGTTTATCTTTAATCCTGATGATGATTTTGTTTTACAAAAAGGGGATAACATCGTCTGTATTGCGCATCAAGCAGCTATAAGTAACTTAAAAAGGAAAATGCAGTGAAAGAGTTACAAGGAAAGATAGTCATTTTTGGTTTTGGAAGTTTTGGACGCCATCTTTATAAACATCTTAAACCTAGTGGCAAAGATGTTATTGTTGTAGTAGATAAAGAAAACTATACTCATGAACTTGATGATGAACAGATCGATATCAAGAAAATCAATATCAAACAAAACGAAGATATACTTGAACTAGGAATAGATCCAAAGAATGATTTGGTGTATTGTTCGATGGATAAAACTGCGCATAACCTTTTTTTAGTTCTTTCTTTAAAGACTCTTTATCGTCAGATCAATATCATTGCGATCTCAAACTCTTTTGAAAATGCAAGAAAACTTAAATATGCCGGTGCAACAAGTGTGATAGACCTTTATGAGGCAACTTCAAGGCGTTTTGTGCATATGTTGACAAAACCAGCCGTTATGAAAGCAGTTGATGAGATCATCTATAAAGAAAATGACCTTAAAATGGCAGAGATAACGCTTCCAAAAGATTCTCCAATTGATAAAAAGTATCTTAGTCAACTTGACTTTAAAGCTCAAGGTATAGTACTTATAGCCATTATCGATACTGAAAGAGGAAGAGAACTCTCTTTTGTTGATCATAGTATAGATCATAAGCTAGACAGCGGAGATACTTTGGTTGTTGTAGCACAAAAAGAGAATCTTGAAAAATTTAAAAGCTTCTTGGAGAGAAAATGAAAATAGATAATCCTTTTGAAAGTGGACATATCAAAAATTATATATTATCTTATATAGCAGTTGTTGTTATAATGGTACTTTTTTTTATAGCTTCTAGTTTATGGAATGATATAGAAAAACACCCTAAAAAAGAGTTTGCAACAAAGCCTTTAGAGAAACGATCTCAAAAGGTTGAAAAAGAGACCGAAGAAAAGCCAAAATACATATCCAAGATAAAGTTACTTGATAGCGGATATTAAATAAGAGAAAAATTATCTGATTTAGTGTAAAATTCTAAAAACTTATAAAAATAGGAGAAAAAGATGACAATAAAAGACTTTATGACACATAAGCACAGAGAATGCGATCATCTTTTAGCAACAGCAGAAGATGCAGTAGAAAGTGGAGATTTTGATGATGCAATGCAAAAATATATTGCATTTAAAGATGAAACACTTAAACATTTCGATATGGAAGAAGAATATCTCTTTCCTATGTTCGAAGAAAAAACAGGGATGACTCAAGGCCCTACTCAAGTGATGAGAATGGAACATGCACAAGCAAAAAGTCTTTTTGAAAAGATGGATGAAGCATACAATGCAAAAGACAAAGATCGTATCTTTGGACTTGGAGAGTCTATGAATATCCTTTTACAACAGCATAATCAAAAAGAGGAACAGATGCTCTATACAATGATACAGCAACATTTTATGGGTGAAAATGATGCCGTTATAGAAAAACTTACTTCTTGGAGTTAAACTCATTGAAAGAAATTGTTCTAGATGTAAGTGAATTAGAGGCTCCTCAGCCTCTTATACTTGCGATAAAAACAATCCGTGAACTACAAGATGATGAGTGTCTTCTTTTTAAACATAGAATGAATCCTCGTCATCTCTTCAATGAACTTACTACACTTCAAATGGATTACATCATCATTAAAGATCAACCAAATGAATTTGAAATGAAAATATTTAAAAGGAAAAAGTGATGTTTCAAGGGTTAAGTTTAGATCAGGCACCACCATATAATATACCTCTACGTTTTTATATAACTGCAGGAATATATCTTATCATATTGACAATTGTAGCACTTTTTTTTGGTTTACATGTAAACTCTAGACATAACTATGAAGCGATAGCCTTGACTCATCTTTTAACACTTGGTTTTTTTTCCCATATCATGATAGGTTCAATGTTTCAGATGATCCCTGTTATGCTAGGTGTCGCCTATAAAGATGTTGTAAAAAGAGCTAATATCATCTATGGTATGCTTAATGTTGGAACGATTTTATTTTTCCTTGGTTTTTTTCTGATAAAGATTCCCCTTATCCATTTAGGAGGAACTCTTTTGGCGTTGGCTATAATCTTTTTTAGTATTATCTCTTTACAAAGTGTTTTAGAAAGTGTAGAAAAAGATTTTTTAGTACAAAACTTTTTAGCAGCATTTTCTCTTTTTCTAATAGGTGCTATTTTTGGTTTCATAGCAGTTTTGGGACAAAGCGGTATATTCGATGCAACACTTTATGGTGATATTCACTTGTCATTTATGCTTTTTGGGTGGATATTTATCCTAATTAATGCTGTTTCATACAAGATCATACCGATGTTTTTTGTAGCAAAAGAGTTTCCTGATTTTATAAAGAAATATCTTTATATTTTTATGACGACTACTTTGATTGTTTTGACATTAGCGAAGATAATAGATCTGACATCATTGTATCTTATAGCAAAATTTTTACTTGGACTAGGTGTTGTATTATTTGCTTTATATAGTATTTATTTGTTAAAAAATAGAAAAAGAGCTAGAAGAGATATCAGTGTTGACCTTTGGTATTTTTCAATGATAAACATCACTATAGCTTCTTTGTTGGTTTTATTTAATGATTATATAAAAACAGATATCTCAAATGTTATAGGCTTTTTTGCTCTTTTTGGAGGGGCATATGCACTTATTAATGCTATGTTGTATAAAATAGTTCCTTTTTTGACATGGTTTCATTTAAGTTCAAATATGGTCTTTGAAGCAGAAATGAATGATGTCATTAAAAAAACAGATATGAAATTACAGGTCAATCTTTACTTTATTTCATATCTTTTATTTACATGTAAAGTTTTTTGGAATGGTTTTTTTATATTGGGAAACATAGTTTTTCTTCTCTCTTCGTTATTGCTTCTAAGAAACCTTGTTAATGGTTCTTTATATTATAAAGAATATATCAAAAAAAAGATCGATATAAGTAACTTTTCATAACAAAAGAGTAAATACGCAAAAAATGTTCCAACTCTAACAGAACTTTTAGTTTTTTTATTCTACAATACCCTATAAATTATTATAAGGTATTGTATGAGAATTGATAAGTTTTTAAACAGTGTCAACCTTACAAAAAGAAGAAGTATCGCACAAGATATGATCAAAAACGGTGTTGTAGAGATAAACTCTAAAGTTGCAAAAGCAAGTAAAGATGTCAATATTGGAGATACCATAACCATTAATTATCTCAATGGTTCAAAAAGTTATGAAGTACTCAATATCCCAACAACAAAATCAACTCCAAAAAGTGAACAAGAAAAGTATATAAAACAGATATGAAAATTTGGAGTATTACTCAAAATTTTAAATCAAAAAAGGATGATAATGAATTACGAAAAAGCTAAAGAAGAATTTGAAAAACTTTTTAATCATAAGATGAGTGATGAAGAGATGAAAGAATTTTTACTTTCATTAAAACTTGATGAAACGACACCAGTAGAAGTTATAGCTGCAGGTGCAGATGTAATGAAAACACATTCTATAAAGCTTCCGGTTTCAAATGAACTTAAAGATAAAACGATTGATATTGTAGGAACAGGTGGAGATAAGATAGGAAGTTTTAACATCTCTACAACAACTTCTATCATTTGTGCTGCAGCTGGAAGTTATGTTGCAAAACACGGAAATCGTTCTATTACATCAAAAAGTGGAAGTGCAGATGTTTTAGAAGTTCTTGGGATCAAACTAGGACTTGAACCTGAAGAAAACGCAAAACTTTTAGAAGAAACTGGTTGGTGCTTCATGTTTGCTCAAAAACATCATCCAGCTATGAAATTCATTATGCCGATTCGAAAATCGATAGATGAAAAAACAGTCTTTAATATTTTAGGACCGCTCACCAATCCAGCTGATGTTAAAAAATCACTTCTAGGGGTTTTTAGCAAAGAGTTTGTTCCAAAGATGGCAGAAGCAATGAAGCTTAATGGTGCAAAAAATGTAATGGTAGTGAGTTCAGAAGAAGGGATGGATGAAATCAGTATCAGTGGTATAACGTATGCGACACATTTAAAAGATGGCCAGATGAAAGAACTTATCATTGATCCTAGTGAGTATGGTATACGAAAAAACCTTCTTTCTTCGATAAAAGGTGGTGATGCACAAAAAAATGGTTCAATAATCATGGATATCCTTGAAGGATATGCAAGTGATGCTCAAAGAGATGTAGTTGTTTTAAATGCCGGTGTCGCCTTGTATGTTGATGGTATGGCAGATGATATTCAACAAGGTATAGAGATGGCTAGAGATACACTGGAATTTGGAATAGCTAGAGAAAAACTTCTTCAAATAGCGGAGATTTCGTCTAAACTATGAAAAAATATATCCTCTCTTTAGATCAACTAAATACAATGGTAAAAGAGTTTTTGCAACAGTTCCCAAGTGGAGTTGTGATTCTCAGAGGGGATTTGGCTGCTGGAAAAACAACACTTGTTAAAGAGTTTGTAAAGTTCTTAAAGAAAGATGCAGAGGTAACTTCTCCAACTTTTTCACTTCAACAAGTATATGGAGACAAGATATTTCATTACGATATCTATAACAAAGGGTTGGATCATTTCATAGCACTTGGGATGTTAGAAGAACTTGAAAAAGAGGGACTCCATTTTATAGAGTGGGGAGATGAACAACTCCAACAGTTATTACAAAGCGCAGGATTCGATGTGGCAACGATCGATATTAAAAAGATCTCACCAGAAAAAAGAGAGTATGAAGTATGCATAAACTAGAAGCAAAGAACTTAAAGAAACAGATAAAAACGTTAGAAATAGTTAAAGGGATGAGTTTAGAAGTCAATAGTGGTGAAGTAGTAGGACTACTTGGACCAAATGGAGCAGGGAAAACCACAACATTTTATATGATTTGTGGACTTGTAGAATCAACTGCCGGTGAAGTTTTTTTTGATGGAGAAGAGATATCATCCTTACCTTTACACCAAAGAGCGATCAAAGGGATCGGATATCTACCACAAGAGGCTTCTGTCTTTAAAGATCTCACAGTAGAAGAAAACTTACTTGTTGCAGCTCAAGTAACGATGAAAGATGAAAAAGAACAGATGGAACGAATAGAGGAACTACTCAATATGCTAAACATCGAACCTATCCGTAATAGAAAAGGGATAAGTCTTAGTGGTGGGGAGCGTCGTCGTGTTGAGATCGCAAGAGCGCTTGTAAACAAACCAAAATTTTTGCTTCTAGATGAACCATTTGCAGGGGTTGATCCTATTGCTGTTTTGGATATACAAACTGTTGTTAAGCAACTTGTTCAGTACGATATAGGTGTGCTGATTACAGATCATAATGTACGAGAGACTTTGGCAGTATGTGATAGAGCATATGTGATTAAAGCAGGTTCACTCTTAGCAAGTGGAACAAGTGAGGAGATCGCACAAAACCCAGATGTACGAACACACTATCTTGGTGAAGATTTTAAGTTTTAGGTTTTAAGTTATATGCCTGCACTTCGAACAAGTCAAAATGTTTCTTTAAAACATAAGCTTTCTAATACACTTAGAAACTGGCTACCTATATTGCATAGTAGTTTGAATGAACTTGATGAAGTATTAAAACCGTTTGTAGAAGCTAATCCTGTTATAGAAGTACAAAATTCCTTTGAAAAAGACTTTTCTTCATCAATACCTAAAAAAATTTTTTCAAATCATATCTCTAATGCTTCTACAGAAAAAATAGAAGCATTAACTATAAAAGAAAATTCTCTTTATGATACTTTATATGAACAAATAAATTCTCATCTTTTTCCAACACCATTATCACAAGAAATAGCACAGTTTATCATAGAAAATCTTGATGAATATGGATACTATGAAGGGAATACACAAGAGTTTCTTGAAAAAAAACATATTTCCTTAGAAGAGTTTGAAAAAGTGCGTAGTAGGTTTCGTTATCTTGATCCAGTAGGGATAGGAGCAAAAGATCTTAAAGAATCGTTTTTATTTCAGCTTGATGATTCAGATATTGCTGATGATGCTTATCATTTAGCTGTAACGATCATCAATGATCTTGAAAATATACATAATTACTCTAAAGAAAAACATTTTAGTGAAGTGATGCGGGTTCTTTCAAAGTTCAAGAACCCTCCAAATATTGAGTTTGAAGAGCAAAGTCCTGATGTTATTCCAGATATTATGATATTTAGTGATGAAAATGGTAATATTGAGGTAAATCTCAATGATGAATATTATCCACATATACATATAGAAAAAGAATATGGAGTTTCACATGAGTTTATCACTCAAAAGCTTAAAGAAGCCAAAAATCTTGTTGATGCTTTAGAGATGCGTCGTGCGACACTTTATAAAGTTGGGCTGATGATTGTTGAATATCAATATGACTTTTTCATAGGAGGAGATATTAAACCTTTGACTCTTAAAACCCTTGCAGATGAGTTTGGACACAATCCATCAACTATCTCAAGAGCGATTGCAAACAAATATATTGCATGTGATAGAGGAATCTTCCCTATGAAAGATTTTTTTACCACTGCTATTGACGAAGAGGTTTCTAATGCTGCTATAAAAGATTTTGTTTTAGAACTTATCAAAACAGAACCACGTGATAAACCTCTTAGCGATATGAAATTACTTGAAAAGATACAGGAAAAATTTAAAGTAAAGATGGTTCGTCGTACTATTGCAAAGTATCGTAAACAGCTTAATATTGCAGGTTCAAGTGAACGTAAAAAACTTTATAGGCTCGGTATCAATTAATCTTTAATACCATAAATTTCAGCTCTTTTAAGTATAAACTCTGCAAAAGGAGTTTGTGTACTTTTTTCTCCCATTGCTCCATTAAGATTAAAAACAGTTTCTTGGGTAGAGAGGATTGTTTTAGCATTTTGTAGTTCATCTTTTGTCACTTTATAGAGTTCATTTATCGGTTCAATTTGATTTGGATGGATAATGGTCTTTGAAAAGAGTCCTTCATTAAGATCTTTTTGCACATCTTGAAGAAAACCGTCTTCATCTTTGAAATATTTATAAACACATCCGCTTATATTGAAGCCATACGGTTTAAATGTTTTGATTACATCACTAAATAGATTTGCTGTTATATTTCTATCGAAGATAGATTCATTTTGCTGACGAAATAAGCTCAGCTGACGTAACATATCTTCACACCCAACACGTATAGAAAGTATTTTGTTTTTATAGGGAAGTAAAATGCTCCGGAGTGTTTGAAGTTTTGTGGTATCAAAAAGTTCTTCTCCTTCGATGCTAGGCATTACATAAAAATTTTCATATTTTAAAATATCAATGTATTTATGGGCATTGTTCAAAGAAAATTTTGGCAAGATAAAACCATCTATTTTCTTAATATCAGTGATAGAGAGTAACTCTTGAAGTGATTTGTAGCTATTTGGTCTGATAAAAACAAGTAATTTATTGGGAGTATATGTTTGAAGTAACTGTTGAAGATACTGAAATGCTTTATCATAATATTGCTGATTGAGTCCATCCTCAAAATCAATAACTATACTTTTAAGCGTTGGATATTTCCTATGGTGGAGGATTGTAGCTATAGCTTTGTTTGATGCTGGTGTAAAAAGTGTTCCACCTAATTCAATATAGGATATTTGTTTCATAATAAATCTTTTTAAAAATAGATAATAATACTTCATTATTATATTATATTTAAAATATAAAATTTCTTTTGATATTAAGTTTTTATTAATTGTGATATAATTGATAAGGTTAAAAAAAGGATTTACCATAGAAACTTTCTTTTTATATACACTTGGAATAGTTGTAGGAGTGTTTTTAATCTATCTTTTTGGTGTTTTGATGGCTCCATATGCTCCAAGTGAGATAAAAAACACTCACTTTGAATGTGGTTTGCCACCAAGTAGCTCCAACCCGAAAAAAGCGAACTTTGGCTTTTTTATGTTTGCCATTATGTTCATTGTAGCAGATATGACGGGACTTTTTCTTACCCTTTTTGTTTTTACCGACAATCCACAGGCACAACTAAAAGGTGCTGTTTTTGCTTTGATAGTATCATGTGTGATCGCTATAGCGATGAAGGAGTATAACCGTGTTGAAGATATTTGATTTTTTTGCTCATGCAAAGAGTGAGAGTTTATGGATGACCCACTTTTGTACAGGGTGTTGCTCTTTGGAGATGGCTGCGGCTATGGGTCCTAGATATGATTGGGAACGTTATGGCTATATGCCAACACCTACACCCAGACAAGCCGATATCCTTGTGATAACAGGACTTGTTACCAAAAAAGTACTTCCTGCACTACTTCGTACTTATGTCCAGATGCCTGAACCAAAGTATGTGTTGGCTTTGGGTGCATGTGCTTATGATGGAGGTCCCTATAACGACTCTTTGGCGGTTATAAAAAATCCTACTGAGATCCTTCCTGCTGATGCTTTCGTAGCAGGATGCCCACCAAGACCAGAAGCGATCATCGCCGGTATGGAAGAGATCAAGAAAAAGATGAAAGAGGGGATCCCAGCTGCCGCAACACAGGGGGGACTTTGGAAAGAGATGGAGTTTTGATGCAAACACTTACAAAAGTTCTTAACCAATTTGATACGGAGTATATAGAAGATTATAAACCTACATGGATCAAAGTCAAGATAGATGCAAAACATCTTTTAGAGGTTGCAAAAGCACTTAAAGAAGAAGGACTAAGCTCTATCTCAACGATATCACCGACAGATTTTATCGAAGATGACCGTATAGAGATGAACTACTTTTTTCAAGACTATGATACAAAGCGAAACTGTTGGCTGAAGTGTGATATACCACGGGAGTTACAACAGTGTGAGATAGACTCCATCAGTGAGCTTTTTGCCGGTGCTTCATGGCATGAAAGAGAAGCATACTCGATGTTTGGAGTGAAGTTCAAAGGGCATAAGGATCTTCGTTATATCATCATCTCTTCAGATTACTACGGAAAGTTTCCATATAGAAAAGATTTTGACTGGGAAGCACACGAAAAAGATACGCTTAAGAACATGAAAAAGATCATCCACGATTTTAAAGATGAGCAAAATGAAAATGAAAAAACACTTGATCCTCACTCCTCTGAGACCATCTTAAACTGGGGACCGACACATCCTGCAAGTGGTCCTATACGACTTCGTGTACATTGTGAGGGAGAAGATATTTTAGGGGTTGATCCAGATATAGGGTTTGTCTGGAGAGCTTTAGAAGATCTTGTTACTCGAAAAGATTTCATCGGAGCCATAGTAGCGGTAGAGAGGCTTTGTTTTATGGATAACATCAACTCTATGACAGGATATGCTCAAGCTGTTGAAGAAATAGCAGGTGTTGAGATAACGGAGTTTGCCAAATGGATGAGAGTGCTTTTGGGTGAAGTTTCACGGATCTCTTCCCATACGATGGGGATGGGTGGTTTTTATAATGCTATAGGTTTGCATACAGTTGCGATGTGGAATATGGATATACGGGAGTATTTTTTAGACTTTTTGGAGTCTTACAGCGGTGCAAGGATCGCAACTGCGGCGATCGAGCCGGGTGGTGTGAGATACGGTTTGGCAGAATATATGCTTGATGAACTTCAAAAAGCACTTGAGAAGTTCGATGCCACAAAAGATGATATACGATCTATCTTTGTAAAAAACCCGACTATGAGACTTCGCGCTGCAAAACAGGGGATACTCACTCAAGAAGATATTAAAAACTATTCACTCTGTGGTGTAGTGGCAAGATCGAGTGGCGTAAAGATAGATGTTCGTATAGATGAACCTTATGCCGCGTATGATCAGATAGATATGGAGTATGTTACTCAAAAAGAGGGTTCGGCAAAGGACAGACTTACAAACCTTTTTGAAGAGCTTGAACAATCTGTCTCGATCATCAAACAGGCAAAAAAACATATAGAACAAAAGATCGCATCCGGAGAGTTCAACCCGACAAAAGATCATATGGTCAAAGTCCCGAAGAAACTTCCAGCAGGAGAAGCGATCAGTAGAGTAGAGTGGTCAAGAGGGGAGGTTTTGATGCACCTTGTAACGCAGGAAAAGGCAAAATCCCCTTACAGACTTAAAATGAAAGCTCCAAGCTTTAACCACACGATGATGGTAGATAAACTGCTTCGTGGTGAAACACTTTCAGATATTCCACTTGTTTTTGGCAGTTTGTATATCTGTCAGGGTGATTTGGACAGATAGGAGATAAAGATGGATTTGTTGTTTGATATAGTGGTATTTCCCGGGATCTTTTATCTGCTCTTGTGGACAGTTGGACTTTTTTGGTTTTTTAGAAAGTTTATGGCAGCTCTTCATAAAAGAGTCGGTCCAAACTTCAATGGACCAGCAGGAAGTTACCAAACCCTTTTTGATCTGAGTAAACTTCTTACAAAAGAGAGTATTACTCCAGAGGGAGTAAACCCGTATCTTTTTTCTTTGATGCCACTTTTAGCAGTGATCATTGCGACTTTGCCGACTGCTTTGATACCGTGGATGGATACTGGAGCGGTCGTTTCTACACAGTATGGGGTGTTGGCACTTGTAGTGCTTATAGGTATAGAGCCTTTTTTGCTTTTTTTAACCGGTTTTGGTTCAAATAACAAGTACTCTTTTTTAGGTGGGATACGGATCCTTACACAGATGATATCGATGGAAACCGCTTTTTTCCTTGCTGCTTTGTCTCCTGCACTTTTGTTTGGTACACTTGATCTTCAAGAGATCGTTGATAAAAGTTCATGGTTGAGCTTTGTAGTGCTTTTGCCTGGATTTATACTCTATTTT
>Ga0256843_1002527_pt1 | contig 13263 bp, 10 predicted proteins | sample AlvinellametaG_FD_191572 | JGI IMG/M metagenome (GOLD analysis project Ga0256843, IMG submission 191572) | Pompeii worm associated microbial communities from hydrothermal vent at the East Pacific Rise, Pacific Ocean - Alvinella | ecosystem: Host-associated > Annelida > Integument > Unclassified ... | reverse complement strand
TGCTATATCTGAACGAATTTTACGTGAACTTAAAATGGAAGCTATTACACTGACCATCGCTATTCCGGCACTTGGACCATCTTTAGGTGTTGCACCATCAGGAACATGAATATGCAGATCATAACGTTTATAGACCTCACTTGGATCAATTTTTACTTTATCATTTTTTTCACTCTGCGTCATTGGAATATTTTCAGCTGTAATTTTCAATTTACGTTTATCTATTAATGTCTTAACAACACTCATAGCAATACGTGCTGACTCTTTCATAACATCACCTAAACTACCTGTCAATTGAAGTGTGCCTTTACCACGAATACGGATAGATTCTATTTTCAAGACATCACCACCAACTGCCGTCCATGCTAGACCATTTACAACTCCAATAACAGGAATTTTATCAGTTTTTTCAATTTCAAAAACAGATTTATCGAAATACTCTTTTAAATTTTTCACTGTAATCGAGACTCTGTTTAACGAACTATTTGTTAAGATTTCTCGTGCAGCCTTACGACACATTTCAGCTATTCTTCGGCGTAAATTTCGCACACCTGCCTCACGAGTATATGAATGGATAAGCTCTCGCAATGCAGGTTTAGAGATAGTAAGCTCAGATTTTTTCAATCCATGCTTTTTTAACTCTTGAGGAATAAGATACTGTTTTGCTATTTCAAATTTTTCTTGAGGTGTATATGAACTAAGCGTTATAAACTCCATTCTATCACGTAATGGTGCAGGAATACGTCCAACATCATTAGCCGTAGCAATAAAAATCACATTTGAAAGATCTAGATCAAAATTTAGATAATAATCACGAAACTCACTATTTTGCTCAGGATCCAATATCTCTAAAAGAGCAGCAGTAGGATCTCCACGTTGCGAACGTGATACTTTATCAATTTCGTCAAGCACAATAACAGGGTTCATCTTTTTTGCATCGATAAGTCCCTGTGTAATGCGTCCTGGCATTGCTCCAACATAGGTGCGACGATGCCCACGAAGCTCATTAACATCTTCAAGTCCACCTAATGCTATACGAATGAGAGGACGCTTTAATGCTGTTGCTATAGAGTTTGCTAAAGATGTCTTTCCTACTCCTGGAGGGCCTGAAAAACATAAAATTGCTCCAGAACTTTTCTGTTGACTTATCCCCCGAAGCTCTAGTAACTCCTTCACAGCAAAATATTCAACAACTCTTTTTTTTGGTTTCTCTAATGAAAAGTGATCTTTACTTAATTGTTTCTCAACATTTTCTATTTTCAATGATTTTTTTGCCATTGAGCCAAAAGGTATCTCTAATACCCAATCAAGATAGGTCTGAGTCATTGAGGCATCTGAAGAGTCTGGATGCATTCTTGAAAAACGCTCAAGCTGTTTTTTTATCTCTTTATAGGCATCTTCACCCATTTTAGACTTTTTCGATTCAAGCTTTTTTTGATACTCTTCTATCTCCTCTTCTCGAGCCATATCTGTACCTAGCTCTTTTTGAATCTGTTTGAGTTGCTCTTTTAGAAAATACTCTTTATTTACTTTTTCAATGTGTGTATGTACTTTAGATCGAATCTCACGCTGAAGCTTGTTTGCTTCTATCTCTTCAATAAGAATATCAATAAGATCCAAAAATCTTTTTTCAGTATCTGTCTCAACAAAGAGTTTATAAGCCTGCTCTTTTTTTAACTTAATAGTAGAACAGATTAAATCTATAATACGATTATGGTCATGATTCTCTTCTATAGTACGCAATAAATCTGGTGGAAAATAATTGCTTACTGCAGAAAGAGCACGAACCTTCTCTCGAACTACCTCTAAAATAGCATCAATTTTCAGAGAGTTCACCTCTACAGGCTCTAAAATATCAACATGAGCAATTAAAGGTTCATCACTTACTTTATAAAATGATTTTGCACGTGCAAGTCCTTGAAAAAGCACTTTTACTCTACCATCAGGAAGAGAAACCTTACGCATAATAGAGCCAACAACACCAGCATCATAGAGAGCCTCATAATCACGTTCTCCCTCGTGCTCGGCTTTTGTTGGACAAACTATGACCAAAGAGTTCTCTTCTATAGCCTTTGTTGCTGCTGCAATATTTTTTTCATCACTCAAAAAAAGAGGAGAAATCATAAAAGGATACAAAAAGAGTTCATCTTCTGCTATAAGTGGTATATCTGCTGGGAATTCTCCATAATTACTTAAGTTCATAAACAATTTCCTTCTTATTTTTTTGTACTATTGAGATCATTTTGAACAGTATTGCGTGAAACTACACTCTGTGTATCCGGAATTAAAAATGCATACCATGATGCTGTACCATCACCTTCGAAAATCTCTTTGTACCAAGGCGTGTTAGCCCGTTCAATTTCATCCCATTTTATCCATTTTTGTGGAATCATTGCTCTATAATAAGCAGCCGCTTTTGGTTTATCAATTCTATCATAAAGTGAAGCTATAGTCTCATTTAAAAGAGCTCTAGAGAGATAAAGATTTGTCAACATACTATCTACTAAAGCATAATACATTGAGTGTGGATAACGCTGCTTGAAAGATTTGGCATCATGAATAGCATCTGAGATTAAGACTTGATCACGTCTTGGATTTGGAAGAGCCATATACTTTGCTTTTACTTTTAAAAATTCTGCAAATTCAATTTCATTCTCATTTGCATATCTTTTTACATACTCATTCAAAAAATGTTCCGTTAAAAGATACTCTTCAACATGCATATGTGCAATTGCTAAAATCATCGTCGCTTCAGGTAAAAGAGGAGAACCTATATGTTCACCTTGTAGAGAAGAGTAGTAATCATCAGCTTTATCTATATCTCCATTACTAATAGATTTAACAATTTTTCCATACCAATAGACAGCAGGTTTGTTATACTCTTCTGCCTCTTTAGCACAAGAGCTAAAAAAGAGTATTGTGAGAGTTATAGAGAGTAAAATTTTTAATCTTTTTTGCATTCTTATATTCCTATGTTTAATTAGCTTGTTATTTTATCTAAAAGATATATAATAGGCATTAAATCACATATTTCTTTTAAAAATTCAATTTATAACTTTAAAGAGATTTAATATAGACTTAATTATATTTATTATAGAATATTTATAAGTATGGAGAAAAGCCAAACCTGTTGAGAGACAGGGACGGAAAGTCACGGGTCTATGAAAAAGACAGCCGGACTACCTACCCACGAAGCGCATTCGCTTTATGGTATCTTTTTCTACCTGCGAATTTCGCTCAGTTATATAGCTGAGTAGTTAAAGGAACAATTATGAAAACTTTACGCTTCTTTTTTATTATTTTCATTGGATTAGCAACACACCTCTTCGCTGAAGCAATTCCTGGAGAAAATGACATTTGTTATGATGAACCCTACACGGAGCAAGCAGATTTAACCCCTACACCATCAATATGTATGGGTTTTGGTGGAATAAACTGCCGAAATATAATTCCCATAAAAAATATCTCAGGTGAAGATGTTTCAGACATTACTGTAGTTCTTACAAGTGATGGTATTATGAGTGGTAGTTTTAATGATGGTTGTGGTGTCAAAGATGATCTTGGAACATGTTACAATGATTCAGACCATACAGTTGGAGGGAAAATAACAATCTTCGGATACAGCTTTGTATATGACTTAGATGATATGACAAACGATGATAATGAGAGAGACACATACACAGAATCAGCAGTCTCAATCAACTTTAACAACAAAAAGCTCTATACAACATATACAATAGATGGGCAAGATTACTACGCAGAAGTTTTACCATGTGGAGATACTGGTGGCGCGACATATGAAAGTGGTCCTTTTGACTCTTGGGATACATTTAGAGATGATGATACACAACCACCTGCAGACAGAAATATCTCAACAAAAATTGTCAATCAAACATTTAAACTCTCTTTAGCAAGTCTCAATAGAGAAAATAATGCATATGAGAACAAAACAGGAACTGGTACTGTTGATGTAGCTATTTACCCAGCAAACTCTACTACAGCTATTAGTAATCACGTAACTTTTGATCCGGTACATCATGATCATGTCTCGGAATCAGATGACTTTAATGTAACACAAATTGAACAAAATGCTACAGTTGGATTTAAATCATGTAGTACATACTCAAATGGAACATATGTACTTTATGATGATGATGAGTGTTCTGAATCAACTACTATCAACAGCTGTACAGCTCTTACTGTAACGCAACCAATTTGGCGTATCTGTTATGCAACTGATAACTTTGCAGTTCGTCCCTACTCTTTTAGACTCTTTGGACTTAATGCTTACAAACGTGCAGGTGAAGATTTCAACTTAACTATAAAAACAGTGGATGAAGCCAATGCTCTTTTAGATAGTGGAACAGTTAATGATGTAAGCAGTACTCCAAACTATAATAAATCATTAAGTGATCTTGATATTGCTGCAACTTTTTATGTTCCTACAAGTGCAGAGTTAACACAAATGCAAGATGATACGGGAGAGACAGATGTTACAACATGTCCTTCAGCTGGTAGTTTTACTTTTGATGACAACAACTTTACAAATGGTACTGTAGAGGGAGTATTTCGTTACTCTGAAACAGGAATTATACGTGTAAATGTAAGTGAGCATATTGGTTCAGAGTTTGCCAAAGTTGATGCAGACGATTCGAATGACTCAGTAAGACTTATTGGAGCAAGCAATATTTTATTTGATACAAATGATATAAATAAAACAAATCTACTCCTATTTATCCCTTATCAATTTGATACAAATGCTACATTTAAAACTGTTAATGACCAAAATTGGACTTATATCTCTAACGAAGTCAACAACAGTGCTTACTCTACCTATACTACACCACTCCAAGGTGCATATATAGAGTATACAATTACTGCGAAAAACAAAGATGGAAATGTAGTTCAGAACTATACAAAAACATGTTTTCCTGATATTGATGAAGTGAATGCACCACGAGTTAATGGTTTAAAATTAAATACGACTTTTGACCTTTTCTTAGATGCAACTATTGAGAGTAGTAAAGCTGCAAACCTCTCTTTTTATACACAAGGTGCAGATACATCTCCGATTTGGACACTCAACAAAAACAGTAATTTCAATGAAGGAAACAACACAACACAAGAGTGGATAGACCAATGGCAATTTACAAATGGAGTTGGTGTAAGTAGAGTCTATCTCTCTATAAATAGAAAAGCAAATGTAACACGTAATCCAATTGTTATTACACTTCATGATGCAAACACTTCAACATCATGGATGACAAATGCAGGTGCTACAAATATCTTTAACCCTGCACAAGTAAATAAAAATATTTTCTTCTATTATGGTCGTACACATGCACCAAGACAAAGATTTGTAGGACAAGATGCAAATGCATCTATAGCTTATGAGGTATTTTGTTATGGAACTGATTGTGATAAAACACTTTTACAAGATGGATTAAACTCAAAAACAACAGATGATCCTCGTTGGTTTGTAAATTCAAAACATCACACTATTGATGGATCAGCTGGAGATGTTAATCAAAAAACATATAGTGTAGGAAGTGGCTATGTAACACAAACCACTGCAGCTACAGGAAATGCTCCTGATCATGTTGGATTGCATTATAATGCTGACAGAGGCTACCCATATAAAACTACAATGCAAAACAGTGCTTCACCATGGCTTTTATATGATAAATTTGATGCGAATATTTCAAAAAATGAATTTGAAGTTGAATTTATCAATGGTGCTAACAGTTGGGCTGGTAAACATGAGACAAATACAACAACAAATGCTAATGCGTCAGATAAAACAAATAGGAGAACTATGTGGTAAAAAGAGCTGCCTTTACTTTTATAGAACTTATTTTTGCCATTGTAATCATAGCTATTACAGTTGTATCTTTACCAATGATGAATCAGGTTCTTACAAAAAATATAGATAAAAATATTATACAAGAAGCTATTTTTGCAGCAGCTACAGAATTAAATGAAGCCACAACAGTCCATTGGGATGAGAACTCAACAGATGCAAATAGCTCAAGTGGACTTGCAAAGGTTATCAATCTTGATAATCTTTGTAATAATGACCAAAATAGTTCACGTTATAGATTGCGACCTGGACATATTTTAGAACCTCTACACAGACGTTGCCTTGATGACTTGACCCAACCGGAAGCAGATACAAATACAAATGATGATATAGATGCTGTTGAAGATATAGCACATACAAGCAAAAGTATTTTTCTCAACTCAGATCCTAGTTCAGAAGGTTATAAAAATGATTACAACTCTACAGTAACCATCACATATAATCCTATTTTTGATGGTGCCCAACGTCCAAATATGAAAAAAATAACATCAACAATCACAGATAGTAATGGTAATACAATAGTAAAATTAAGCACTTATGTAGCTAATATTGGTGAAGTTGATTATTATAAAAGGTCGTTTTGATGAATAAACGTTTTGCTTTTACTATGATAGAGTTGATATTTGTCATAGTTATTATGGGAATTATCGGAAAATTTGGTGTAGAATTTTTAGCACAGGCATATAAGAATTTTCTCTATACAAATGTAAATCACAACCTACAATCAGAAAGTGAAGTAGCAGTAGAATCAATAGCTCAAAGATTACAATATAGAATAAAAGACTCCGTCGTAGCACGAACCGCAAAAGGGGGAGACCCTGTTCCAATCAATAGTGCAAGTGGTGATAGCTATATAGTTTTAGAGTGGGTTGGTGCAGATAGTGAAGGTTTTAGAGGCACTACTCTGCCTTACTGGAGTGGTATAATAGATCTTGATGACAGTAATGCTACAACACTTACCTCCCCTGATACAAATACTTCAAAAGAGAATGATTTAATTCTATCTCTTTCTGATAACAATACATCTATTGCAGATGCTGCTCTCTATTTTGTAGGATCAAACAGCGATGCAAAACGAGACTATGGTTGGGATGGAAATATCACCTATATGAATGCACAAAGAGGTGCAATGCACCCTATTGATGATGTCGCAGGAAATATTACACAATACACAAACGCATCTGGAACAAGTGACTTTACAGGTGTTGATGTTTATGAATACTATAAACTAGCATGGACAGCTTATGCCGTAGTACTTGAAGATTACAATGCTACAGGTGATAGTACCGGTACCTTAAAACTCTACTATGACTATCAGCCATGGAGAGATAGAGACAACAGTGGAACAACAGACCAGTGTAATGATGCTCCATATGTAAAAAGCACTACAATTATGGAACATGTAAGTACTTTTAAATTTACAGCTATTGGCTCAATTATGAAGATACAAGTATGTGTTAAGAGTGATTTACTAGAAAAAGATGGAGGGGATTATTCCTTATGCAAAGAAAAAACAATATTTTAAATAGAGTCCGCCCTAAATATAAATCGGGAATGGCTATGATAATGGCTATTACTCTTATCATTATTCTAGCTACAATTATGGCTCTCTCTTTAGCTCTCTCTTCCCAAACTATTAAACGCACAAATGATCTCTATTTATCTGAGCAATCAGCACTCATTGCTAAAAGTGCAGCAGAGTATGCACTTCTGAGAATATCATTAGATAATAATGAAACAAACCCTTGTAACTATACACAGAGTAATTTTAAACAAGATTATTATGATGTTAACATCTCTGTTAAATATAGCTATAAAAACCCTCCAGCTTCATGTAATGGTAAAACTTTCGCTACTGTAACTACTGATGAACAGAATGGTTCGATACTTTTAGATGTAACTGTTAGTGTAACAGATGGCAATATAACTACTGAACCTATTCGTTATTTTAGAAGAAGTATACAAAAATTATAAATCTTCCCTCATTATAAACTTTTTCGTGATATAATCAAAAAAAATTAAAAGGATTTATCATGAATATATCAATGACAGGAAGAAATATCGAACTTACAGATGCTATTAAAGAGCATATTACAGCATCTGTAGAAACACTAAAAAAATTTAATCTTGATATTATTTCAGTAAATGTGATTGTATCTACACAGTCAAAAAAGGGTAAAGAGCACTCAGTTGTAGAGTTTGTTATCAATTTAGCACATAAAAATACTATTGTCATTAAACAAAACGATCAAGACTTATATGTTGCTATTGATTTAGCAACAGACAGAGCTCAAAAAGCTATGCGTCGTCTTCACGACAAAGAGGTAGATCATCAAAAAGTTGGATTAAATGAAGCAAAAGCTGAAGATGTATGTGTTAAGGCAGCAGCAGTAGATATGGAAGATGAAATCATTCCGGTTGCACTTGATTTATATAAACCTCGTGAAGTTGAAGATGTTTTAAGTGACCTTAAAGAGAGTGGTAAAATGTTTGAAATCTTTGTAGATAATGAACATAAAACACGTGTTCTTTATAAAAGAAACGATGGAAAATTCGGACTCTATTAAAAAACACTCTTTTGCCCAGGTTAAAACCTGGGTTCCGTAAGCTCAAAGCAAAGTTTCAGACTTGCTTTAAATCTTTTTTTACTTCTTGAACGATTGCACTATCCTCTGCAAAATCAACCCACTGAAATTGTGAACCACTTTGATGATGACCTTTGAGTAAATCGCCACTTTTTCTATACTTCAAATCTAAATTTGCAATATCAAAACCACTATTTGTCTTAACAAACTCCTCTAAACGCTCCGAACTCTTTTGATTTGTATAGAGATAGCAGTAACCCTTTAGTCCCGTTCTACTAACCCGTCCACGCAGTTGATGGAGTGTAGAGAGTCCTAAACGCTCAGCTCCAACGATGATAACCGTACTCAATCGCGGAAGTGAGATACCTACTTCTACAACAGTTGTAGATATTAAAATATCGCCTCTCTCTCTAAACTCCAAAAGTACCTGCTCTTTTGCTTTATCTTTTCCATGCGTCACATAAACATTATCAAAGTTCTTTTCCCAATACTCTCTTGCTTCATCAATACTTTGATACTCCAAAAACTCACTCTGCTCAACCAAAGGATAGACAAGCAGGACTTGATTACTCTTTGCTATCTCTGCTTTAATATGCTCTAGTAACTCTTTAAAATCCGGCTTATGTATCACTTTCGAATCTATATCTTTTTTATAAGGAGTAGAGGTAATAAGAGAGACATCAATATGGGCAGACTCTATCATTGCAAGTGTACGGGGAATGGGTGTTGCCGAAAATTGTAGATAGTGTGGCTTCTTCTCTCCTTGTGTTATCAGTTTCTCAAGCATATTTCTCTGTTGTGTACCAAAACGGTGCTGTTCATCTACCATCACAACTCCAGCTTGTGGTAGTTCTCTATATAAAAGGGCATGGGTACCGATGATAAAATCATATGCTTCTAAAGAGGTTTTTTTTGTTTTATTGCTTACCAATGCTATCTTCATATTTGGTAAAAACTTTTGAGCCTCTTCATAGAGCTGATTAGCAAGTATTGTTGTTGGTGCCATTAAGATGGATTTGTAAGGCATCATCATAGCAGCTGCAGCAAGTATGACCATCGTCTTACCACTTCCAACATCCCCTACTATCATCCGTTTTGCTGCTACATCTTTGGCAAAATCTTTTTGTATATCTCTAATAGCAGCTAACTGCTCTTGCGTGAGCGTAAAAGGAAGATCTTTGGTAAAGGTTTCATAAACACTCTCTTTAGAGACTAAGGCATTAAAATAGCGTCGTTTATGAGAGAGTTGTTTCATATAACTATAGAGTTCCAAGTACTTCAAAGCCTTGAGTGTCTCAGCATCCAACTCTCTGTTTTGTAAAATATCTGCTGTTGGAAAATGGAGTTTAAGCACAGCCTCAATAACAAAAGATGGAATCCCCTCCTCACGCAGCCTCTCAAACGTAAGGAGTTCACGTGTCAAGCGAAACATTACATCACTTCTAAGAGCACTTTTGTATTTTGGAGTGATCGAGCCAATTTGTGTCACTTTTTTTGGCATACTCATCGAGCAGTTGCCAACCTTACACTCGATTACACCATAGTAGTAATCTCTATCACCCACTTTAAACTGATGCATCATATAGGGTTTGGGACGAAAAAGAACACCTGTTATCCTATGTCCAAAGTTATGTGCAAAAAAAGTAATTTGAATGGAGTTTGGCGCACGATAAACAGACTCAACTGTTGCATCAATGAGTTGTGCTGCGTGAGGATTCAGTTTCTCCTGCACCCTATAATCTTCATACGAATGAGGAATTAAAAGAGCAAGTTCACTGATTGTAGAGATACCGAGTTTTTTAAATTTTGCCTCTTGCTCTTTTGTAAGTTGCATAATCTTATCTTTTTTCATCTTCTAGTTTTTTCACACGATTATAAAGATTAGAGACCATAAAAACTAAAATAAGTAAAATTATTGTAAAAAGCATATCTTCTAAATTTTTCATCTTTTGCCTTTTTATGTTATAATCCGCCTTAGGAATTAGAGGGTTGCGTTAAGATATAACATCTTACGCTCCTTTCGACGGATTTGTCCTACCGATTACTCGGTAGGAACACTCACATCATACAAAAAAATCAAAAAACTTTTAAAAAATATGACAAAATGAAAGATTTATGCATTAACTCTTTTGTTACGCTCTTCTTCTTGAGCTTTGTAGAGTTCTGCACAACCGCGTGAGAGTTCACGGATTTTTAAGATGTAGTTTTGGCGTTCAGTTTGAGAGATGGCTTTTCTTGCATCGAGTACATTAAAGACATTTGAAGCCATCATACACAAATCATACGCTGGAAGAGGCAATCCAGCCTCTAAAGTTCTCAAGCACTCTGCACTCTTTGCATTAAATTCATCAAAAAGCATAGCTGTATCTGCTACCTCAAAGTTATACTTACTAAACTCTATCTCACTCTCTTTATGTACATCTTTATAGTATGTTTTTGTTCCATCAGGTGCTATATTCCATACAATATCAAAGACAGTATCAACACCCTGTAGATACATCGCAAGACGCTCAGTTCCGTATGTAATCTCAGCAGTTACAGGAGAACACTCAATGCCTCCAACTTGTTGAAAGTAAGTAAACTGTGTTACCTCCATACCATTGAGCCATACTTCCCAACCAAGTCCCCATGCACCAAGCGTCGGAGACTCCCAGTTATCTTCGATAAAACGAATATCATGCTTGCTTACATCAAGTCCTAAATACTCTAATGATTGCAGATAAAGCTCTTGAATATTATCTGGAGATGGTTTGATAATAGCCTGAAACTGATAGTAGCTTCCAAGTCTGTTTGGGTTCTCTCCATAACGTCCATCTGTCGGTCTGCGTGAGGGTGCAACATATGCCGTTGCCCAAGGTGTAGAGTCTAGTGAGCGAAGAAATGTAGCAGGATGAAATGTTCCTGCTCCTGCTGGAATATCATAAGGTTGTACAATGTTACACCCCTGTTTCATCCAAAATTCTTGTAGTTTAAGTAGCATCTCACTAAATGTTATCATATATTTTACCTTCTTTTATTTTTCGTATTATATCTAAAGAGACTTTTTTAGTATTTAAAAACCATTCCGACTTTTATATATTGATTATATGCAGTAGAATCAGGTTCTACATAGCCAGTAGCTGTGCTATCATAAAGAACATTAGACTCTTCTATCTTTTGATATTCAAAAACATAGGCACAAGTTATATCAAAATTTCTATTGATTTTATAGCGGATTGGTAATGAAAGCTTCACTATATTTGCAGAGGAGAGATCAAAAGAGTCATCAAATCCAGTTGCACTCATCTCTGGATTGATTCCATATTGATACTCCGCGATTAAAGAGCTTGTAAAATTTTTATAGAAAAATTCTAAACCTACATTTATCCGTGCAGAAAACCAAGTATACTCTTCTATCTGTGTTGATGAAAGTTCTCGTTGCCAATATCTATATCCAAAACCAACTCCACCAAGAAAAGCGAAATTTCTATTTATATTATTTTTTGCATTGTATCCAATAGAAATATCTTTTACAATGTTATTTGTTGTACTCTCAACAGAACCATAACCTAAACCTGAACCAATATAGGAGCCAACATAGTTGCTCTCCCCAGCTATAGCTAAAATATTGACATTTATATTGGAGTTACTATTTAAAAAGTATCTATAATTGATTTCAGCACCTGCAATATCGCTATAGTTCGATTTTTCACTATCTAAAATATCTCCTGAGCTATCATACTCACGATAATCCATATTCATGCCAACTAAAGAGATTTGATACTCCATCTTTGGCTCTGCACTCAAAACAGTTCCTAATAAAAGTGAACCTAAAAATAGTTTTTTTATCATCTATTTTCCTTTATCAATTTACAAATAATATCACCCACATTTTCTCCTAATGAGTTTGCTACAACATCACACTTCACTTTTAATAAAAAACAGATATTGTCACGATGAGAAGGGCTTAAACACTCATAGTTCCCCATCCCTTTACTCACAACCAAATCTGCTTCATCAAAAACTTTTTGTGCATATTTGTTAGCACGACTATAAGCAAATCCTGGTGTATTTACTCCACTATCAATAAGCTCACAGAGCTTATCAAAGCCTGCTTCACGTGCTTCTTTCATTGTAACGTCATTGATAATTGGATTGCCTCGTACCATATATGAGAAGTGGATATTAGGATAAAACTCTTGTAATACTTCTATAAACATATAATCAAAAATATGCTCTCCGACATTATCGCCTAAAATCGTCACATTTTTTGCAACTGCTAACTCCTGCGTGAGCGCTTCAAAATCATTATGAGAAAATTCCGTATCAAATATCTTCTCAAGCTCTTCTTCTAAATCAAATTCAACTGCAGCAGCAAGATCAATAACATTTCCTGCTACTGCTATTTTTGTAGCCGTAAGAAGTTTATTGTCTGAGTTTTGTAGTTTTTCTTTTAAGAAAGGTATAAAAGAGCATGCTTTTTGTGTTGAAAGATCTTTTACCTCAACATATAAATCCTCTTTTTCAGCCAACAGAGCCATCTTTTCATAAACATCAGAAGCAACTTCAGGAGGTGAAAGTTCAAAAGAGAACTCTTGACTCATCCCCTCAACTGTTTGTACTAAAGTTGTCGTTAGATCTTTATCTGCTGCTATTGCATCTGCCACCTTGACACTCTGGTTAATAATGCATCCAACACACTCTTGTGCTATTTTCATGAAGCGTTATCTGTATGTTCTTCTATGGCTTTATTCCACATAAGTTTATATTTACGACGCATAAACTCTACCTCTTGTTGAGAAAGTTTTAGTTGTTCTTGAAGGGTATGAATTGTTTTTC